>Ga0181612_111760_pt1 | contig 10076 bp, 11 predicted proteins | sample HoacroProtozoa21_FD_119630 | JGI IMG/M metagenome (GOLD analysis project Ga0181612, IMG submission 119630) | Hoatzin crop microbial communities from Cojedes, Venezuel. Combined Assembly of Gp0051906, Gp0051904, Gp0051908
AATAAGGCGCAATTAACGGGCAACTCTTTTGGTAGAATCTGGAGTAGACCAAGCTGCACGGAGGTTTGGGAGCCCACCCTAAGCAAGGGGAGGTCTAGGGCTTGCTTAGGCAGCACCCAATGGCTGGAGGGGAAGGAGGTTATCTCGGCAAGCCCAGCCATTTTGCAGCTCCTACTTCATCTTCCTAGCATACTTGGAGGCACGAGCCATCTCCATTCAAGTTCCCACTGACTGATCCAAGTGATGATCCAAGGTTATTTGGTTGCTCTTTTTATAACTCCCTTCAACTGCAATCCACAGCCCATCTAGCTTAATTGTTCCTTCCTCTCAACATCCCTGTCTCAACTCAGTCAAGGAGAGCACCTCAGACATGCAGCAATGGTTCATCCACACAGTTCCATGAGAGCGAACAAACAAGCAAAGGAGGAAGAGAAAACCACAGCCAGAGCCAAGTATCTAATATCAAGATAACCTCCCTGTGGGATCAACCTCCCAGTCCTCACCTCTGTAATGAAGAGGATGCACTCCAGGAACATGAAGTCCTTATGATTTTCGTTTACTGCCTTCTCATCAACAAAGTGTCGAGGCTCCAGACTTGGATGGTCTAAAAGGAGTAAGAGACAACAGGAAGCAACCTGTACGGCACCCCCATTCTGACAGGAAGCTCAATCAGATCCTGCCCTGCCCCTCTTCCAGAAGAAACACAATCCTCCCATCAGAGCTCTTCAGAAGTCAGCACAGAGCTGCTCCCTCCATCTCATCTCCCACTCCAGTGCCTCAGCAGTGAGAGCACCTGGTAAATTTCCCAGGGCAGAAAATCTGTTTTCTAGCACCAAAATCAAGACTCTCCTTTTAAAAAACTTGTAGTCATTGCAATAAAGACAGGTGTACTGTACAAGGCAGCCTTCCATCTCCCAACGTAAGCAACTAGTTTTGTTTGGAAAGCTGAGAAAAAAAAAAAAAATCCAAGCCCCAAGCAAACTCTTCTGCTGTACTACAGACAAATTTGACATATTTGAATTTAAAAGTCAGTCCCAAGACCCATCATCTTAGCAACCTAGACAGACGGGGCAGGGGGCAGGCTGGGACATGAGAAGATTTTCATTAGTACCTATCAGCTGGGAACTGCCCCATATGAAAGGCAGAAACTGGAAGTCATCCAAGCCCCACACACCCTGGCTGCCAGCAGGCTCCATCCTGTAGGTCTTCTGAAGTTTTCGCATCACTTCTAGGTACCTGAGACCAAAGAGAGAAGGAAGGATTAAGACAAGGCCTTATTCTCTCTTCATTGACTTACGTGAGGACAAGAACAACCAGTTTGGAGAAGGACACAACCTCTATCACTTGCAAGCAGGGCCCCCACATACGTCACAGTACACAGAAAATATATTCAGCTCGTTTGCCACAGAAAGCAGCCTGACGGTAGCATTTTAAAAGCAGCACATTTTAAAAATGGGGGTTTCTTTACACCAAATTCACTAAGAAAGCAAATAGCAGGGGTTTACTTTATCTGCACTGTCTCGTATCGGTGCAGATCTTTCCCCACAGTTATTTCAAAACACTGATACTTCACTCACCTTCAAAAAATTCCAGAAAGCTTTCCACTTACGGCAACCGCTACTTCCACTTTTCAGGCGGAAAATGAAAACTGGAAGTACTATTGAAGGAAACTGCTTCCATGCCACCAAACAGTGATGCACCTGGGATTAGATCTCTAGACTCCAAACACCCATTCCACCATCTTCATCACTACCAGCTCTACCTCCTGGGCTGGGAACACATCGAGAGGAGCAGGGGAGGCCTGCCAGTTTCAGAGGTTTGGGGGTTTTTTTGTTTTTTGTTTTGTTTTATTTTTTAATGCCTGAAGAGATGTTAGATGCTCTGATCAGATATTCCTGTCTATCAGAAAGCACAGAGCTGTACGCACACACCTCTGCAGAGCTCAGTAACTTGCGTTCAGCTAAAGTAACTTTCCAGAAAGACACTCAGCCCCTAACAGACAAGATCCTATCACCTCTTTTGGAAATAATTATAATGGATCACTGTGCAGTCCATTAAAAAGTACATCTGCCTCCTGATTTTGTTTCAATTTGTCTTCTGTTTTCCCATTCTGCCCTTTTTCCCTAGGCCAGCAAGCCCTTCAGCACTCACGTTCTCTAATTATGCACACATCTTTGTACAAGGCCTATGACTTGCACAGCTCACACTCCAGGAGGAGGCTGCTCTTACAATTTCTCACTCCCAAATGGGTATAGATGAGTGGAGGAAAGGAGGCACAATCAGCCCAGACTACAGCAGGCGTCTGGTGTACAGGACAGGTAGTAACATCTCCCACATAGGCAGCTGGAAGCAGACACTGTCAGGGATTTGCCCCCAAACAGCCCAATGCTTCCAGCCCTTCTCCTTTGATTACCTTACCTGTTAAAAACTTTAAAGACGATAGCCATCTGGTCATCCACTCTGAGCACACCGATTTTGCAGAGGCAGCAGAGAAAGGCTGCAAATGCAGCTTCATGCCCTGGAGTTAAAAGAGATAAAGAGATGTGACACTGGCGTCTCTGGTCCCCAGGACAACCTTTCCGTGGGCACCGCAATGGCTCTTCAGAAATCACAGCAGTCACATTCCCCGTGTCAAGAGCCCCAGCCAGCCGTCCCTAAGGAGCTGCCTCATCCTGTTAATGACATGAGCTGACAATATTTCATCCCCACACAGCACCCACCCAAAGTATACCTTCTAGACATTCATAAGGTGATTAGGAACTCTGAAGAAAAACAAAAGTTCTTGAAGAAAAACAGCTCCAACACTGGGCATGCTGGGAGAGAGGCATGGCCTTTCACAGCAGTTTAGCACAGCAGGGGTAGGGGAGCACTGCAGAGTTGTCTGCTCAGGGGATGCAAGAGAACCTCACATCTGCAAGTAAACAGATTTCCTCCCACTTCAAAAATATCTGTGTCTGAAGAATGCAGATCCCACGATGCTGCTGGGAACAGCCTATTCCAGAACGTACTGGGATCTCAGGCTGAGCCTCTGCAGCTTGGTCCTCCAGCTAACAGCAAAGAAAAGAAACAACCAGCAAGACCAGAACAACGCCTTTTAATGGAAGGGACTACAGAAGAATGGAGGGTACAAGATCAGCAGCTCCACGCTATGAAGAAGTGCAGCTCCCAGTGCAAGAACAAAGTGCACCCGTGGTCTAGCCACCATGAGCTAGGACATGGGCCACTGGCTTGGGACACGCCAGGAGGGGAGGAAAGGCTGAATTTCCTTCCCTGAGCTGACAAAACCCCAGCCAGTGGGTCCCTTTCCAAAGACAACATCTCCCCCTGGTGCCGGCGAGTTGCAGCTCTCCCGGCAAACACTGCTCAGCCTCCTGCTCTTCATCCTTTTACCCACGTCCTCCTCCCTACCCAGGTCCAAAGTCGTGTCTCCTGGCACCCTCAGTGCCTTGTGGTGAGGACGCTGTCCTCAGCACACAACCTGTCCTCCAGACAGAGGAGCAGAGCATGTAGAAGATTCTGGATTTAAGTCTAACTGAAGCCAGTGTAGTTACTCCAACCTGCAACTCAGTGTTTCCTTAGGTGCAAAATGCTTCTACCTTCAGACTTCAAAGCCCCTCAGTAAGCACTGATGTCATGTCCGTGGTGCACCAGACCTCAAATCACCTCCCACGGAACACAAACTTGGTTTCCATTTCAGTCGTAATTCAAGTAATTATATTTTATCCCTCTAAACTGCCTACTGCAGATCAGCTGTACCTGGTAAAGCAGCTCCTGTAGCTTATCCCAGAATGGCTTGCACAGCTCGTTTCGCATTTCCCCAGCTGAGACATGAAAAGGGTGTCACAGTGCTAGCACAGCCCTGCTGCCAGCCCCAGCCCACGCTGGATGTAGGGCCCTACAACAAAGGTGTTTGCTTCAAACTGGCACTAAAAAAGTGGCAATAACATATTTAAATAAATGCAGCACCAGGCTCCAAAGAGTCACCACCCAAGGAAGTTAAGCCTCAACCAGCATGCACCCCCTGGTACCTGTGCCATAGTCAATGCGCGTGGAGTTCCCCACAGATTCTTTCAGGTACACGGCCACTTCTGGCGCAGCCTCTGCCAGATGCTTGGGGATCACTGTTGCCACCAACTTTTCTGCTTCCTGAAAGACACAAAAGACTCCCTCGAGTGAGTGCAGATCTGTCACTGTCCCCGGGAGCAAGTCACCCTCTGCTGAGACACTGTTGCAGAGCGGGAGCGACAATGGTGCACTCCTACAACAGCCAGAGCTAACACGACAGAGAAGCAAATTCTCCTGTTAAAGAAGTCATCTCCAGAGATGGAGCAATTCAGCGAAAGCTTGTCCTGACACTTATCCAGGCCACACGCATCCTGTAGGAAAAAAAAGCTTCACCATCCAAGTACATCAACCTAGTTACCCACTAAGTCATCTCCAGGACAACGGCATTAACAGAGCAGCAGACCACCTGCAAGCTCATTGCTGCTGAGACTATGCCTGTGCCACCTCCAGAGCTCGGTGCAGGACAAGTGCTCTGAGCTGAAGGAAGTCGAGCAGTTTCACAACCTGCCTCTGATTTTGTGTGCCACCCATCAGCTAGCAGACACCCTAGCAGGGTGTAGCAGGCAGCTACAAAGCAAAGGAGCTCCTGGGCTTGGAGGGCCCTCATGGATCATGCAGAACTTGAGACCCAGCCAAGAGCATTTACATGGACCATATATGCTCTCATAAGAGGCAAAGAGAGCACCAGATCAAGAGTAAGTGACGCAGACCGAGAGGTGGATCCTTAACAGCTTATCTGAGCAACTCCTCCGTAGACTGCCTGGCTGCTACACAATGACCAGAGCCATTCTTCTACTCCTGCTGGGCATGCTGCCCTTCTGTAGGAGCTGCATGTAACACTACATGACATGCTCACCTGGTCTAGTTTGGCATACCAGGTCCTGAAGGCTTTGTTCCCAAAGCGAGAAGGTTGATCCACTGGCGGGGTTTCGTCGATCCATCTGTCAAGGGTGTTCAGAAGAGCCACCAGCTTTTCAATGGGCTGCAGAGACAAAGAATATGAGGGGTTATGGTGACATAAAACAGAACAGTCCCTCCAGCTCTGACATCTCTGCCCTGGATTGGAGTCATCAAAGCCCACACCATCCTTCCCAAGGGTGGCAAGTGGGAATGGGAAGTGCCAACCCTCCCCAAAATGCAGAGGGACTGCGAAAACTGTCCTTCCCCTCAGAAGATCAGTCCAGTACAAAGCCTAGCCTGAGGCAGGCTCTCCAGTCGCCCACACAGCCTTTCATGAGCTGCAACAGCACTATGCTCTAAAACCTCTGGGAGCAGAGCTACAGCAAGCTTCTAGCTGTAGGGCATACAGGACTGAGCAGCAGGGAAGTGCTGCACAATTCATGGATCTCCAACACAAAACTCAGGCTCTGCATCTTGCGGGTCCTGCACGTCCCACGGGACACAGCACAGCACTTGCTGTATATCCTCACCAGTGGCTGATGATGTGATTTAGAGGTCCTTCTCAAGGCCTCTAATCCCTGTCCTGAAGTGTCTCTTAGGAGCCAGGATTAGCAGCGATGGTGTTGGCGTTTGTACAGTGCCCAGCGCAGAGGGGCCTAAATCGCAAGTCAACCTTCTCAGCACGATCCCTGTTGCTTCAAACTCATACCAGCCCGACCGCTACGACAGCTCCAGCCCAGGGATACCCAGCGCACATGGCAAAACACAACCTACCCAGGGGAGGAGGCAGGCTGGTTTGCTCACCAGTGGTCTCATCAGAGCAAGCATGAGAAGCTCTGGGCTCTCAGAGAAATGTCGCATCAACACAAAGTTGATGGGAAGACAAAGGCAACAGCACAACAACAGAGCCGTCTTTCTTACACCTAGTGCTGGAAGGAGAAAGTGAGGAACCTGTGTAGGATGTCTGAGGGTGACTGGAGGAGACAGTGCTGTGGCCATGAAGGAAGAGAGGTGCAACAGGCGATACAGCACGATGTCTCGAGCTGTACCGTTAGGACCAGGGCTGGCCAATACACACAGCCTCCTCCCTGCCTTGCCCACACAGCTGGGGAACGGCTACACCCCCCACACCAAGAGGCAGCACTTAAGGCAGCTCCAAACAGTTTTGGGAGGCTCTGCTGAAAACTGGTCAAGCCTGCCAGAGGCTCTGCGATTATCCTCACCCGACTCCAAGCAGCCAGAGAGCTGTCAGCCACCACAGCAGCTGGCCAGGCCCCGGGCAATGTAGGCTCTTCTGTCTCGAGAGGGGATTCCTCCTTCAAGGGGACAAAGAGGACAGCAGAAGCAGCGGCTGGTTTGACTTTGCTGGAGGCATCGACCGCGTGAAGCCGGCTGGTCTCCTGGGCTGTGGTTCAATTCTTCACGCTGCCTGCCGGGAGGACGAGGAAACAGCCGAGCCCAGCAAGTTTCTAGCCCTTGAAGTGCCACTCGAGGGGGGCAGGTGGAGAGACAGGCATGGCAGAGCTGTGCTGCCGCTGAACCAGCTGCGGATCACTCCCCATGGCCTCCGCTCCCAGAAGGAAGGGTCTCATGGCAGGCACAGCCTCCCACAGGCAGCAGCTCCTCAGGAGACGAGGACGTGGTGGGATCAGCCAGTGGGATCAGGCAGGGGAGGGATCCACACACCCCACAGGACCTTGACGCTTGTCCGCTGAGCCAGGCTAAAAGCTGGGATAGAGGACAAGACCCGAGCACTCCAGGAACACAAAAGGCCCAAGTGCCAAGGGACACAGTGGGCCAGAAGCTCTGGGTGCCCCGGAGAGGCTGGCAGCTGGAGCCACTAATGGGCCAGTGCCCCAGATTCGCGTGGACCGAGGCAGAGTAATCCCCTCTGCTCCAGCTCCCTGCTGCCCGAAACGCTGCAGAAACCCGGTGTCTCCCCCCTGCACCGGGCCAGGTTTGGACTCAGCTCTACTCCTGCCTGGCTATCGCACTCCCCCTCCAATTAAGCAACAGCGTCCCCAGCACTGGGTTGCATTAAATAATTAAATCGTGCTGGTGATTTATCCGCCGGCACCAGCAGCTCATTACGAGCAGCGACTGTATTTCAAACCCCTCTCAGCGAGCACTCCGTGCTGCCTGGATAAATGGCTGGCAAGGACCGGCTCCTTCCCCCTCCCCAGCTCTGCCCGCAGGCCTTGGGGAGTGCGGGAGTCGAACCTCCCCTTCCCCACTCGCTTGCTTTAAAGGGATTAAAAAGCCCAGCCCCACCGAACACGGGGGCGCAGGACCCAGCTGCCGGCTCAGCCATGCCCATAAATAATTAAAGAGAAGCAGCTCATTTTGGGCTCAAGGCCCTTTGAAAAGGGGGTTACTAAAAGCAGCAGCTTCCCCATTGTCCAGCAGAGGAAACTTGTGCATCCAGGGCTAAACCCAGCGGGGAGAAGGAGGGGAAGAGCAGAGCTTTCGGGAACACAACAATCGGCACCACTGCAGCCTTGTTTTGCCTGGCTGGGTTTTTAAGCTCTATTTTTGCTTTACCTTTCCAGTGATCAAAGCAAGGGCAGCCTCTCCCCACTCTCCTTGCTCTTCTCGTTGTGCTGATTTTGCATCCCCTTGACCCCGAGTCTGCCACTGGTCCCAAAGGAAAACCACAGAGCCTCCTACAGAGCAGAGACCTGTCAGCATCTCTCAAGAGCAGGGCCAGGCAGGCGGAGGTGCTGAGAAGGCATCACGGCAGCCAGAGCTGCCCGCGGGGACCAGGCCTGCCCCTGCAGGCCCCTCAAGCCCCATCAGAGCGAGGAGCTGCAAAAAATCGGGGCATCTGCTGCTTCCCGCACTTCCCTCCTGGAACCAGAGCAACTCACGTGGCCAGCCGGCCAGTTTACCCCTGTGCAGCAGGCTGTCTGAAGGAAAGGTCTGCTCCTCACATGGCCAAAATTAACCTCCTCTTCCCTGCACTGCTCCTCTGATCAAAGGCACAGCTTTGAAAAACCGCTCCAGGCTGCAGCCCCAGCAGTCGCTGCACAGATCCCCACGTGAAAAGCACTCCCTCAAGGAGGAGAAGGCAGGTCACAGCCTATCAGTCATAAAACCTTGTGCCAGACATGGTGTCTACGCCCGAGTCCTGAACAACAGCTCAGCTATCACTACTTGTCAGATGCCTCCAGCAAAACCCCAGACAGCTCCGTGCAATTTTTCAGCAAGAGCAGAGCAAGCTCAGCAAGTCTCAGAAGGGGCTCAGCCCCCAAAGGATCCAGCTCTCGCTCCAGCAGACAGTTCGGTATCGACACACACTACTTTGCAAACCATTAAGCTGTCTCTTTCAAAGCAGAGCAGACCATACTTTCTTTTTTTTCCTCCACAGCGAAGCAATACCAGTAAGTCACAGAGAGGATAGGCATTCAGCAGAAAGGATTCCAGGAGGTCATTTGCCAAAGGAAGGCGTCCCCAGTATTTGATCAGGGAGGAAGATGGGAGGGCACAAAAGCACATCAGCAGCAGGTACAGCAAGAGAGAAGAAAGCAGAGCAGAGATGCAAGCAGAGGCCACAAGGGGCTGAGCCTTTAAAAGCACAGATAAGCAGTTTGATCTACAAACGAACCCGCATGAACAAGAAACCTCATCAACAAGCCAACCCTGGGGATGCTCCACCTGTGCCTCCAGTCACAGGCTTCCGCTCTCCTCAGCGTGAGGGGAATGAGACATGTTCCCTGCCACTTCCCAAGACATCAGGATCATGTGTCTTGTTTGTCACCTGGACTGGGACCGCAGATGGAAAACATTCACTCCAAGAGGGATCTGCTGCACGGACAGAGCTCCGACCCAGCTTTTCCTAGATAGCTGACAGCTCAAAGGGGTTGGCAGAGGAGGGTTTTTTTTTCCTCCACCCTTTGTTTTGCTCATTTTTAATGCTTTGTTTTCCTAGAACTGCTCTGTGAATGGTTGGGAATGAGCGAGACCAGGACAAAGACAAAACTCAAAAGTGAAATGCAAACAGTGGAAAGCAAGAGCAGCATTTGACAGCAGTTTCTACTGAACTGAAGGAACAAAAGATGGACACAAAGCCTGTTAGGGAGGGACTCATTATCCCTGATCCCCCCCATGAACTACAAGCAAGTTTCTCATTGACACAATGGCTCCTAGAAGGGAAGGCTGGACTTAACATGCCTGCTTCAAACATAAATGGCTGGGTTAAAGATCATGGTAGGCTGCCTTCCCATACCAGAATGAAGCTATAAACACAGAGCCCAGTCTGCTTCCCATTCCATCTAGATCTCTTTTAGCCTATTCCCAGCTTTCTTGCACAGCCGTGATAAGTTTGAACAGTAAAAATGTGCCCAAGAATTTCCTCATTTCAATGCAGAACAAGGGCGGGGGATCCAGCGTGCAACACAGAAGAGAAGCTGGTGGCCAACATATGCTCTGCAGATCACGGCAGCACCCAGAGAGACCTGAGGCCAGCACTGAGCACGGCTGAGGCCAGGCAGTAACACCACTGAGGATGCCTGCCCTTACCCTCTGGCTCCAAATGATCTTGCCATGCCCTGGAAAGGTGAACAGCAGTTAAAACCGGCCATGGCAGCAGACAGAACGAGGTGACAGCCACTGTAATGAAAGGGGAAAAACAGGTCCTTTCTGCTTAACACTTTGGAAGGGGTGATCCTGCCCCACAGGCTAAAGCCACCTCCCCAGCCCAGCCCTCCTGGGGCTCCACAGCCTCCACAGCTCTCAGCACAAGCCTTGGTGAGGCAGGTCTGCTCAACAGCACGCCTTGAGACCACACACAGTCAAACCAGACCTCACACAGCTCACCCACAGTGTGGGCTGAGGAGATTGGTGCTGTTAACAGAGTTCAGGCAACAAGGAAGCCCAGGGACAGGGAGACAAGTGATTTGCCCAAGGTCCCACAGAAAGCCCAGTGGGAGAACAGGAACAGTACAGACATCTCAGCCTTCTGCCTGCAACCAGAAGGGAATACCATGCCTTCCAAACACCACTGGTCAAAGCCACACTGTGAAAACAGGGTCAAAACATGTCCTTTCTGCACCCTCCGTTTCAGCACCAGCTTCCATCTGCTTGTAACTTGCTCGATTTCCCATCCAGCGAGC
>Ga0181612_117579_pt1 | contig 10076 bp, 8 predicted proteins | sample HoacroProtozoa21_FD_119630 | JGI IMG/M metagenome (GOLD analysis project Ga0181612, IMG submission 119630) | Hoatzin crop microbial communities from Cojedes, Venezuel. Combined Assembly of Gp0051906, Gp0051904, Gp0051908
CCACGACGTCCTTCACGTCCATGGCAATCTCGCCGCCGGCCAGTTCTTTGGCCATAAGCGCAGCCACTTTGAGCGCATAGAGTTGGCCGTCGGGGTCGACGCCGCGTTCGAAGCGGAAGTCTATCCGGAAATCTGGGAGATCGGCCTTGACGGCATGATCGGCGGAAACGGCGCCTATGTGAAGGATGGCGATACGGTCGTCCTGCATCAGATGTACACGCCCGAACAGTGCAGGCATGTGGTGGACTGGCTGCACGAAAGAGGCTGTGAATTCTACCTGGAATGCAACAGCGGCCTGTACGCTTCCGAAAACTTTGAGGAAAAAGGTAATCCCGCCATTAAGGAATACGCACAGCGCAAAGGCAAGGAAGATGCGGATCAGGCAGCCGTACGCACCATCTTCCCTGACATGATCTTCGGTGCAGACCTGTACAGGGATGACGTAAACAAAATTTCCTTCATCCTCAATTCCTATCAGGACCATCTGGATTCCATCGAAGAATTCCCGGACCTCAAGCCCGGCACATGGGGAGGAAAAGGAGAAATCGCCCTGTTCGGAGATCTGGGTGTCAAGGACATTGACAAAGGCTATGCCATTGACGTCCTTCTGAAGCACCTGAACAAGGACATCAAAGACACCTTCGCCTTCGGTGATGCCAAGGTTGATATTCCCATGCTGGAAAAGTGTGCTGTGGGTGTTGCCATGGGCAGCGGCGGAGACGAAATCAAAGAAATGGCTGACTACGTCACAGACGCTGTGGATGACGACGGCATGTACAATGCGTTCGTCCACTTCGGACTGATCGAAGGCTGATCATCCAATCAGTGATCCAATGGGTCACTGATTTTTTGTTAAGAGAGAGAAAAATAAAAAATAAAAAAAATGCCTGCGTAAGCAGGCATGTGTCAAATAACAGTCAGACTGTCAACACAGAAAGAAGAATTGTGCGCAGGGAATATCAGGCTGCGCGTTCCAAACAGGCAGTCCTTTCTGTTATTCGTCACCCATGATCTTGCGGGCCTGAGCGAGGATGGTCTTGGCATCCATCATGCCGTAGGCACGCATGTCAATGCAGTCGGACGGTACGTTGGGCAGCTCAGACCTGATCTGCGGCAGCGCATGTCTTACCTGCGGTCCCACAAGAATGACGTCAGCGTCGGATGCCTTCTCAGAAGCCTCCATCACTGGATATGCTGCGATGTTGTACTCCCAGCCGTTGGCTGCGGCCTCCTTCTGCATTCTTGTCACGATTAAGCTTGTGCTCATGCCCATATTGCAGAGCAGTACGATGTTCTTCATTTTAAAATCCCTCCTGTAAATCAAAGGCATTTTACTCAATTGATTAAAGCGCTTTCAATCGCCGGAACGCATTCAGACATACCTCTTTCATGAAATCGTTCGAAAATCTCCTTTTCCCTGAAAGACATCTTTCTTTTTCATGAGAAATTTTTCCGTTTCGTCATTTTTTCACTTTTCCTTCCCTTTTCTCTGTTACACTAAGGGCAGGAAACAGGAGGAACATATACAATGAGTTTTCCAAAAGGTTTTTTATGGGGCGGTGCCACCGCTGCCAATCAGTATGAAGGCGGCTATCTTTCCGGAGGTAAAGGTCTTGCGGTTGCGGACACTCTGACCGGAGGGGATGGCATCCATCATGTGCCCCGTGTCTTCATCTGTGAAATGCCTGACGGCACAACACAGAAATTCACATCCCGCGAAGACATTCCTGCCGGCGCAAAGGCCATCGTGGATCCGGATACATACTATCCCAGCCACGTAGCCACAGACTTCTACCATCACTGGAAGGAAGACCTGGGCCTGCTTGCAGAAATGGGCGCCAATGTCTATCGTCTTTCCATCAACTGGACAAGAATCTTCCCGAACGGCGACGATGATGAGCCTAATGAAGAAGGACTGCAGTTCTATGAGGATGTATTCAACGAGTGCCATAGATTAGGCATGGAACCGCTGGTGACGATCTACCACTTCGACTGCCCGCTGCACTTAGCCAATGAGTATGACGGCTGGGTCAGCAGACATACGCTGGAAGCGTTCAAGAAGTATGCAAAGCTTCTCTTCACCCGCTATAAGGGACTGGTTCATTACTGGCTGACAATCAATGAGATTAACATCAATGCCAATTTCACAATGAACGGCATTCACGACCATATCTCCAATAAGCAGAACGCAGAGCAGTGCAGATGGCATCTGTTCGTCGGCTCCGCTTATGCGGTAAAGGTGGGTCATGAAATCGATCCGGACAATAAGATCGGTCTGATGATCGCCCACTTCCAGAGCTATCCTTACAGCTGCGATCCGGAGGATGTTCTGGCAAACCTGAAGACAGCTGACAAGATGAAGTGGTTCTATGGCGATGTGCAGGTGAGAGGCTGCTATCCTGCATGGAAGGAAATCGAACTGGCGAAGGAAGGCATCGTCCTGCAGAAGGAAGATGGCGAAGATGAGCTGCTGAAGGAAGGAACCGTAGACTTCTACTCCTTCTCCTATTACAACTCCGCAGCGATTACACTCCATCCGGAGAAGCACGGCATTTCCGGAGGCAATCAGATGCAGGGTGTCAAGAACCCTTACCTGAAGGAATCCGAATGGGGCTGGCCCATTGATCCCACCGGTTTACGCATTGCATTGAATGAAATCTCCGAAAGATATCAGATTCCGTGCATGATCGTGGAGAACGGTCTCGGCGCGCTGGATACCGTGGAGGAAGACGGCAGTATTCATGACGAATACAGAATTTCCTACATGCGCGAGCACATCAAGGCAATGAAGGCTGCTGTGGAAGAAGACGGCGTGGATCTCATGGGCTACACACCGTGGGGCTGGATCGACCTTGTGTCCGCAGGCACAGGCGAAATGAGAAAGAGGTACGGCTTCGTCTATGTCAATATGGACGACGATGGAAACGGCGATCTCTCCCGTTCGAAGAAAGACTCCTTCTACTACATGCAGAAGGTGTACAAGTCCAACGGCGAAGACCTTGACTAAACCAATGAGGAACAGGATAACCTGTTCCTTTTTTAGTACATATGAAAAGGCATCTACGGATGCCTTTTCATGTGATATCTGATTTTTATTTACAGGCTTCTGTTTTTTAACCTGTACTTATTACGCTGCTTCTTCTTCCTTCTGAAGTCCATAGGCAAGAAGGCCTGTAAGCATCCACATCTTCAGATGTGTCACCACTTCAATCTCCGGAATATACTCTTCCGGAATATTCTTAGCCAGTTCCTTCTTTACTTCGGAAGCGTCCGGTGTCAGCTCGCTGTAGAGAACAATCTTCTGGGGTGATACAGTGCAGATGAAGGAGGTCAGTCCCAAAGCCACGATTTCCATCGCCCCATCCGGTACCAGAATCTTCTCCCGAAGGTTTTCAATGCACCGCTCCATCAGAGGACGTAACTCCCCTGCCGCATTCTTTCTTCCCTTGCGTAATTCCCCGTCAAGAATCAGGCCTGTACCCGGCACATAGGATCCTCTCGGCTGGAAGTAGAATAAGAGGTCTCTTAAACTCTCATCCGCGCAGCTGCATCCCAATGCAATGGCATTGGCGTCATTGAGCAGATAGAACCTGTGGTCATACTTCTTTTCAAAATATCCTTTGATATCCTCATGGCAGAAATTCTCCGCAGGATAGTTCAGCTTTCCGTTTTCCTCCACGCCGGGTAATCCAAGCACCACGCAGTCAATGTTTTCGTGTCTTACAAAGACGTAGTCCAGAAGGTCCTCCAGATCCCGCATGGTCAGAGCATCCTTGATGACTTCCTTGTCCAGCGTCTTTTTCCCATGGTCATAGATTCTGTATGCCAGCCTCTTATGGTGCATGTGGTTGATCATACCGATCACAAGAATCCGTCTGTCACTGTTTTCCACCACTGCGGGAACCACAGCCGCTTCCTCCTGCACCATTGCCCTTCTGTCCTTCTGCTCTTCCAGATATTTCAGAATGGATGCAGTGCTGTACTGTGCAAAGTCAGATGCCGGAATCTTCCAGACGATCTTGTCCTTGAAGATACTGCTGATCTTCTTGTATTCATAGTGGATCTGCGGTGCCAGAAGAATCGCATCGTAGTCAAAGCCGATGTTGTAAATCTTGTTATGGTCAGCCGCATTGAATTCATAATCCATTTTCAGCATCTTTGCGGCGTTGTTCAGCTCTTCCGCAAAATAGCTTGTGGTAAGTGCACTGGTGCAGGACAGCAGGACTTTCACAGTCTTTCTGTTTTCCAGCTTCAGCAGCGTTTCGATCATGTTATGGAACAGATCTTCCGCGTGCTCTTTGTCTCCCGCATTGAAGTGCAGATAGAACTCCGTTTCCTCCGTACTGTTGTTTCTGATGCCAAGCTCCGCAATGTCATCCGGGTAGATGCGGACGAAGCCGGTATACCTGGATGTTTTGAATGTGATGGACCTTTCATCGCTCACTTCTTTTTCGCATCCTTCTGTTTCCTGTGTCTTTACCCATTCCAGGAATTCTTCACTTCCGTATTTCTTCTCTTCCATACCCTTTTCCTCCGCACCCTTATGATAGTTATCTTTCATTTCCTCCGGAATGGTTTGAAGGCAAAAGAAAAAAACTTTTCAAGCTCAAAGGATTTGAGCTGTTGGAATCCGGAGTATTTTCTCATGCAGTGAACGAAAAATAGACTATGATAATAGCAGAAAGAAAAGGAGAACAAAATGGATTACAAGACATTAAAACCGTTCCCCGAGGATTTCCTCTGGGGCGGATCAAGCTCTGCCTATCAGTGTGAAGGCGCATGGGATGAGGATGGCAAAGGCCCGTCCGTACAGGACAACGCTCCCATCATTCCCGGCAACAGCGACTGGAAGGTTACCAGCGACCATTATCACAGGTTTAAGGAAGACATCGCTCTGATGGCGGAGATGGGCTTCAATGAATACCGTTTCTCCATTGCCTGGACAAGACTGATTCCGGATGGGGATGGGGAAGTGAATCCCAAGGGCGTCGCCCACTACCATGAGGTTCTGGATGAATGTGCGAAGTACAATATCACACCTGTCATCACTCTGTATCATTTCGACCTGCCCCAGGCGCTGCAGGACAAGTACGGCGGCTGGGCAAGCAGACAGTGCATCGAAGACTTCGTCAACTACTGCAGACTCTGCTTTGAAGAATACGGAAAGAAGGCTCACTACTTCCTGACGATCAACGAGCAGAATATGATGACGCTGTTCAATATGGATCATTATACGGATGACAAGCTGCGCTATCAGGCAAACCATAACATGCTTCTGGCACAGGCGAAGGCTATGGCACTCTGCCACGAGATTCTGCCGGACGCTAAGATCGGTCCCGCACCGAACATCACATGCGTTTATCCGCTCACCTCTTCGCCAGAGGATACCCTTGCGGCAATGGATTATGACCAGCTGCGCAACAGACTGTATCTGGATGTGGCGGCGTTCGGCGAATATCCGGAAGCTCTGGCACAGATGATGAAGGAGAACGGCTGGTTCCCTGACTTTGAGGAAGGCGACGATGAAATTCTGAAGAGCGGTCATCCGGACTTCATTGCCTTCAACTACTACGGCGGCTCCACCGTCAAGTTCATCTCCAAGGATGAAGGCGATGCCTTCAAGAACAGTCTGGAAGGCCTTGAAATGACAAAGGAAAACATGGCGCAGTTCATGACCGGCATGATGACGGAGTCAGGCATTGCACAGGGCGCAGGCAACCCCAACCAGAAACAGACAGGCTACGGCATGGCCATCGATCCCACAGGCTTGAGAGTCACATTAAGACAGCTCTGGGAGCGCTACAGACTGCCTCTGCTCATTACGGAGAACGGCTGCGGTGTTCCGGATACACTGACGGAAGACAGAAAGGTTCATGACGATTACAGAATCGACTACCTGCGTCAGCACATCCGTGCATGCCGTGAAGCGATCACAGACGGCGTACAGCTCTTCGGCTATTCCCCATGGTCTGCATTCGATCTGGTATCCACGCATCAGGGTATCACAAAGCGGTACGGCCTCATTTACATTGACAGGGATGAGGAAGGCAGCGGTACATTCGACCGTATCCCGAAGGACAGCTTCTACTGGTACAAGAAGGTCATTGCGTCCAATGGTGAGGATCTTGACTGATCGGACTGCAGCCATAAATTGAAACGAACCCAACCTACAAAAAAGGTGGAAGGCAAACAATTGCTTTCCACCTCTTTTCATGTCACACCGTAATTTCGACCTGCAGCTTTTCAATGCAGGAAACACAGCTTTCGTAGTAGCCGTCTCCTGTGGTACGGGGTCCGCTTAATACCTCATAGCCGTCATTCTTCAGCTTAGCGGTCAATTCATCCACCGCCTCTTTGGAGCCGACGCTGAATGCCAGATGCACATACCCTGTATAGTAGTCGTCATCCTCAACAGACTTCAGGTTTTCTCTTGTCATGATCTCAAGCCTCGCCCCTTCCTCAAAAGTAAGGAAGTAGGATTTGAATCCTGTCTTCTGATTGTGATACAGGTCATTGGACTTGGCGTTGAAATATGTTTCGAAGAACTTCTTCGCTCCTTCCAGATCTTTAAAGTACGCCGCTGCGTGTTCGATTTTCATCATAGCTTTCTCCCTCTTTTCTTTCCATCTTCAGTGTATGGATTTCAGGACTTGAAACAATGATTATGAATGCTGTTGAAAAAGAATTTCGGAAATCCGTTTTTATTTGTCAGGATTTCTGAGAAAAAAGAAAAACTGTCTTGATGGCAAGTCAAGACAGCAGGACCAGGCTTTCGCCTGATATGACAGACAGTACTGAAGGGGCGTTTGCTTCAATGAAAATCTTACACTGTTCTTAAGGAAAAGGATCGGAGTGTATCCCTCACTCCGGAGACACCGCCCCATCAGGACTGTGGTCACCTAGAATAATCCGGAATCGTCGTTGATTTCGTTTCTTGCGCTGGCGATCACTTTCATGATCCGCATGTTCTCATCGTAGTCATGGCGGAAGATTACCGCATACAGCACATCCAGAACAATTTTCACTGCCATGATGGATCCCATATTGGAGATCTTGGGTTTGGGTTCATCATAGTAGATTTCCATCTTCGTTCTGGCAAATTTGGAAAGCGGATTGGCATACGGTCCTTTGATCAGATGAATCTGAACATTTCTCTGATACAGCGTCAGGCAGATGTTCAGCAGACTCTTATCCTTATCGTCATAGGTGACGACAAGAGCAGGAATGTCCGCAGGCTGCGACACCGCCATCTGCATGCTTGTTTCGCTTCCCTTGAAAAGATATGCCCGGATGCCGATGAGGGTCAGGGCATCTGCGAAGTATTCCGCAATGCCGTAGTCTTCCACGGAAGCGTACACATAGACGGCTCTCGATGCGGCAATCTTCTTTGCCACAAAGGAAACCGTATTGTAGTCCATGCTCTTGTATGCGTCCTCCAGTGCTTTTGCATTCAGGGAACTTACAATTTTGCCTATATCCGATTCCTCATCATCTTTTTCAATCGGGTAGGAAGGATCCACAGGCTTCACTTCCTCCTCTTCGGAAAGGTCCTGGGCCAGTGCAATGCACAGCTCCTTATGTCCCCTGTATCCGGCTTTCTTGCAAAAACGGTTGATCGTTGAAGGAGACAGATAGATCGATTTGGAAAGTTCTTCCAGCGACATATGCATGAACGTATCAGGGTCTTCTTCCATAAAACGGAGAATTCTCCTTTCCGCATGCGTCAGTACCGCTGTCTTTCTGATCTTCTCTGCCAGTTTCATTGGTTTACCTCTCTTCTGCGTCTTCATTTTAGCCATATTTCCACCCTCCTGAAACGCATTGGAACGCTGTCGGAAAATCTTCTCATCCGATGATTTTTTCAACCGCTTTTTCCAAATCAACTTTGTAGTTTTTTATCAAGAAAGCCGCCCGCAGGCGGCTTTCATTTCATCATTTTCAGATCACAGCCTTCGCTGCAAGAATGACATAGTTGACAAGAATGTAACCCGCAATGAACGTCCAGATCGCCGCTGTGGGAACATTGATATCATAGTTTTCTCTCTTCTTCCACAGCATGTATACACCGACCGGTGGAAGCAGCACTATCAGTGCATAGAGAAGCAGATTTTCCTTGGACAATGTCTTGACGAGATGATCTCTTCTCGCATTCTCCTCAGGGGTTGCGTACTTTTTGTACTTCGACAGAATTTCTTCATTCTGCTGCTTCTTTTCTTCCTCGCTCAAATTTTTGCGTTTTGCACTCTTAGCCATAAAATCTTATGCCTCTTCCTCAGAAGCCTGATGATTTGCTGCAATAACGAACGGTGTGTAAATCAGAGTCGCAACTGCAAGGCAGATCAGCTGTGCAACGCCGCCCATGATGTTACCGCCGGAAGCAAGGAAGCCCAGGATTCCGGGAGGCGTGGTCCAAGGTGCACCGATACAGAGTCTCGGGCAGAAGCCGATCGCTGTCAGAACATAGCCCACTGTTACAGAAGCCAGAGGAGCCAGGAAGAACGGAGCAGCCATAATCGGGTTCATGACCATAGGAATACCGAAGATAATCGGCTCGTTAATGTCGAAGATTCCGCAAGGGATAGCGAGCTTGCAGATAGCTCTGTAGTCGTCTCTCTTGGAGAAGAGCAGAACTGCGATAATCAGACCGCCTGTGATACCGGAACCGGTCATTGCGAAGAATGTGGACCAGAACTCAGAGCAGAAGATATGCGGCAGGTTCTTTGTTGTACCTTCTTCAAAGAATACTGCCAGGTTTTCCTGAGAGTTGACTGTCAGGATAGGTGTTGTGATTGTGGAAATCATGTTTGCGCCATGAATACCGAACCACCAGAACAGCATAGCAAGGAAGCAGAGGAACAGCATGCCCGGCAGAGATCCTACGACCGCCTGCAGCGGCTGCATGCACATGGAGATAATGTCAAAGAAGTTTGTACCAACTACTGCATTGAAGAACCATCCGACCAGACCCCAGATAAAGATGACAATCATGGACGGGAACAGTACAGAGAAGGAAGCTGCCACGTTGGGCGGAACGGAATCAGGAAGCTTCAGATTCACTTTGCCGCTCTCAACGATCTTGACATACATCAGAGTCGCCAGAATGCCGACAATAATGGATGTGAAGATACCGCCGGAAGCAGTGTAGGAACTGGAGACAACGTTGGAAACTGTCTCACCGCTGTCAGTTGAAGCAGTTGTTTTCATCAGAGTGATGAATACAGCCAGCGCAACCATCGGAGCAGTCTTGTCGTTCTTTCTTCCCAAAGACTCACAATAGTGCCAGGAAATCAGAACAACCATTCCGACGGCGATAAAGTTAATACAGCCATAGTTGACTGTATCCCAAAGCGGCTGCAGAGCCGTGAGCCAGCCGAAGCCGGGAACGTTAGCAAGTGACAGGTACTTGGCACCATTGACGTCACCGCTCTGAGAGATGATCCAGCGGAACAATACCGCGAAGGATCCTGTGATCGTGACAGGCATGAAGTCAATAAATGAGTTTCTTACAGCAGAAAGCACTTTATTGGACTGCATCTTGCCCGCGAATGCCAGTAAGGCATCCATAAATTTTCCATTCATATTGGAAATTCCCCCTTATGCCCTGCATTTTAGCCAAGTGGGAAAAGCGCTTTCAACAGACAAAACGCATTCAGACACACCTCTTTCATGAAATCGTTCGAAAATCACAATTTTTCTGAAAGACATCTTCCAATTTTGTGATAAAAGCACCTGAATTTGATACCATTTCACATAATTTGTGGAATCTTGTGACACATCCCTGTACAAAAAAACGGCCATCACTGACCGTCTTATAATGCATGAAATACCGGCACCATCTTTTCGAAAGTGCAGACCTCCCGGAAGCCGATTTCCTCCTTCAGAATTTTCTCTGCATCCGCAAAATGGGCACCGAGATACTTCGTACTGTGGGCATCACTCCCAACAGTCAGAATCCTTCCGCCCAGGTCCTTATACAGCTTCAGAATGCTTCTGGAAGGCTGGGTATCACTCAATCCATAGTGCCAGGAGGACGTATTCAGCTCAATGCCCTTGTCATCCGCTATCGCCTGCTTCAG
>Ga0181612_127121_pt1 | contig 10076 bp, 3 predicted proteins | sample HoacroProtozoa21_FD_119630 | JGI IMG/M metagenome (GOLD analysis project Ga0181612, IMG submission 119630) | Hoatzin crop microbial communities from Cojedes, Venezuel. Combined Assembly of Gp0051906, Gp0051904, Gp0051908
GGATGCCCTCAACGGTGAGGTTGTAGATAGAGTCGCCGGCGGTGATGGTATAGGTGCCGGCAGTATCGCTGAAGGAGGAGCTCACCGATGGGGTCGACCCGTCGATGACGGTGGCTGCCACCACCGGTGTCTTGGTGTATATGTTATCGCTGAAGGTGGCTGCCTTCGTGTCGTTGAGGGTTGCCAGCAGCTCGTCACTGATGGCGGTGCCGTCGACGGTCACTGCGGTGAGTGAGATGTCACCGATATGGAACACCTTCAGGGTATATGTCTCCTGCTGCACTACGGCATCGCCGGTGGGTGCTACGGTGAAGGTAACTATATAATAGGTGTTGGCAGCGGGGGTGGCGATGGTGAAGGTGCCATCGCTGTTGGCTGTCACTGCCTCTGTAGTCCCGTCGGGGTATGCTGCCTGTGCGGTGAGGGTGCTGAAGGCAGCGGTAGGTGCGATGGTGATGGTGGCATCGGTATATGTCTGCGGCAGTTTCACGTCGTAGTCATAGTCGCTGCCGGCAGCAGCTGCCTCGCCGTTGACGCTCATGGCGGTGATCTCTGCTATGTCGGCATCAATCTCGCCGCGCACATACACGTCGTCGAGGTTAAACTGGTTGTCGGAGTTCACGCTGCTCCCCGACCCCTTCCAGTCGTCAGCGGGGAAGATGCGGATATATGCTTTCTCCTTACCGTCGATACCCGCGAGGGCGATGGTGTTTGTGGTCCATTTGTTATAGCTGGCACCGGTGAGGTATTCGTCGCCCACCACTGTCCAGGAGGAGCCGTCGGTGGAATAGGCAACGGCATAATACTGCTCCGAGCTCCTGTGTCCTGCCGCCTTCACCTCTAGCTCCACATTCTTGTAGGCGGCGGTATTGATCTCAATCTCGAAATAGTTGTAGGGATTCTGATAGGAATAGCTCTTGCCGTCGGCAAAGGTCTCGGTGGCAGAGCCGTAGGTCCACGATGTGCTCTCCTCGTTGGGAGTGGGCACGGGCGAGGTGAGGTGGAGGGCAGCGCCATCGCAGCTGATTGACTTCGTCTCCAGGTAAGCGCCGGCAGCTGCCTGTGCCACCACGGCATTGGCGTCGTTGTCGGTGGTGGGACGGAAGGCGGTGAGGTAAGCGCCGCTCACCACATTCTCGTCGGGAGCGAGCTTCACGCCGTGGAGGTTTACCGAGCTGTTGCCCGACTGTGCTGTCGACGACGGTGTGCCTATGCCATCGCTGATGTCGTAGGCGTAGTTAAACGACCAATGGGCTAACGTCGTCTGGTCGGCTGCCCTCGTCGCCGTGGCTGTCAGTGCTAATGCTGCAGTGAGAGCCACCGTTCTCATCTTTGTAAAGATTCTCATAGTTATACTTTTTAGATCAAATTTAAAAATTTCACGGTGCAAAATTACACCTTATATATATTTATAGGGTGGAAAAATTAGTGTTTAAAGTTGAAAAATTGTCGTTTGTCACTTTTTCTTTAAATGTGGTTGAAATACCGATAAAGAAAGGATGGCAGACTGGACGGGAGGGCTTTCGGAGGGATTCAAAAAGAGCCCCGACGAAAGGTCGGGGCTCAAGAGGATGCCGGAGTATCTATGCCTGGCAGAGTATTTTCGCAAACGCTCCATCGGCTCCGGCGGTTGTTACAATCAATATAACAATTTATACTGTTGTCATCTCCACGTGTCAGCGCCAATGCCGAGGGTGTAGATCTCGCTGCTGGTAACCTTAGAGGTCTTGTTGTAATACAGACCGTTGAGGTTGTCAACGCTGTGCATCTGCAGCAGGTCGTCGGCGGTGTGAGGTGGATTAGGATTACTCATCAGTTCCGTAGGAGTGATGTCGCACACGTGAACATCGAGCTCATCGGCACCGCTGGTGCAGAAGTCTGTCCACTTACCGAAGCTGTTCTTCGTTGCGCTGAAGGCAGCGGCAGAGAAGATCTGTCCGTTGGTGAGGTTGGCGTTGGTCGACCAGTTGTTCTCGATGATAAACTCTGCCTCGCCCGTTCCGTTGATCTGGCGCACGTCGGCTCCTTCGAAGAAGAGGTCGCGGCTGTCGTTGTCGTTCTTGGTGAGGATGAAGAGGTTATTGCGCACGCGGATGGTACTTCCTCCGGGGATATACCTCATCTCGATGAGTTTGTTACGACCGGAAGCACGGGTGTCGTAGTTCACGATAGTATTGTTCTCGATGGTGATGTCATACTTGTAGTCCTCAGGCCAGTCGAAGTTACCGCTGCTGTTGCCGATGAACGCTCCGATAGGTGAGTCGTACATAGTATTGTTCCTCCAGATGAACTTAGTGTAGATGTTCGACTTGATATTGGTCTTGTCGAAGGACACCCATCCGTAACCGCCACCGTTGAGCTGGTAGTAACCGCAGTTGTAGAACTGGTTGTTCTCCACCAGGATCTCGTCGATATTCTTACGCTTGGAGCCCTGGGTACGGATGAAGCCACGACGCATGCGCTGGAAGGTACAGCCGCGGATCTGCAGCGACTGGATTGACACGGCGATGCCCTGAGGCCACATGTTGATGAAGTAGTTGCCGGTACCGTTGGAGCTACCGTCGTAGGTCTTTGCCAGCGGGCAGTCGAAGTCGATATTCTCGAAGATGAGGTCTTTCACGTTGATGCCGCTCACCTCGCCCGACTGTGGCATACGACCGAACATGAAGTTCATGGAGTTAACGGAAGTTCCCGTCGTCGACATACCGTTCATATATACCGTTGCGCGCAGACCCTTCTCCACATCGCTCTCGCGGGTTCTCAGGGTGAAGCCCTTACAGAGGTCAACGTTCTGTGCCAGATAGTAAACCTTTCCGCCCTCGAGCTCGAAGATTGTACCTTCTGCCAACTCAGAGTCGCTATTGTAGTTCGACAGTATGGTATCGATACGGCAGGCGTTATACGATGTAGCACCGGCGATGGTATCGTTAGGATCGCAGTACCACTCGATGAGGATGGGGTCGCCCGGCTCGCCGTCCATACGGATGGTGGCGGTATTGTAGATAGCGTCCCATTTCACGGAGATATTGGTGTTCTGCACGTTGATGTTATAGAGGCAGTTGCTGTCGAGACCGTCGATATCAACATATCCACGCTCGAAGTCCTCCTCCGTGAGCACGTAGCTCACCCATTTCGAAGGAACGGTGGCATTGGGGTTGGTGAGGTTGGGCTCAACGGTGAGGATCTGCATCACATAGTTCTCGTCCTCGTCGATCTCGAAGTGCTCGGAATAGGCCAGATCCTCGGTGTCGTGGCTGTTGGCATACGAACGGTCGATATGCACGCGGCAGGTGCTCTCGGTGATATCGCTAACAACGATCACCTCTGGCACGTCGTAACGGTCTTCAGTGGTAAGACCCATGTAGTTGGCCCAGTCGCGGGTACCGCCATAGCCGAACCACTTGGAGTGGTAGGCCTCGCCCTTAGTAGAGAGGGTGCGGATGGCAAAGCGGTAGTCGGTGGAATACTGCAGGTCTTTGATCACCATCTCCACCACGTCGGGACCTACGATGGTATCGATCTCGATATTGTCGGGGTTGTCCCAGTATTCCGAACCGCCTTTCTGCACATTACCCATCAGGGCAACCTTAATCTCGTAGCCGGCACAGCCGTCGACGCCATACCAGTAGAGGTGTACGTCGTTGGTGTTCTCAACAGCACACTTGTAGGGGTCGGGGTCTTTGCCCGTAGTATCGTAGGTACGGAACATCGTCATGAACTCGCGCTCCGCCTCGCTCGACACGCTGTCGTCGTCGCTACAGTTGGTGAAGCAACCGATGACACACAGCGCGCACAAAATCTTAAAATACATCGTTTTCATAACTCTTTCGTTTTATATGTTTATTAGTTGCTATAACCATAGTAGTTGGTGTAGGCTCCACCGGCACGCTGGATGGCTGACTGCGGGTAAGGCAGGATATAGCGCACCACGGGCAGGTTGTTGGCATCGAGGTTCACCAGCTGACCGTTGTTGTTGACCATCAGCTCACGACCCAGCTCGTCGCCACGGATGAAGCCGTAGAGGGAGTAGAGGCACTGTGCCGTAGGAGTGGAGGTCGACTCGCTGAACCACTGGTAGCAGTCAGAAGTCTCCCATGTTCCTGAGGGCTTGCGCTGCAGGTTGTGGTAGGGGTTGGCAATCTGGATCACGTCGAGCACGGTGTTGGGATAAGGCACTGTCGTCTGGTCGTTGGCAATCACCTTGTAATACATGGTGAAAGGCAAGTCGAGTGACAGACGACCCTCGCTCATTCCGTAGTGCTCTTCCACGGCGTCGATGAGAGGAGCGGTACCTCCTGCGTTGAGGCCCACCTGGAAATAGTTCTGGAAGGTCCAGTAGAGCTCCTGGGCATACATATTGTTGCGCACGAGGTCTTTCCAGCGCATGTTCTCGCCGGCAAACTCCAGCTTGCGCTCGTCGAGCACCACCTTCAGGAAACTCTCTTTGTCGGTGGCAGCGTCAACGTATGCCTCGACCTTCTCAGCATAGTTGTCGCTGCTGAAGGCACGGCCGCGCACCTCTTTCACTGCTGCCTTTGCCTCCTCGGTAGGACCGTCGTTGATCTCGTTGGATGCCTCGGCATACATCAAGAGCACGTCGGCATAACGCAGATAGGGGTAGATGATACCGGTATTGCCCTCACTGGTAGGATCGCCAGTGGTGCACCACAGCTTGGCCCATTTGTTGTTGTAAACGGTATATGAGCTGTAGATGTCGGGAGTACCGTCATACTCGTAATACCACAGACCGTTGAGGTAGTCGCGACGCAGGTCGGCATCGTCGAAGGCATAGCGGTAGAAGGCGTTCAGCTGCTGTGAGCCGTAGATACGACCCCAGATATTCTTGCCTGTCGTGCTTCCTTCGTAAAGGTCGATCTTCGGACCCTGTGCATAACCGATATTGCCGCTGGCGTCTTTGGCGTAGGGCAACTCGAAGATGGGGTCGTCGCTGTTGGCAACGAGGTAGTTGCACTCGTCAACAAACACGCTCTGGAAGTCTTTCGTCAGCGCATGGGTGCCCGAAGTGATTACGCTGTCGCAGTAGTCGAGGGCTGTCTGATAGAACTCCTTGTAGTTGGAGGGGCGCTCCATAGTACCACGGAAGGAGGGGTTGCTAGTGTCGGGACGGAGGGAGTAGCCTCCGGCGGTGAGTGCCATACGGGCGATCATTGCCCAGCAGGCCTCTTTGCTCACGCGCTCCACGCCATCGCCCATGTCGGCGGCGAAGCTCATATAGGGAGCGATGCCCTTCAGGTCGTCGATGAGTGTCTGACGTACCTCGTCGCGGCTCACCACGGGTGTCACGAAGTCATCCTTATAGTAGGTGGGAGTGAAGGTGAAGGGGATATCGCCCCACACGTCCATCATCTCATGGCAGAAGATGGCGCGGATAACCTTTGCCTCGCCCATCATCTGACGGAGGGTGTTCTCTTCATCGTCGTCGGCCTCTACCTCGGCCTTATACAGGTCGCTGTTCTCGAGGTTGTAGATAAACTGGTTGCAAGCCTCCAGTCCGGCGTAGGATGCTGTCCATACGCTCGACAGTTTGCTGGCGTCGCTGGTGCACTCAAAACGTTTGAAACCGTTGTTGGTGGCTGCCTCCGAGCTGTTGGTAGCGAAGTCCACGTCACTGTTGAAGCAGAAGTCGGTGATATAGGCACCGATGGTGTTGCCGTCGAGGAGTTTGGTGTATACTCCGTTGAGGGCGCGGTCAATCTCCGTCTCGCTGCTGAAGATATATTCGTCGGTATATTGTGACGGCGCGTCAACATCGAGATAGTCGGAGCAAGCCGTCAGACAGCCCGCCAGGAGAGCGGTGCATGCCATATTATATATTATTCGTCTCATATCGCTAAAGGTTTAGAATGTTACGTTTACACCGAGTGAGAAACTGCGGTTACGGGGATAGCGGTTCCAGTCCATGTTTGGAGTAAGGCCGCTCTGGATATCAACCTCTGGGTCGTAGCCCGAGTAAGAGGTGAGGATGAAGAGGTTGGAGGCGCTGGCATAGAAACGGAGTTTCGACATACCTGCCTTCTGTGAGATCTTCTTAGGAAGGGTGTAACCAATGGTGATGTCGGAGCAGCGAACGAAGGAGCCGTTCTCCACGAAGTTCGACATCAGCACGTTGTTAACCACGTCGGCGGGGTTCCAGTTGGTGGTGTTGGCATTCATAGAGGTATACTCCTCAACGGTGTTGTCGAGAGCGGTGTTCATATACATGTTCTCGCCATCGCTGTTACGGGTGTAACGCCAACGGTCGGTGAACTTCGACAGCACGTTGTAGAAGGTGGTGCGGCTGCTGGAGCTCGAAGAGAGAGCGTAGGCCATGGAGTTAATCACCTTGAAGTCGAGCATATAAGTGAAGTTCATAGCGAAATCGAAGTCTTTCCACTGACCGCTCAGACCGAAACCGCCTTGATAGCGAGGAGTGGTATGACCGAGCACGGTGCGGTCGTTGTCGTCTACCACGCCGTCGCCGTTGATGTCTTTCAGTTTAATCTTTCCGGGAAGGGTGGCAACGCCCGACTGGCTGTCGTTGAGCACGTTGTTGATAACAGTACCCTCCTTAGGAGTGGCCTCGTAGGTAACGGGGTCGAAGTCAAACTCATCGGCGCTGTAGATACCGTCGTAAACGAAGCCGTAGATCAGACCCACTTCCTTGCCAACCTCGAGGATGTAGTCACCCTTGCTGTTGTTGTCGTAGTCTGACGACCACTTTCCGAAGTTATTATATATAATGTTGTCGGTAGAGTTGAGCTGATTAACCTTCATCTTGTTATGACCGAAGGTGAGGTTGGCGGTAAACACATAGTCGGTTCCGCGGAGGAAGTCGTAGTTTACAGTGAGCTCCACACCTTTGTTGGTAACCTTACCGATGTTCTGCATCTGTGCGGTATAACCGGTGGTCGAGGGGATATCGCTCAGATAGAGCAGGTCGCGAGTGGTGTTCCAGTAGAACTCCGGAGTGATGTTCAGTCTACCGCCGAAGAGGCTGATGTCGGCAGCGATATTGCGGGTGACGGTGGTCTCCCACTTAATCTCGGGGTTGGTGAAATAAGATGACTTACCACCGTTGTTGCTATAGTAGTAGTTCTCACCCAGGGTCGTCGACTCACCGAAGCCGGGACCGCCGCTGGCGCTGATGGCATAGAGGTAACGCCACATATCATCGCTGATGCGGTTGTTTCCTGCCAGACCGATGGCAGCACGCAGTTTCAGGTTGTCCACCCATTTCACGTCTTTCATAAAGGGCTCGTCGCTGATCACCCATGCTCCTGATACGGAGGGGAAGTAACCCCAGCGGTGACCCTTGGCAAACTTAGAGCTACCGTCGGCACGCATGGTGAGCGACAGGAGGTAGCGGTGCATATAGTTGTAGTTGGCCTGAGCGAAGTAAGAGAGCATACGGGTGGGAGTGGTACGGGTGGTCGTCGACTGGTACGGTGTTCCCAGCGTCATATTGTCCCATGCCTTGCGGTCGGTGATGTCGCGCGGGAAATAGCGGTTCATCTGATAGGTCTCCTTATACTGTGAGTGGCTGATCTCATGACCCAAGAGGAACGAGAGGTTGTGGTCGTCGTTGATGGTCATACCATAGTTGGCGGTATTGGTCCATGTGTAACCCTCTGTGGTGCGGTTGGTGATCTCTGCCACTGGCAGACTGTTGTGCTTCTGACCGGTGCTGGTGAGAGGACCGGAGAACACGTTGGTGTCGCGGAAGCGCAGCTGATGGGAGAAGTTGGTGGTGAGGGTAAGACCCTTCAGAGGACGCCAGTCGAGAGAGAACTGGTTTACGATATTATAGTCGTGACGCAGACGGGTGTTGGTCTGCACATCGTTCTTCGGGTTGGTATACTCGAAGTTCTTCTCTACGTCGGGGTCAACGGTCTTCTCATCCCAGTAGGCAAACTCGCGCAGACCGTTGGTAGGACGGTAACGGAGCACGTCGATAATCTGCATTGAACCGATATAGCGGTCGGTATCGCCGATATCACGACGGTAGGTGAGTTTGGGGTTCATCTTAAAGGTGAGGTTCTTCGTGATATCGACACTCAGCTTGAAGTTGAAGTTGGTACGGCGAACGCCGGTAGCGAGGATGATACCCTTGTCCTCACTCTGGGTGAGGGAGGTATTGAACTTAATCTTTTCGTTACCACCGCCTATAGTGACGTTGGCGGAGTAGTTCAGAGGGGTCTCGCCCATCACCTCGTCCTGCCAGTCGTGCGTGGCAGCGCGCTGATAGATGTCCAGGTCGGCAGGGTTACCGAAGTTGGCCCTGAAATAGCGGCTGGCAGCACTACGGGTGTTGCCGGCAGCGGCGCGGTCCCAGATATAGTCAACAAACTCGGAGGTGTTCATCAGGTCGAGCTTCTTTGAGAGGTGAGCGACGGTGAGACGGCCGTTGAAGCCCACCTGCACCTTGCCTTCCTTTGCCGACTTCGTGGTCACCACCACAACACCGTTACCACCCTTGGCACCGTAAACGGCGGTGAGGGAAGCGTCCTTGAGCACGTCGATGCTGGCAATATCCGAAGGAGGGATATCATTGATGTCGGTAGCCTCGAAACCGTCGACGATATAGAGAGGCTCGTTCGACTGGGTGATTGACGTGGCACCACGCACCTTGATAGAGACGTCAGCGCCAGGAGCACCATCGGTGGTGGTCACCTGCACACCGGCAATCTTTCCCTGAAGGGCAACGGCGGCACTGGCAACAGGTACTACGGCGAGCTTCGTGCCGCTGATACTTCCTACCGAACCGGTGAGGTCGCGACGTGCCTTGCTGGTGTAACCTACCACCACCACTTCGTCGATCACTTTCTTGTCGTCTTGCATCACGATGGTCATGCCGTTCTGAGCTGACTGCTCTTGGGTGGTCATTCCCACGTAGCTGATGCTGAGAGGGGTTCCGGCAGCCACCTTGATAGAGAATTTTCCGTCGAAGTCGGTGATGGTACCGTTCTTCGGGTTGGACTTCTCGGTTACCGTGGCTCCGATGACAGGTTCATTCTGACTATCCAGGACCTGGCCTGTGATTAGTCCTTGGGCGTTAGCGCTCGTCGATGCTATCATCATAGCTGCCAAGAGGAGCGTCTTCCCTAGAATTTTCTTAATCTTGTCCATACATTAACCTTATTAGTAGTTCATTATTAAAAATTTTGTTTGCATTTGTTGGTTTACGTCATGCACTGGGCATTCTACTCAACCAGGATTAGTTGTTGATTTTAGTTCTCACTTTTTTGCATACGCACTCATATTTTTTTGTTGTTGTATTGATTGTAATTGATTGTAACCTCTTATCGATTTTTAATCGTAATATTTTCGCGTTATATTGATTTCGATTGCAAAAGTAGTAAAAACCGCGAAAAAAGAGGTAGAATAATTGTCAATAAAGGGGGAAAAATTAATTTTCCCCCTATGAATAACGGTTTTCACCCATTTTTACTCCTCGTCCTCAGACCAAAGGTCCAAGTAGCTGCTGCGGGCATTGCCGTCAACACCAGATTTTTTGCCGGCATCGCCTAAATTAAAGCTTGGAGCGCTGGAACCATCACCAAGTGAACCGGCGAGGAGTGTGCTTGTAGTGTTTACTGTTGTCGTCATTAACAACGGAGTAACATAAATCTTTTTCATTGTTGTATTTTTTATTATTTACGGATAATCTTTTTACCATTCTTCACTACGATGCCCTTGAAGCTATCGTTTACTCTCTGACCGGCAATATTGAAGGCTGTGCCATTGGCATTGTCGTCGGCAGCGATGCCCTCGATGGCAGTCACTGTCTCGCCGTTGATGGAGATAGAGAGTTTTGCGCCTGCAGAGGTCGTGAAATAAGCGCGGAAGGCATTGAGAGTGTTGTAGTTGCCTCCTTTATATATATTATTGTTGTAAACGAAATAATTTTCAGAGGTCATCGTCTTGTTTGCTTCGTAGTTTCCGATGAATTTCACATCGCTGCCGCTTACCGTCGAAGCGCCGTCGGCCGAGATGGTCACGCCCTTGATATTGGCGGGGGTGGTGTTGGCTGTCTCCACACGGATAAGATAAGGTTTGTTGGCCTCCATCTCAGAAAC
>Ga0181612_133057_pt1 | contig 10076 bp, 5 predicted proteins | sample HoacroProtozoa21_FD_119630 | JGI IMG/M metagenome (GOLD analysis project Ga0181612, IMG submission 119630) | Hoatzin crop microbial communities from Cojedes, Venezuel. Combined Assembly of Gp0051906, Gp0051904, Gp0051908
CTGGATAGGAAATGTGCATTTATGAATAGCTTGCTATTATCTTTCTGCTGCTCTCCTCTTTTTACTGTCTTTCTTTTTAAAAATAATCATCTTGGTATTTCTGTTCATTCAATTACTTCATATTTGTTTGATGTCTCAGAATATTCTGAAACATTAAATTACATAAATCTTTCTCATACTAAAGAGACAATTCAAATGCTAATGTAGGTGTAGACCCCGTGTTCCTGGTATATTCTGACACTATTGAGTATTGGCGCTGATTCTGTCTTGCTTGCTGTGTGACCATTCAAAAAGCCCACCTCTGAAATGGAATCCCAAGTATCTTGGCCCATGCAAATACCAAGTTGTTTCCATGTATTTGAACAACAAAGTCCAGCATGTTTGTCCTGCAATACTCACCTGAGTGTTTTAAAAGGGGACATTTAGAAAGCTCAAAATACCAGAAAACGGTAAAAGTGGCAGCTATTTTATGGAAACTTTGCTGAATTTCTTTTAGTAGATCATTGTGTGTAAATACTGATTTAAAAGATTGAAATCAGTTTTTGTTGAAAGATGTGAAACCAAAAATATATGCCTATTTCTTCAGTTTTGAATTCATGGCTTGAAAAGGCCAAGTTTCCAGTGACGTGTACAGAAAACAAGGTCTTGTTACTTAACAAGATCAATTTCTTTAACTTTCCTATTTTTCTACCATACATATTTTACACATAAGAGCAGCCAGCATTTTTAACTTTGTCCTTCTTTCACTGAACTGATGTGGGAGAAAAAATACCTGACAGCAGCTAACAACTTCTTGTCAGATGGCATGCTGACAAGTATGGTAGAAATATCTACCCTGAGTTCAGAGGTCAGAGTTGGACTCTATAGCAATAACCACAAGGAAAGAAAGGAGAAAAGAATTATTTTCCCTTGTTACATGGCTTTCTGAAACCCAGTAGTCTTTCAACAAAAGGCCCTTTAGATTTGCAGATATTTGGGATTGAGGAAGAGGTGTTCAGTTTCACTGTTGGCTCCTTCCAGCCAAAGCTACAATTCAGCAAGCTTTCACCAGCAAGCAGAAGAAAAGTTGTCAATCAATAGTTAAATACTGACATGAATAGTGCCTTTGTAAATACTTCTGTTGTACCTTTGAAAGCACACAAGCCAAAACAAAAAATCTTTTGACAGTGTGTGAAAAACAAAACTGAAAAGCTTCAACAACCTTTCACAGCTAGAAAGCTGGCTGTATAAACTCTTTAAAATTGAATGCTCTTTGTCAGGAGGACGAAAGCTTGTGCGCTGAGATTTGACCATCAGAGGCAGCCCAAGAGTGCAGCTGTGTGCCTTGGAAAAGCATTTCTTAGCTGCGTGAGCTGGTTGGTTGCATTTTTATTCACATTCATGAAGCATTTGCAGTCGTCATTGAGTAAGTTTCCCTTTTAAAGGCATTAGCAAGACACTGAGCAGTTTCCAGCTCTTCAGTCAGATCTGATATGTGATAAGTTCTGCCAAATAAATCCCCAAGTTAAGTGATTTGCTTACCTGGAAGAATCAGGATTTAAGTTTGTGTTGTTTTCTTTTTTAAATGATGATTGCACTTGGTGTCAGAGTCTTTGGTAGCACTAGCAGGAAGCAGTGGGTAAGTCAGGCTTAGATAAAGCATTTTTCTGTATAATGTACCAATTCAGTTAAGCCACATAAGCACGTCCCTGACTTTCAATACAGGGAAGACTGGAACTATTCATAGGTTTAAAGAGAGAAAAGCAAATTGCTGAACTGCTGGCCAGCTTCTGAGATGTTTTGCTTGTCCTACATGAGTGGCTCCACTGAGGCTGTTATTCTGCAGTAAAGTCTTTCTGAACATGAAGTGCAGATAGCAGTGATAGAGGCAAAGAAAGAGAAGCACCTTTTTGAAGAGGCAATAGGAAAAGACGAACCTCACATACACGAAGAAAATATTTTCCATACGTAAAAGTTTATAACCATCTGTACAGGATAGTCACAATGACACCTATTGTGAAAAACATTTCAGGTGGTGACTAACTAAAGAGCAGTGGGACAGGAGTGGAGCAGTTATCTTGAGTTGCACAATCACACTTGCAAAATTGAATATTCAGACTTGTTTGGATTAAAGTGCACATTACTGAAGCTGCCAACATATCTGCTGCTTTTATTGCAACTTGTCTTCGGTTCTAACTTCCACTAGAGATGGCAGGACAATTACTAGTACCTCATCCAATATCTAGCAGACTCTAGAGCACCACCACGGCTGCCAGTCTGCTCAGAGGTGGCTGGGAGTCAAAATTCACTCATGAAAATTAAACCCAAGACTTTGTGTCCCAGGCCCTGTGTTTGTGGGAAAGCTGGGATATTTTTACAGGATCAGCTGCTTCATGCTCACATACAACAATTTTGGCATTTTTTCCAGTCATCTGGCATCTTTTGCATATCAGTTAATCCCTTTTGGGAAGGCATAAGTCTGTTCTAGAATTGTTGTGTTTTCAGGAAAATTATTTTCAGCAGCTTCCTAAAGTTAGATCAACAGTTGCCCTTCAGACAGTCATCCCATTGCTATGCCTTTCTGCACAGATGTACAGCCAAATTAACCTGTGTCTTTTTTCTGTAGGTCCTCTAAGGTCAGTTCAGCTGACTGTGACCTTCCACTTAGATTTTAAAATTCAACTAGCCCCAGGAAAATTCCAGTTTACATACACTCAATAACATTCCTTTTACAGCAGTCATGTTGCCTACCTCCAGGTGCACTTGGTAGGAAGGTCCATAATTCTTTGGTCACTGGGAGAAGAAAGAAATTCTCTGAAATGCCAAGACCTATCAGCACTGGAAATGCAGGAGAGGGATGGAACCCTAGTATCTTTGAAAAATGGTGAATGGGGAAGGCATCTAAGTAACTGCAGGTGTCAAGGAGGGATTTTTTTCACAAATAGAAAGTGATTCTTCCAGGTTGATTCTTTTTCAGCATATCAATCTTCATTTAGAAACAGGATCTGGAAATTTAAGATACAAATGTGAATCTTCAGGTGGAGAACAACCCTGCAGCTCCTGCGGAGGGGAATACAGCTAGCTAGAATGCTGGCTGGGATTAATCTCCTTAAAATTATGAGGTATAACCTATGATCTTAATTTAAAGCAGATCAAGGCAAGATTGCTCAAACAGGAGGAAACAAATGTGAACTCCTGAGGCAGAAGTAATTTCTAAATACTGGCTTGGCTGAGAAGATATGCAAGTGGATAGATGGTGGGATATGTACAGAAATTTCTAGCACACAAAGGGATGCTGAAAGTGTAGGGTTTGGGCTCAAGTTCTGTGGAACTCTTTGGGATGGAGCTATTGTTTCCTGTGGCTCTCACCTTGGAATCAGCGATCCTTCCAGCCAATCCTCACCAATGTAGTAAAACTGGAGGCTTGGAATGAAGAGCAGAAAACAGCTGGGTGGATCCTGTTATTTGTCCTGGTGTAGTATTCTTACTGTAGCCATCAAAACCTATTCTTGAGTTTTGAATTTGCAGTCAGTGCTTATAACAAAATACTTTTTGTATAGATCTTTGTCTGGGATGTGAAGTTATTTTGTCTATCAAAGCCAATGAAGTAACTAACAGTGATCTAAATCATTTGAGCCTTAATCCTGCCTGTGGCTGGAAGCCCTGGCTCTCAGTGTTTCCCTCATACGCTTTGCAGTAGCAGAAGAAAAAGCGTTAGAGAGAAGTGACATTTCTGTTTTGAACCAGAGACCATTTATTTTGTTTTGCTTTGTGTTTTTTTTTTCCAGTTGTTGGTTTGTTTATGAATTAGTCAATACCTAGCAAAGATGATACTCCAGTTGAAAACCTAATGGATGGTAACTGAATATCAGAAGATCATTTGGGCTATGCATATATTGACATGTAAGGTAACACAGTAGGAGTGGATCTGTAGAGTAAAACAATTGGTGCTGAGGACTGGGTATTCCACAATATATTAATTTCAGTAGATTTTACTTCAAACTGGTTCTGGTCTGATCTGTGAATGGAAAACTCATTAGTGGTTGGAGCACTCCAGGGGCACATCTGGGTTAGTGTTATCTGCAGGTAATCCAGATAATATGCTTCAAAACCTCTCTGCAGTGTAGTATGTGGGAAAAATCAGGAAGTTTGCTTCAAAGTTTTGCTCTCAGTCTCACCTAAAATGCAACTTAGAAGCATGCTTTTTCGCTCTGTCCTGAAGACATGTCATCAGTTGTACATCCCGCAATACATGTACAGTCTGGGTATGGTCTTGCAAGTTCTTCCCTTGCTAGAATTCTTCCTACTGTATTAGAGGTAAGATTGCTTGCAAAAGGATTCTTTCTGAGCTGAAGTAAATCATACCTGGTGTACAGCATATATTACGGCAGTTTACACTCTTCTGAGGCTTGCCAGAGAACAGCTGTTTCTTGTTTTTCAAGTGTAGTGAAAAGGAGGAAGATCCAGCAGGAAAACTCAGCCAGGGGTGGTAATGGCTTAGAATTTGCACTCCTTTCTTCAGGCAAGGTGGCTGACTCAAAGGACTTGAAACTGGACCTGGGCAAGCTCCCTGAGGTGATACAGACACATATGCCAAAGCCATTTCAACAACCAAAGATATGACCAATAAATTTTTACCCAGAGAGGAAATTGCTGACATATAAGCCTCGTTCCTTAAGTTTTAAACCTCTTGAGTCATACTTTCATTTTTGGTGTGCCCAGATGACCAATGACACTTAATTTGTCACAAAGTAGTAAGTCCACTGATTAGAGAACAGACAATAAGAATTGATTTGGAGTCATTAAAGCAATTCATCAGGACACTTATTTGGCGATAATGCTTCCAGAAACAAGTCTGAAACTACTGTTAGCACCAATATTGCAGCTGGTGAGAGCACTTTCCAGAGGGTAGCCGGAGGTGGCCCTGACAGCTGCTCTGAATTGTCATGTTGCACATTCCATGGTTTAAACAGTAATTTATTTTGCAATCTCTGCATCATCAGTTCTGGGGTGTTTGTCTGTAATGTTTAATGTTTAAAGAGGTCAATATTTAGAGAGATCTGTGACAGCAAATAAAACCTCTAGGTTGCTTGGAAGTTAATATGTCACACACTCTGATGGTGATATAGAACAAGAACTATCACTGACAAAGTGTCAGCGCCTCTATTAAGACAAGAAATTATGGTGCCAAGAGAACCACCAGTGAGAAAGGCTATTTAAAACTTCTGACGCAGTTTCTGAGTATCTTAGTAAAGTTCACTGGAGCTTAAAGGAAAAACTTTATTTGCTAATGCTATTCAAGACATGCAGGGGAACACAACAGTGTGAACAGTACAAAACAGGGTATATAGGATTTGCCAACATGGAGAAATTAACGTCCCTGCTGCTCTGCCTCCTTCTCCAAACCAGCGTGGGAAAAAACAGGCATGTGTACTGGCAGACTGTGGGATACACCACTGTTCTCAGTAATGCCTGTAAGAGTTGCCACAATATCTTCCCGCAGGATCACTGCTTTCAAGTAGCACGGTCACACTTTTCACTGATGTTCCCAGAATGATGCTGATGTAACCAAAGCTGTAAATTTGTGGGTTGTGCTGCTCATAGGGGAAGATGATAGCAATAAAAGCTGGTAACACAGGCACCAAAATCAGTGTAGATGACTGTATGATAATACAAGCAAAGTAGGAAAGGACCGGTGGAATCTTTTCACATGCTGGTGACCTAAGATTAACATGTCTCTGCTAACCCTGCTGCTTCTAGCTCAGCCCCGCAGCCTGACAGGGCTTTCTGCGCCAAAGGTCTGTGGCAGTGATGCTGGGAAGCACAACTCCTTCCACACACAGTTCTGAGTGAGAGGAGGACTGCTTGTTTCCCTAACCAGATCCTTGTGAGTTAGATACTCCGTAGTTCCAAAAGGCTTGAATAGTTTCTTGTAAGTAGAATACAGAAGCAGAAACAAGACTTATAAAATCTTCTGAATACTCAAGTCTTTGCTTTCTGTCTCTCTGCTCTCTCTCCAGACCTAAATATGCTGTGAAGTTGAGGCAAACTGCCAAGAGTCTCACACCCAGTGCTGAACTGGCATAAAGTCAAAGGTTGCTAGTTGCATTCGGATGCCAAAACATTAGCATAGCTCTCACCACTGGCTCTTACACATCCTTTTTCAAGGCTAGATACTTTGCAATTTTTGCCTCTTCTATAAGCTTTCATTGCTTGCTTTTTCAGGTTTTCCCTGAGCACTAATCCTGCTGCTGGTAAGAAAGCACTTTGAATACTAAAGTTTCTGCTTCAGTGGTAGCTGTTGATGGATGTCCCTCCTCTGCAGTGGGAAGCACATGCATCAAGTGTTGCACGCTGTGGATATGACTGCAGTATCAGTTCAGCCCAGTTCAAGCCTGCTCTTTGGTTTGGATTTGCCACTGTCAGCCACACAGCAATCCCCAAAGCCCCATCGAGAGGCTGCCTCAGCCCCAGCTTCGCAGCTGCGTTCAGACAGCCTGCCACTTCTTAGAGTCCCAGAAGACGTCCAAACTTCCACTCAGAAACGGAGCATGTTACATTTGAGTGCAATACTGCCCTGTCAGTGATATCTCAAGCCTGACCCTCATTAACACTGTATGAATGCACTCAGTGACTAACCACTGCAACTTGGAAAGTCATGGGCTGCACCAGCTGAGGTCTGCCCTAGATCCCTGGTTTTTACCCCACAGCTTATGTTTACCCTCAGAGGGTACCACACTGGTACAGCAGAATGTTTGACCCATAACTTGTAAGCATATTTTTGGGACATAGGCTTTTATTTACCATGTACTCAGATAGACACCGATATGCAACTAATAAATCACAAACTTCACTTTAAGCTCAGAAACATTCCCACTGAACTCAGTGGGAGTTTTCACATGTTAAATGCTCTGGGACCCGTCACCTGAGGCTATGAGCTCCCAGATCTTTTTGAAGTCCCTTGTTGTTATAAACTTGTATGTGTATAGAAGCATTTGACAAAATGGCAGATTGACACCCTTACAATATTTGATATTACAGCACTTTAAACCAAGGCTCTGTTCTCCGGGAAAAGCAAGGACTCCAGTGACAGAAAACTCTATGTAACATTATTTCTTTGTGGATGTTCAAGTGGCTCGCAGAAGGAACCAAGACAACTGAGCAGCCGCCTTCTTGCACCAGGGCAGAGTTAACTCCGGCATGGAGGGAAAACAACCACAGCCTATAGGGAAGTATTTATTCTCTGTTCTCCTGTGCAATTCTCAGCTACACACTAAAAGGAACACACACTACAATTAATGATTTACATATTTATCAATCCTCTTGACCTTTGTTAGCCAAAACACCTAAGTAAACCGATCTGTATGCTTAAATTTCTTGTAACAGCTGGGAATGTGGCAAATGCTTTAAAAAAAAGTGGGGAGGAAGCATAATTGTTTTGTTTTTTTAAGGTAACACAGAGCAGGAATACAAAAATGGTAAGATGGAGTTTAACAATAAGAGAACAAGTGGCAACTGCTAAACACAGAATGTAAAAAGCTATTTTGCTTGTGCAGTTGCACACTTCAGTTTTGCAATAATAAGAAGTTGCTTGTTTATCTCATCCAAGCAACTGTTTCCTCATTTCACATCACAGCAAATAGCTGACTAGACGAAAAAGGCTGGTCGGTAATTTTGAGGATCATAGCTAAATCATTGCACTTGTTTTAAGTTAATGGTCGTAAGAATTTCATACTACCTTTGTAGCCGTTCTTTGCACAGAAAGTATTATTTTGACTATTTCAATTTCTTAGGACGGCAGGCACAACCTAAAGGAATGTTTAAAAAATATATGTGCCCTCTTCAATAACTACCTCTTTTGGCTTCATCCACCCACTGAAATAAACTAAATCTGAAAGTAAATTTTATGCCCTTGAACAAAGGCAGGATTCCTTTTGTGAGTACATCTCACTGAAGCTTCTACAGCTTGCAATAGGTGTTTTGTCTGGAGTTGAGCCAGGCAGAGATGCTTGTCAATTTTGTAGCAGTATGTGGTATAATGATAATTCAGAAACCTACTTGTGTCAGACTGGCAAGCAACAGTCATATGAAGAAGCAAAGTTAATAGGAGGAAGAATGCATCTCTCATTCTCAGGAACTCAATGCTCTGTCAGTGCTAGTGAAGAAATTCCTGCCTACCCTTAGCATTCTGCTTTAGAGGCCAAAAGTAAATCAGGATCCATAAGCACCATAGATTCCTTTACCTCTGCCTAACTTCTGTAGTTGCCAGATCAAAGCTTTTAACTGAGTAAACCAATCTATGCTTCTGTATTTGAGTCAAATACGCTTGATTGTGCACACCCTGCTGATAAAAGAAACGGTCTTTAATCAGCGTAAATGCATGGTTTGTGTGCGAGAGCACAGTGTTTCGCTGGAAACAGATTGGAAAGTTTTAGCTGGGTGAAATGACTGTTGTCCAGATCACCAGCAATCTGGAAGGTTGTTTTTGTGTGGATGAGCTAGGTACACATGGAGCACTAGAAGGCAATGACTGTTGGATGATATTGCATCCATCTGGCTGCAGGGGGGGTCAGAAAATTAGTTGTTAGAGAGATTTTAAATGGGAATGGAAGGATGTTTGTTAATGCACCCCGAAAATTGTAAGATATAAACACTGGACATGGGAGCTCATTCAACAATTATGCAGAAGAAAAAAGGATATCACCATGAGCTCCTAAGTACAGACATAATGTTGATAAGTGTGTCCCCCCCCGAAATTTTCATTAAAGTAATCTGTTATTGAAGACAAATAGCAATCAATAAAACAAACAAACAAACAAACCCCAGCATTTTAAATAACCTGACAAAGATAATTTTTCTCTTCCTAAATCAATTTTTTCTCTCTTCTTTTGTGGAGTCACTATTTCCTTTGTTCCTCATGCTCAGAATTTACAAGGTAAAGAGGATCTTAATTCCTGAAGTGAAATAATGCAGACATTATGCTAATCTACAAACAAACTGCAGATTCACTCAAGCCTGGTGTTCTAGGACACAAGAACCTAGTGTTCTTTGCTTACAGGATGGAGAAGCAGGAACAAGAAGAAAGGAAAAACTCTCTTTAATTTTACACATATATTACTTGTGTATTTCCTTAAATAGAAGGTAAGCAGTCTAATCTAAAGCACTACAAAACCCTTTTCTTTGACCTTAATTGGCTGGCGGAGGTGCAGCTATAGCACAGGTGATCCTTTGTTTGACAAGCAGATAAAATTAAAGTTTGAGTTATGGGTCTTAACCAACATGAGCCTCAGTGCTGTGCTCCAATCTTCCCCTGCAATGCTGTAACTACTGCCTGTTACTGCAGTCAATACCTACAGGCATTATGTCTCAAGTTACCTGCTGGCTATTTAGGGAGAAAATCTGGCCTAAGGGTGCTAATGGGAATTTTGCCACTGATTTAATTTACAGCCTGGATTTCACCCACAGCTTGTTGAATCACTGGGGGTTTTTCTACCGAGTTTTCCAAACTATATGGTACTAGGTAACCTTCATACTCTTATTCTCAGCACTATTGCTTTTTTCTGAATCAAACACCTACGTTGATATGCCCAAATGGGTCTAAAGAAAAGAGAGGGAGAACAAGATGTTTAAAGTTTTGAAAGAAAGCTTTACATGTATTTGTAGTTATGGATCAACAATTGCAAAAATTGCGTCAACAGAACAGAAAAGCATCATTTCAGGAAGACAAGCAACCAACCCTCCCAGGCCTTACACTTGGTGTGTTGGAGAAGTACCTGAATGATATAGCTAAACTATGGAGGAATTTCGGGAAGGTAAATGCTAACCTTACATATTCAAATTTATCTTCCTTTGAAATGCATCTCTTCAAAGGGAAATTGATTTGCTTAAGTGAGCCTTCGAACAAGTGACCTGTGGTTTTCCACTGAAGTCAATAATCATCCTGTTTTCTAGCTGTACTAACGATTTCTGTTGTCCAAAAAGACAGCGGTTCTTTATCTCTTTTTTGGGGGGAGATGGTGAGGGGGAATACTCTTAACATTAGAAGCAAACATATTTGTTTATTACGGCACAAATCAAGAGACAGACCTTCTGTAGGC
>Ga0181612_136907_pt1 | contig 10076 bp, 10 predicted proteins | sample HoacroProtozoa21_FD_119630 | JGI IMG/M metagenome (GOLD analysis project Ga0181612, IMG submission 119630) | Hoatzin crop microbial communities from Cojedes, Venezuel. Combined Assembly of Gp0051906, Gp0051904, Gp0051908
CTTATATTGAGATATTCGTAGTACGTGTAAGTGTGTTTTTTTCTTTCTTTTTTTTTTTACTTTGTAGAGTGTTTATTTTCACTTTTTCTATAGTGGAGGGGGGGGGGGGGGGGGGGGGGGCCTCTGTGAGTTGCTCTCACCAGATCACAAACAGGCTCACAAATGTCTGTTTGTCTTGTGAATGTGCATGTCTGTAAGCTGGCTGCTGAATTCAAACCGTAATGAAGAGCTTTGCTTTTTTTTTGTATTTTGGGTACACAAGAAAAGTGGAAATTTTGGGTTTCTTTTGGCGTGTCTGCTTTTTAAACTTGACTGAAGAGCTGTAGAGTTCTAGATTATCCATTAACTTCAAAATTGTTTTTTCTAAAGAACGGACGGAGATATTAAAGAGAAAAACAAAAGAACACTTTCCAGATTGCTCCCTGAGTGGGAATGAGTCATCTGCAAAACTTCAACTACTCCACAGCACAAGATCCCGTCTTTAAAAAGTTTCTGAAATCATTTGCAATTTGGGCTAGGATTTTCAGTGCATCAGCTGACTCTTGCTATTAACGAAAAAGAGGAGAAGTAAAGAAGAAAACTGTTGGAAGGATGAATTCTTTGTTTGTGTTTTTAATTAATTTAAGACTGATAAAAGATGCTGGAGTAGCAGTCTCCGAGGCTGCAGCCCCTGTTTGTCTCCAGAAGAGGTGGGTGAGGGGTCTGCTGCAGGGCCGTCGGTGGGCAGCGCAGCTTGCGCCCAGGCTCTGCCCTAAGTGCTCTCCTCACTGGAGAGCGGCTGCACATTGGCGGCCTGAGCTCCAGATGGCTCCTGAAGTACAGTTGCCTTTGAGACAAGACCACCTCTTTAAGGCCCCTTAAAATACCAGCTGTTTACAAATTCACCTCATTTCACCTAATTCCCTAGCTTTTGGGTAGCACGGTAGGGCTGTAATCCTCTTCCAAAAGTAGTGTATCCAATGTAGCCTGAGCTCCAATAAGCATCCTTGCCTTCAAAAGCAGTGAGTAGATGAGGCAGAAGTGCTAAGTTTGCTGAGCAACAGTCGTACACGGACTGCAAGCCCTGCTGTTGGCAGCAGCCAGAGCAGGGCCACGGGGCATGGTGCTCCTTTCTGTAGCAAAGGGATTTTATTAGAGCAGAATGACAGCCCTGTTGTACCTATGGCTGAACGTCACTCTCTACTACAAGGTCAACTGTTGTAAGTGCTCTAAATTCCTCATGCTGACTTGGGCTGCCTCGAATGTCCTGTGCTTCCTCAGGGTGTGATGTAAAATAATGGCTCAGGTAGGGAATCATTTACTGAAAGACTTTGTGTGATTCGGCCCCCTGAAACCAGCTGCATCTCGTAACCCCCTTCAGAGAGCCCCCACATTGCTGGGCCAAACGCGGTACCTGCTCTTCCGGAAAAGCCTCTGAGTTGTTCCGGCATGGCCTCAGGTAGCCCAGGTAGCTGGGAGCCCACAGCCCCTGCAGCGGGCGCTTGCTGCCAGCACGAGGCCGGTGCTGGGGGGCTGGCCCGGCGCAGGGAGCCCAGAGCAGGGCTCGCCGCCCTGTCCCCGCGTCCCTGCTGTCGCAGCAGCCTCGGCATCCGTGCGTCTGTCCGTGAGGCTGAGCAGCGCGGGCAGGCTGGCGGGCGTGCAGTCCGTCTGGTAACTCACAGGAGCTGTGGCACCCGTTTTCTTCACAGACTCCTAGTGACAGTCAGGGGGCAAAGGTTTCATCAGGCGATTTTGAGCCCCCACACAGGCAGAAATTCTGCTTCAGAAATGGGTTTGGGAAATTAATGGCTGTTAAATACCAGAAAGTCACTAGTGACCAGGTGGTAAATTATTCAGAAAAAAATGTGAAGGGCATGAGGCATCAGCAGTTCCTTGCTGTTCTTCTTTCAGCCTTCTTTGTTCCAGGTCACTGAGTCCACCTTCACCTCTTGGCCTCCAAATTGATCCTTTGGCAACCCAGGAAACTTGGCAGCACAGCGCAGAGCATTGACCTGAAAAGTGGGCTTTTGGGGTCAAATCTGGCAGGAGGATTGCCATAGAGCAAGGGATGTCCCTTCCCTACTGCTCCAAAGGAAAATTGCCCCAAGACACCCATAGGATAAGCCCTAATAATTTACAATTTACATTGTACAGACCTGCTGGGAGTCTGGTACTTACATTGTCTGAAGCATGCTCTAGCCTAGATGCTCAGTCAGATCCTCTCTACAATATTTCTTCTAGCTGTTGTGGAGACCTCTGACACCAGAAATGGGGATGATAATACCGTATGCTGTGGTGCAGCCAATAGAGGGGAATGAGTTCAGTAACTCAAGCTGAGCGAGACCAAAATTAAACCAGACTGGGTAAGGGAATATGCTGCAATGGGCAAACTGGAAGGTTCTGCAGCAGAGGGTTGTAATTATCTTTGTGATAACAACTTCATGTCAGGTGATATCTAGGAGAGTCCCTTAGTACACAGCTCACCCCTGGAGTGCAAGGAGCATCTGGAAGCCATAGTAGAGCTAGGAAAAGCTGATGTTTGTGAACACATTCTTCCATTTCCTTCTGTTTTACTGAAGGTGGTTTGGAAATGCTTTGTGACAAAAAGGCATTTCTTCACTCTGAAGTGGTATTCCAGAAGGAAAGCATCATTGTCATTGGCATGGCAATGCACCAAGACCAGGTCTCAGGACTGACTTTTTCAAAAATAGTTGTATGAAAAATTCTCACGGCATCCATAGTCTTCATCAAATGAGTGTTTTCTGGGCTGTCTATACTAGATATCTGTGATATTAACAGCATTCTAGACATAAATAATTATGAAATTATGAGCTACCACAGAGAGAAATTGCCTACCAAGTTGCGCCTGGTTCGTCTTGATAGTCCAGTGGCAGACTGTCACCCAAGGACTTCCTCTGGGCAAGTGTCTATCAATTTTGTCATCAAATTGTCCTAATGCTGAGACTGAGTTAGAGCACAACTGATTGTTTGAATTTCTAGCAAAAATAGATTGTATTGATTTTGGTGAAGGCACAAATCAAATACCAAAATGTGTTCATACTGGTCAAAGACCTGAACGTCCTCCTCAGTTTAGTTTGGAGCTAAATGATGCTGTATGCAGAGGAGAGCTGCCATGACTATGCATTATAGACATTTAAAGGAGGGAACAGAAGATACATGATTAAAATTTCTATTCGTATTTTTTAAGGATATAATCTTTCTCACAGGATGTATAGGAGAACATCTGATTCACAGAGCACACACATATCAGACTCTTGCAGTTTCTAAATGGGCATTTTAAGACAGTACCAGTGGGGTCTAATTCTCAGAAAAAAATAGATTTAATGACTGTTGGTAAACTTATATAAGTGTATGCATACGTAGATACAAGTGTATACATCTGTTCTGAAAAAGGACTGGAAATAGGAGGCTGCCTCACTAGACTGAGAAAGAGATCTGAGGTACGGACAAGCAAGAGAAAAGCTACGGGAATGTGGTGTGCGGGTTGGCGAAGTGTGTAAAGGTGAGGGCACGTCTGGAGCAAGAACGTAAAAATATGAAATGAGATATGGAGAACAGCAAAGCCAGACAGCCCTTGGAGGGGGGGCCTGGAGGAGTTAGAACATTTACAGAAGTGAATTAGAAGGCAACAGAAAAGCTCTGGCAGAAGGGGAGGAGGGGAAGACTCGCTTCCGTATGGCAGACAGATTTGTAGGATCTGATGAGCAATGAGCTCCTGAGGAGAGAACGGTGTTGGGAACTGCCAGAGACCTGCTGGTGTTCAGCCGTTGTGCTGGGCTTGCTGTAGTGATTGGGAAGGGCAGATCAGAGAGGGAGAGTGGACAAAAAAGATTGCCCAGAACATGGGCTCGTGGCACAGTCTGAGATTACTGTGTTCTGGGCTTGGGTGTTCTGGCAAAGCTTCAGAGATGCCCCATGGGAATGGAGAGAGCAGTGAGAAAGAGAGCAGAGCAGGGAGAGATAAATTAGCAGCAGAAAAAACTAAAATAACAGAGACTTGCAAGTTTGGACTGAAAGACCTGAAAAGAGCTGGAGGGAGAAGGTAAAAGAGTGGATCTGGACATGTCCTGGCAGTGCTGGGTAAGAAAGCCTGTGAAGTTTCTGTGTGCAAGGCCAGCTGTCATCAGGTACGAGGGTCTGCTCGCTCCTCGCAAGGGCCCTGCAGCAGATCCGGTGTTCGGTTCATCAGTCTGGAAGCTGCGGACTCAGGGCCAGGCCCAGATGCCAAAAGGCGAACGATCAGCTGCTTCACCACCCTTCTCAGGAGCAGCTCCTGCCTCGGAGGGAGCCCCGGGAGCGGGCTGGGAGCCGTGCGCTCACTCGTGTCATTTCCCGGAGACCTCATCTGCACTCCCTGTCAGGGGGTGGTGCCATCCCCTCCCCCCTCCCCTCTGCCCACGCCGAGAGCTGCCACTGGAGCCACTGCCAGGTTCAGGTGCTTCTGTTTCGTCATCACACACACATAACCCTTTGTTAAGGAAAGCATTTCGCTCCACTCTCAAGCAGGTGCAAGCAGCCCGCCATGGGACTCTGGTTTACTGCTGTCTTCCGTGTAGGAACAACCAGGCAGCTAGTTTTCTGAAACCGAGTGAAGAGTGTGAGTGCCCATTAGGAGAAAAAATCAAGGACAAGAACAAGCTGCAAAATCCTGGCGTAGAAGTGAAATACACGAAGGTTTCCAAGTGGCATTTCTTTTTCCGAGGGAGCTAAATATCAATGACCTACTTTAACCTGGGTTTCTCTGCTAAAATTGCCAACAGGAATAGTAAGTAACTGTGCAGGTGGGTCCTGATACATGGGATCCTGTTCATCAGCAAGTCCTCTTAAAGAACCAACACCTGGGCTTGCTGATCATTAATCCTTCTCGTAAGGAGTGTGTTCCTCAGACAATAGCCCATTCACAATCTTCACTTTTTCTGTGCCTGCTTCATAGGGCAGAACATGCTCCTTATATATTCCCCAAGGCACTGATATTGATCTCCACCAAAACAGCCCCAGAAGAATGAAAGTACAGTCACAGTGATGGAGAGAATTACAGCACAGTGCCTCGAAGCTAATCAGTGACAGCTTAATAGACCTGCAATAAATGAACGGCAAGACAAAAACAATATGCTGTGGGAACCATAAATATGTGATTATGAAATAACAAACCAAGATTCCCTAAGTGCCAACAAGCTTCTAGCATTCCATTTAAAAACTGTAAATCTGCCATAGCCCAAGTTAAGTAAACTCCCCTCAGTGTGCTTAAACTCTTTGTTTACAGGGAGGATAATTATACTGACTCTTAGTGCAAATAGGAGATCCCCACTCCAGAACATGTAAAATTAAACAAGGACATTTCATACAAAGCTGTCAAGCTCCCTCTGACAAACTCCCATCTTCTCAGGCAGGAATAGTCTGTACCCAGCATTGCTGCATACCTGCAGCCTTTTCCTTGATGCGGTGGGAACAGGAAGGAGTTAAAGTCTCCTGGTGGTTGTTGATGTGGGCAGGAATGGATCGCGCAGTGCCAGTTGTAAACGGAATGGGGAGGCTTTCTGCAGGAGGAGCAAGGTCAGATCCCAGGAACAGGAGCTGAGGATTTCAGTTTTAACCTTGATTCTGGCATTGACTTTTTTATGAACTTGGTGAAAACAGAGAACTTCACCATGGATAGATGAAGGATCAGAAAGCTCACCAAACTTACAAGGAAGTTTTGCACGTTAATTAGGGTTTATTTTCATAGTGCTCTGCATGTGAAAGGTGCTAAGAGATACACCTGATAAGAAAATCTACAAAAGGCCACGGATCAAACCACAGCTGAGAAAACTGTAAAATATTTGTCGCAAATTCAGTGAGAGGAACAGCAATGGTTTCGATATAAGAAAGGAATGGGAATAGCATATAAAAACAACTCAATTTCCAGTTTCTGAGTACCATGCCTCTGTGGGCCAGGAGGCTGCCAAAGAGCAACAGTGTTAGAGCATTTGCTTCCACCATTGACAACATTAATTCTTAAAGTTGATGGGTAATTACCTAATGGACTCCCAAGGATACTGTGCAACCAATTCCTGATACTTGAATCTAAATTTAGACTGAACAGTAGTGAATGAGCTTAATTATGCCTTAGGGAAAAATGAAAGATGAAAATGAGATTGATGTCAACTTAATGGTCCTCAGATATAATCACTGAATAGAAGTTCAGGTGAAAAGAAAACAAACTAGACAGTGAAAATGTCTTTGTACTCCTTGGCACAGGATGAACACTGTAGTCACACTGAGTCACTGGAGGAGCTGTATGAAGAATCTTAAGGCTGAGGAGGAATCATGGCCACACGATTTGGCAAGGAGTTGGAACACAGTGGTGTCGGTTTATTCAGGGTTAATCGGAGATCCTGCCTGCATGTGGAAGAAGATCGTCCTGAGCCTCAGATGCTTATGTCCTAGGTTTGTTTCTAGTAGTTCTACTGACTTGTCAGTTGTCAGTCCCTAGCACTCAGCTAAGCTTGCAGTGAAAATTGCTAAAAAGGCTAAAAGTAATACATTATTGCTTAGAGTAGGACTGAGGTCCCGCAAGAGAGCACAGAGATGCCCTTCAAGACACTGTGCACTCCCACCCATGTCTGATATCTCGTTGCACATAAAGAACGTCTGTAGACAATTTCAGACTTTAAGACTCGGCCCAAACGATGGCATAGACAAGGCTCCACAAGTGAGAACCTGCAGGTCAGTTGCTGTTTTTATAAGAAAGCAAGCAAGCAAGCTTCAAACAGTGCAAATGTTCCTGTCCATAACAAAGAAAGGGGAAAACATTCTGCAGCGTCCTAGCAGCTCAGACCTGTTTGCAGCTGACAGCTCTACCTCTATTACTTGAGCTTTTTAGATTTTCCTATTTCAAGCCCTACACCCAGGCACACTAAACAGCTCTGCCTATTTTGTCAACTAAGACTCAGGTATATTATGTGCTACTGTTGCCTGTACGGTCACTTCTGCTCAGAAATCTGGCAAAACAAGTGTTTCTGGTCCCCTTGAACTTTATTTCAGAGACCTGCAAGGACTTCTTGGCAACCCAGCTTTCAGTGGGTTGCAGATGTCCTGAAGCCACCTTGTGTTTTTGAGCAGTGATTTCTTTTTTGAGGAGTGGGCATTCTGCATGGTCCCCTTTGCCTTGTAAGAAGAATTAACAGTACTCTACCTTTAAGGAAAGCAAGGGGAACAGGGAATACTTATGTGTTGAAAGCCAACACAGTTCAGAAGTAAATTTGAAGAGATATGTTCTGCAGCCTAGAGGAGTGTTACTCATAGGGAAAATTTTGCTTTGTATTGTTCAACAGCCAAGTTCAGCACTATTAAAATCAATAAGGGAAAATGGCTTGCAGAAGTTATGGAAACCTGTCTTCCCCGGAGCCAACATCTGTCTACAGAAATAAGACCAATTTTCAAGATAAATGTGAAAATAAATGAAAATTGTTTCTTTGGGAAGAAGCATACAAAAAGATGCTTCGAGGCTATTGTCTGTAGCTGGACAGAGGACATCTACCAAGCTATTTTAGAAGGTAGCAAAGGCTGACTACTGAACCATTTGCACTTGCCAGCCTTAAGAGTGCAAAAGAATTGGGAGGCTAAAACAAAAATGAAGAGAAATGAACTATCTATTCAGTCTGTTTTCCAGTAGAAGTGTTTCAAGTGCCAGAAATAGAAAATAAATAGATTGTGGAGTCAGAATTGCCATCTCATAGGGTACTGGAAGCACATTGCTAGCTGACTGGCTGCAGAGTGACGGAGAACTCAGACTGGCACACAACGCAATGGATGGATTCCCAGGCAAGTTCTCAACCCAGTACCCGGGGACTGGAAGGTACAAGGCAGCATCAGTGCAATGCGCTGGGCTGGATAATTTACCCACCTTCTATATTTATTGCTGGGATTCCTTCCACTATGTTGTGTCCTGTACCTGTTTCCTGTGGGGTATAGTAGAGGTTGCAGGTCATCTGATTCTCACAGAGCTCCTCAAAAGAAAGCATTACATGTTAGAGGTAGGTGAGACGGGGTCTTAGGAGACAGCAGAGAGCCGCAATGTTTTGCTTGCTACTGTGCTGCGGATTTGAAATGTGCAGAAAAAGCTCCCCATGCCCTGCTTACTTCCTTAAATTACACACTTGTGGTGCCTAGAAGGGGGAGGATCTCTGATAGACTGTACACCCCTATCGAGGTTATGAGTGATGTGTAATTTATGCAATAAATAATTAAACAAATAAATATTTAAGAACTAACTCTAAAATAATTATGTCAGTTATGAACATTGCTGACGCAACTGTGATGATTACTTTTCTTCTGATTGAAATCTTTCATGTAAAGGAAAGTAGTTTTTATTAAGAAATGGGGGGGAAATGCTCAACTTTCCACAGAATAACAGAACCCCAGCATGGCAGGGGTTGGCAGGGCCCTCTGGGGATCCCCCAGTCTGACCCCCTGCCAAGCAGGGTCACCCAGAGCAGGGGGCACAGCACCGCGTCCAGGCGGGGCTGGAATATCTCCAGAGAAGGAGACTCCACAGCCTCCCTGGGCAGCCTGTTGAGTGTGCTCAGCAGAGGAAAGGTTCTCCAGAACTTCAGCCAGTGACAAGGTCGGGTGATGGAGGACATCCATCTGAAAGCACCGAGTACCTACGCCTCATCCGTGAGAAGGGTCTGTCTTTTTGCGATCCCATCGGTAGGAAGAAGCTCATCATCTCCCTAAACAGTTCCAGAAACGACAGCAGAAGCAGGCATTTCCAGGGAGGCAGGATGCCAAATACCAGAGGCACAACACTCCATCTGTTGCTGTGGGTGGTCCGGTCGCCTCCTCTTCATCTCCACAGCAAGTTTGATGGTAGAGCCGAGAGCTCTCGGCTGATTCCTTTGGCAGCTGCCTCTCCTCCCCCCCTTGCAGACTGGCTTTCTTTTCCCAGGCTGCATGAAGTGGAACAGCGGCGCAATGAGTCCTACCAGTTACTGGGAAAGATCTGCTCGATCTGCTTCATCGTTTTCCCCTTTCCTTCTTTAATTAGGAAAGCACCAAGAGACGAAATGATCTCCTTTCTGCTGCTAGGAGTAGCGAGCGCGTGATTGCGGTAGTACGGTAACGGCCCTCCTGGATTTTTTTTCATTCCGCGGTGTTGCTGTGGCATCCACATTTGCTCTCCGTCCGTCTGCTTTTTTCTCCGGAGGTGCAGGCAGCAGCCGTGACAAAGCAAACCTCCCTCTGCAGGGTCTGCAGCCGCCAGAGCTGCCTTCCTCCAACTCCTGGCTCCGGCAGAAGCTGGTGTAATTAGTCAAGGGCTCACTCATGCCTTGGACCTGAACGACTGCTTCGTCAGCGGACGGGCTTTGTCAGGACCTGTTGATACTGCCCAGAGTGAAATCTCGTTTTTTCTAGGTTTTGAACACCTGACAGCATCCCAAATACGTGTTCCAGTGACCAGGGGCTGTATAAAACTGGTCAGGGCTGGGCTGAGGACTTGTGCAGCATCTGCATCACAACAGCTTGGTGCCGGTGGTGATGATCCCCAGAAGCAAAAAATCTATAGGCAATGCCTGCGGCACACTTATTTTATGGGTTTTTTTTAACAAAAACAGCTAAATTATTATTTGCTAACTTTTGCCTATCAGTTAAATTCTTATCAGACGTCACGGTGGGAGAGCAGAGGAGAAGGGAGTGAAGATCTCGGTGCTGTTCCACCTCTCACTGCCGTGACCTGGGAGCAGGCAGGAATGCCGACGTCTCCTCTTTCCTCCCAGGGCACAAGTCTTCCGCGAGCTCCTCGGCCGGTGCGGGGAGGTCTGGAGAAGGAAACCTTTGCAGGACGGAATCCCAGTCATCTTGATGGTATCGTCTTAAGGGGAGAGAAGTTTCCTCCGTAGGTGATCTCTTGATCTTCTGCTTGGCCAGAGGAAGAACGCAGTAATGGAGTATTAGAAAATATGCCGTGCTGGTGTTCTGGTTGAAATCATAGAATCACAGAATCACAGAATCATGACGGTTGGAAAAGACCTCTGAGATCATCAAGTCCAACTGTCAACCCATCAATACCATGCCTGCTAAACCATGTCCCCAAG
>Ga0181612_153108_pt1 | contig 10076 bp, 7 predicted proteins | sample HoacroProtozoa21_FD_119630 | JGI IMG/M metagenome (GOLD analysis project Ga0181612, IMG submission 119630) | Hoatzin crop microbial communities from Cojedes, Venezuel. Combined Assembly of Gp0051906, Gp0051904, Gp0051908
AGAAGACTTCATCTCCTTGGCTCTGTGGAATGGCCCTACCTTTTGCTTTCTGCACTGTTTTGATCACAGGCTTTTTCAGGGACAAATTGAGTTTGGGCAGAGCCAGCACAGCAGGGTCTGGTCATCTTCAGTGCATGGTCAGTTAGCTAACAAGCTGCTAGGTGATCTTTGTTGTGTACCTCACTGTAAACTATATTATTCTGTAGCTCTCCAGAGTCTAGACCATGGCTGGAGGACTTTGCTTTCCTCATGCTTTGTGATCGCACTGCATCTTACAGCTCAATTTCTAGCTACAGTCGTGCTGCAATGTAAAAAAGCTTCACACAGTCAGTAAGAATCTGCTGCTTCTTTTTGTGAGGGTATCCTAGAAGGCTTCCCCTATATCAGATGCCTTGCTGCCCAAGAAGGAAAGTAACACGATTTCTGAGTTTGCCACTTGCAAAATGAGTATAAGTCCATAACTTTAAGTTGCCACTAGAACGTGACTGTCAGTAAGATAATTCGATATGTGCACAACAGATAAACCCATAAGAGAGTCTTGAAATCAGCCACCCCAATACTCTGCGTGGATTTTCTGTCCTGTAGCCTTGACACACAAGAATTCTTGTAAGTGTCAGTGGCACAGGATAGGTCCAATACTCCCAAGTGCCTCCCAAGAACCCACACAAATCAAGCACATCTAAAATCCCTGTGTAGTAACTATGCGTCTTCCTTTTGCAATCTGTAAATAATGCTTTCAGGCTCCCCTGACATTAGTAACAATTTTCTGCTACTCTTTAGATGAAGCATCAGTGGGTTAACATCACTGACTGTTTGAACATGGGTCAATGTGAAGATGAAGTATTGACCAGCAAGCACAGGATTTCCCAGATCTTCTGGTGGCTTTCTCCAAATTGAGATTTTGTGTGGGATGGGGGGGTTTGTGTGTGTGCAAAAATTTCATATTCTATCCATCTGATTCTTCTCTTGTCCACCAGTGTTTGGAACAGGTCCTCTGAGAGCATGCTAATTTTCTCACATATCTGACTTCAGTTTTTAAGAGGTTGCATCTCAAGGGTTTTAATTTATCCCCTACTCTTACAATTTATTTAAACTTTTACCTTCCCCTTGGTGGTCAGAACCAGGGCTTTAAAGCTGAGATGTGATCTACCTGGGACTTGTCAAACACTCATTCAGGTGGCACTGGAAAACTCCAAGTGCATTTGTTGGACTAAAAGTAATATTGGTCCCAGAAGCGTTCTTATTCTCAGCACGAGGTGGTAAATTTTGCAGTTCAGTAAACAATGAATTTCCCTCATTCACCTTCCCTGGACTCCGCTTAGCAGGAGCTTGCCTTCTCTAGTGTTATGTCTTTATTCTCCTCAGCTGCACTGCAGTGACAATGTCTCCTCTCCTTTTTCCTGTGCCCTAACCATTGCTGATGCTCTGAGGTCTGGGGAGGGAGTTAGAGACATATGGATGGCAGCAGTATGTGCTTTCTCTTTGCTTCTCCCCATAGCCCTCATTTCTTGTTCATGCTTAGTTAAAGTCTCACACCATGTGTGTTTGGACAGCTGCTCTCTGCATGGCTCAGCCGTTCACCCCAACGGCCCAAGCAATTCCTGGGAAATCGCAGGAATCACTAATACTTTTTTTTTTTTTCTGAATACCAGTTTCAAGTAACTTCTGTTTCCAATGTGATATTCCCAGTGAAGAAATCTGCACAGCCTGCAACACACCCGGGTCCTGCTGTACATGGGAATGGTTACTTTTACCATCCCTGGGGCTGATCCCCCCACTTCTAAAGGGCTAAACTGATTGGACACAAAGTTAAATGCTTTATGACTGCTCTGTGCATAGAGAGTGGCGGATGAGATCCTGCCTCTTCCATGTTCTTGAATGGAAAGGCTCTTATGCCACCTTAAACACAGCCTCAGACCTCTCTGAAGACTGCTCTTTAGCTGAGAGGGCACTGTATCTTCACCAGATGTCTTGGGTGGGTCACTGATACTCTACTGAATAACTCAGCTCCAACTTCTCTTCAAGGAATGCTCATTCACCTCCAGTGAGTAAAATTCACGTCCCTTCCCAGATGCCACTGGCCCCAGGAGTGAGATCCTTTCTCTTGTATCCCATGTTTCAGACACATGTCTGGCTGTTTGCGTGTGATGGCACCCTTACATACTTCTTGGTGGAGTCACACTGCCAGTCAACTATGCAGGGTATCTCTGGACTTGCCTTCTTGGGGAGCAGGAGTGAAGTGAGTCCAGTTGCTGGGTGGGTGGGACGGCTCAGTCTCGAGTGGGTCTCAGTCTACTTGACTTTACATTTCTATGGGTCAGATGAACTAGGAGGTCTACATCCCTGTACAGTTGGTGGAGAGCTGATCAATGCAGTGAGTGAAATTTAGGATACCTTCACATTTACCAAAGGTAGGTATTTATTTGAGGATGAGAAGAGTTGTACCCCAGACTATTGATTGTGTTGTCTCCGTTGACTAAATAGAGAGTTAAAGGTGATTTCCTCAGGTATAGTCCCTAAATCATAGACAATCAGAGACAGAAAAGGTGAATCGCATTGTAGCATTCAGCATGTAGGTACTGCCACCTGAGCTAAACACCTGAAATCCATCACCACTGGAAAGAATGAAATCCCTGCAGGGAGTGATTTGTCTGACCTGTTTAAGATACATACTTTGGGTGAGAAGAATTATTCCCTAAAAATGCTTCTATCTCTGTACTGGCTACTTGGAGAGTGTCTAGAGTGGGTATAAATTGACGTGTCTGCACCATAGACATCGACTGCTAGGGGAGACAGACATCTCTGCGTGTGGACCTGTCCATTGACACTCTGTGTTTCCCTCTTTGTCTCGCTGTGCCTAACTAGCTGTTCCCAAGTGTTCAGTTTCTCACTGATTTTGTGCCTTCCTCTGAAGAGCCAGGTTCATCCACTCAGTCAAGGGATCAGTGCTTAGATCTTTTCCACACTGCCTGATTTCAACCAAAACCTGGTTGCGTCTTCACCTAGGAAGAAATGGCTCTGTGTGACATGTTAGACCACTACTCACTCACACAGAAACTATTCCAGATGTCATCGGATATTGAAATGTTCTTGTTTGATACTATCATAAAACCATAGACATGTTCTCCTTAACATATCCTCAGTATGGCCTTTGCTGTTGGACGGGACAGTGTCCTCCTCCCTTGTGAAGAACCTGCCGGCTTGCATGATGGATTTTGCTATTGCTCTCTTCACTTAACCAGCCTCTCCTTCACCTTACCTAGCCTCACACTTATCACCCACAGATTTCACCAGTGACTTAATTCTTTTGGCCTGTCTCTTCAGATCCTGTAGTCCCTGACTGAGAGCATCTGGGTGTGGTAGATGTCATGCTGATAGTAGCTGTAGCTTGTGATCCCTTCAGCCTGCAACTTCCTTTCTATTTATGGATGCCAAGGGATGCTCTGCTGGCTCTGTCCTGAGTCCTGCGTCATCCTGGAGTTACTGATGTGGTGCAAGGGATGCAGGTTGGCTACTGAGAACGCTGTGCTTTGCCAAAATGACAGAGGACCAGGGACAGTCCAGCTCGATGGTGCCCCCAGTCTTTGAGCAGTCAGAACTATCTCTGAGCGTGTTGCAACAGGAACTTTTTCTCCCCTTTGTGCTTACTTCCCAACAAAGACCTTCTACTGTAAACTGATCAAGGCTTCCTGACACCTGGATCTTCTACTATTATTCCACAAATCTCCTAAGGAGGCTTCTTCCCTCGTCTCTGGCTGTATGTACAACCCCCTTTTCTCCAGATGAAGTGGGAGGGATGGGAGGGATACAATGCTGCATAGTGACTTGTTTTAGGGCAACAGGATAGAGCATGACTGTAGGCTGAGTGGGTTCTGCCCAGCTAGTGGTAAATCAGCGGGTCACAGAATCACTGAAGTCAGAAGAGAGTGCTAGCATCTCTAGTTCAACACCTTGCTCAAAGCATGGCCAACCTCAAAGTTAGATCAGGCTACTCAGCATCTTGTCTAGCTGAGGATGGAGATTTCACAGCCTCAGGGCCCCTCTTCCTGGGTCTGACCACCCTCAGGGTGAAAATTTTCCCTTGCTGCAGCTTGTGATTGTCTACACTTGTCCTTTAACTGTGCACCTCTGAGAAGAGTTTGGCTTTACCTTCTTTATGAACTTCTATTGTGTAGTGAAGACTGCAACTAGGTCCTCCTTTCACCTCCCTCTTTCCAGCTGAGCAAGCTGAGCTCAGCCACTCCCTCTGCGTCCTGCCCTCCACTCCCCAACCCATCTTGGTGTCCTCCACTGGACTCGCTCTTGTTTGTCAACATGTCTCTTGTACCAGGGCCCTGAAGCTGAACACAGTACTTCAGATGTGTCCTCCTAAGTGCCACATTAAGGGGACTAATCACTTCTCTTGCCCTGCTGGTGCAGCTCTTGCAAATGCAGCTGGCTTTCATTGCTGAATGGGATGCTGCTGATGGAGGCAGCATATCCAAGTCAGATCCTTATTGTGTCCTACAAAGGACATCCACAGCCTGAGGCATCACCTGTGCGTGGCTTGTTAACATCTTGATTGAGGAGCCATAGAAATGGATGGGCAATGGAGGCTGAATGGCCTCTTGGGTCTTATTGTGGGGGATACCCTCCGGGATGTTTGAGGCCATGGTGGGGGAGAGGGACAGTACTTGTCGTACCCATCAGATCATTTAAGGGCTTGTAAGAAGCTGCAGCCTCATGTATTGTACCGCTAACACTTCTAAACTGCAGAGAGCTCAACTGCTGTGTGATGCTTGCCTCTTCTACAAGCCTCACCTTCAAGAGGAGAGGAGAAAGGTATTTTAAAATCACATTTATTAACTTGAGGAAAACCCCGAGTTCAACACACATCCCTTTTCATTACCTTTTGGGTTGTGAGGGGAAAGTCTGTAAGTAAAACACAAGTTAAAACAACCTGATTTTCTGCTGGAGTTTCTGGGGTTCTTTTTGTTTGTTTGGGGTTTGTTGTCGTTGTTGTTTTGGGTTTTTTTGTTTGGTTGTTTTTTTTTGTTTTGTTTCTTTTTTCTTTAGTAGGAGTATAAAAATCTCACATGTCCTGGCAAATACATAATTCCAGTATCTTCACCTCTGTCATGTGAACTGGAACCAGAAGATGTAAGCTGGAGCTGGGTCTCAAGGATGGAGAGAGGATGGACGGTTATTTTAGGCACCTGAAATTGCGTATTTTCCCATGCATCTCTTTCAAACCAGCTGTGGGAGTCTCCCACTCAGAGGATAAGGCACAAGGCCTGCAGACAGCATGGCACAGGCCAGTGCCACAAAATACGATGCACAGATCCAGGGGTACAACTGCAAAGGAAAAAGGGTCAAAGACGTGGCTTCCATTGCCTGCTCTTGAGGGACGTGCACAGGGTCATCTGCAATCTCATGATCTGCAGAAGAAATATTGTCACCTGCTGATGGTGCCTGCAGAGAGCAGGGCTGGTGCCTGTGATGTGGGCAGCTTTCCCTCCATGGATTTAGAGCAGGACATGGATAAATCTTGCCTGGGACCTTGGGCAGCCCAGGCCTGTGGACCTTGCTGGAGAAACCCTTTGAGATGTGCTGGACCCTGTTTCTGTCTCTTCCCTGCTGTGACCCTTGCAATGCAGCTCTGCCTGAAAAAGGGTACTTAGATGTCCTTGCCACTGAGGCACACAGCAGCTTTAACTGAGGGAGGGCCAGAAGAGCTTATGTCCAGGAAAACCCCACTGACTTTGACCTCTGCACCTTCCAGGGCATCTCCTGTTCCCTAGAGACAGAGGATAGGTCTTTGGGAGATCTAAGCTGATGGGGACAGGGAGTCAGATGGCAAGGCTTTGCTGGCACCGAAGAATTGAGGTTTTGGGGGATGCTGGCTAGAGAACACACTAAGTTGAGGGGGTGAGTCTTGGGAGAGGTAGACCACAGAGACTGTGTATTTCTGAGGGTAGAAATTCCACAGCCTCTCTGGGCAACCTGTTCCCATATCTGAGATCCTCACAGCTGACTTTGGAGGAGATGTCCTGGCATTGTTGCTGTAGGCAAGTTGTCCCCAGGTCACTTGCTCTTTCTGAACTTATGGGTGCAGGTGAAGCTGGGTCAGCTCTAGGATGGGAAAAGTAGTGTTCTGCACGTAGATCCTCCTAGACTGCAGCACCGTGAGTGACCCCTCACTTGTTTCGTCATCCTCATGGCTGTCCTCATCTGGTTGTCCCCATCTAGATGCCCACTCGCCCTTACACCGAAGTGGTTGCGTCCCCTTCGGCTGATTCCTGTTCTCCCATCTTACCCGACACTACAACAATCTGCTAAAGCCGTACACAAGGGCTCCAGCTCCCACAGCCTTTTCTTTTTAATCTTTCTGTCTTCTTTCCATCTTTGAGCTGTTGCCAATTAAGAGCAAGCCATTTGATCATGTCATAATCCCAATGCCAGCAGGCAGACCTGTTCGAGCACAGAAAGGGAGAGAGTGAGAAGAGAGGGGAATAATAATAAAAATAATAATAATATAGAGGAGGGGAAAAGAATAAAAAGACAGCCTCTTCTTCCATCTCTCCTCTCACAAGGTAAAGAATCAAAAAGTCATTTGATGCATAATTGATTGCTTTGGAGTGACTCGCAAATTGCTAAGGAGCCTTGATTCTCTGGGTAATAAGCACATGGAAAACACAGGGACATTTTGACCGCGGGGTTGTGTAGCAGGGGGGTCTGGGGAGGAGAGAAAAATAAATACAAAAAGAGCGTAGCAGCAACTAACTGAGCCCATGCACGCCGAAAATATTTTAATGAGCATCAAGAACAAGGGATTTCAAAAAACATGAGCTCAGGACAAAACAATAAATTAGCAAACAAAAAAGGGAAACAAAACAAAAAGGGCTTTTTTTAAATCTTTTTTGTTTTTTCCCCTGACAAGAAAAACACAAAAGCGCTGAGCTGGCGGGGCTGGGGCTGCAGGTCTCTCTCCCCCTCCCTGTTCTCCAGAGCATGTGGACGAGCAGGGGAGAGATGGTGCCTTGAAGCTTTGCGTGGTGGACCCTGTCTGCCCCATCCTGGGCAATCCCACCACTGATGGCCACCGGCTTCCAAGACACGATGGCAGAAGCTTCGGTTCATTGCAAACGTCTCTGTGACTAGTTAGCAAACAGAGGTGTTAGGGCACTTGGATTAGGTAGCCCTGGTGATTTACTTCCAGAAAAGGGAGCGAGGTGAAGGGCTGGACTCCCTCCGGTCTCCTGACTTGATCCTTTTCTGAGGGGGAGTTTTACTGACCCAAAGTTGCTGGACTTGGTTAGTGGTGGGTGGAATCCGCTGTCACGCTGCATCAGCAGTCCCCAAAGCTTCCAGGCAGCAACACTGAGCGTATAACAAGCCACGACATCGCACTTTGCTCCCTTAATGATTCAATGTCCTGCAGCCCCGAGCAGCCTTAGAAGGTCTCGCAAGCACTGTGCCTGCCCCAGCCACCGGCTGCCTTTGCTGGGCTCAGAAGGTGAGAACTGATGACAGCAGCACCATGGTCAAAATTGGATTAAGAAGCCTGTGAAGGGCTGTCTGGCCTTAAGAGCTGTGCATGACCCTCTGTGCAGCTATTTTGGAGAACCTGCTTCCTGCTCCATTGCCTGTTGGTCCCTACTGTCTACTCACCATGGATATAGTGATTACCTTTGCTTGGGTCCGATCTCCCTTCTCCAGCCCTTCTGGGAGTCACAATTTTCTGATTCTCTGCTGCAAGGGATGAGTCCCTGAGCGTATAGTTACGGTGTAATTCGGGGCCAGATATTGTCACCCTGAGATATCCAGAGGAGCATCTACCATGGGTTCCCCGATGGAGACTTTAGCACGACTAACTCACACCGAGTCCTCGAATCACGTGTTGGTTTACAACCTCCTTTCCTGCCTTGAGACCAGCCTTGGGCAGCAGATACACACCGACTCTGTTTTTCCCCAGAAGTGACTCGTGTAATGCCTGTATGCACCAAGGAGTTTGCAGTCCTTTAGGGGTAAAGCCTGTTTCTCAGCATGCATGGAGAGGGCTGGTATTCCTGCAGGAACTGGTGGGGTGAATCCATCTCCGATGTGTAGATAAGTGCCTTTTCCTGCTTCCTTGCAGTCTCTCATGTTGGCAGGCAATTGCTGAATGCCATTAGCCCAGCTGGAGGCTGGCTTTCAGCCCCCGTGCAGAGCTCTAAATGCTCTGGCAGCATAGGGAGGGGGCTGCCCCATGGATTTAGGGGCTTTCTCGGTGCTGGTGCCCAACACGGTGCTTTCTCAGGGGTGTTCATGACCTGGAGCCACGCACCATGTTGTTGCAGTGAGGGAGGATGCTACAAGCTTCTGAGCAGCTCAGGGGAAATTTTGGAGTGGGAATCATGGCTGTGTGGTAGACGCTCATGCCTGACTTTTTTATTGAAATCCATTGGACGAGGTGAAGCGGATCCTTTGAGTCAGGCAGAGAATCTGAGTGCTCCCAGTGGAGAATTCAGATGTGCTTGTGGAAGAGCCTGGCTGAGTTTAACGGCGACGAAGTGGTGGGGTAGGAGAAATAGCTCTGGAGAGATTGCTCTTACAGTTCTATAGTACAGGAGACAACATCCCTTCTGTATAATTACATATATATAATGATTTTGCTAATATTATTAGCTATTATCTTATATTGGCAGGAGAATTAATAAATATTAAAAGTTTGCCTTTTTGATCTTAGGCCTTTCACACGCACTCTTGGGACCATGAGAGCTACTGCATTACAAGGGATGATGTGGGTCCCTGATAGCTCTTGCAGCAACTGCTGCAAGCTGAGTAAGTACCCGTGTAGGAGCACATGTCCCTTTAGAAGCTGCCCGTCCCCAGGCTGCAGAATGATTTTCCATACCCTATGCAAAAGTAAGAAGTATTAAACCCTCCAGCAGCTCAGCTTTACCACGCAGAGGCTGTGCCCATCCATGGATGCAACACACTGTCTCCAAAAAAATGCATTGGATGTCGTCACGGAAGCAAAGCCAGTGAGACCAGATGATTGCCATGGATCAGACCAATGGTGCCTGATGAGTTCCCAGCAGGAAAACACTTCCCAATGGCCTCTGACCTCGTAGTCCTGATCCTTGAGGTAGACCTTTTAAACACCTTCTTCACAAAGCATTTCAGGATTCAGAGCTGCCCTGTACCAGGAATTATGGATTTATGAACAACGTGGGTTTACTGCTGCACTACAGTTTTCCCACACCTCCTCAGGTGCTAACTCTGTAGTGATTCATGGGCTCTGTGCACACCTCTTTCTTCTCTCTGTCCCAAGGGACTAACATCCCTTTTGGTCTGCACATACAGCTGCCTTTTCCTCATGGACTGTCTGGATGATCAACACAAATCCACAGCGCTCGATGCAATTTTTTACCAATCTGACAATTTCTTCCTCTCTTGCAGATTTGAAGAAGCACTTGTGTGCTGAAATTCCACCTGTTTTCTCTGCTAAAGGTCTGATCAAGATGTTATCCGTCTCACCATATTTAGTCAGTCTGTATATGTATGCCTGGCTATTAAATTCTGCTGCGGTGCACTAACTAGTCTTATGAACTTCCAGTCTTTGGGACCTTGGTGCTCTGTGGACCTTCTCGTTTCTTCTCATTGTATTTTAGCTCTCGCTGTTGCTGCGGAGAATTTCACTTTCATTTCAGGCATATTTGTTATTAGCTATGGTACTGAAAGTCTTTCCATTATGGCTGTGGCTCTTTGGGATCTCAGATGGGTTGTAGCTCTGACCGTTGCTAGTAGGGATCTTAAGTGGGTTTTGTTCCTTCTCTCTTTCTGCAGAGATACCCCGCAAAATGAGGACGAGGTGAGGGGAAGGCTGAAAAGAAAGAAGTGGCCAAGAAAGCCAATGGGATCCCGGGGTGCATCAAGAAGAGTGTGGCCAGCAGGTCGAGGGAGGTTCTCCTTCCCCTCTACTCTGCCATAGTGAGGCCTCATCTGGAGACCTGTGTCCAGTTCTGGGCTCCCCAGTTCGAGAAAGATGAAGAGCTACTGGAGAGAGTCCAGTGGAGGGCTACGAGGATGATGAGGGGACTGGAGCATCTCTC
>Ga0181612_172583_pt1 | contig 10076 bp, 5 predicted proteins | sample HoacroProtozoa21_FD_119630 | JGI IMG/M metagenome (GOLD analysis project Ga0181612, IMG submission 119630) | Hoatzin crop microbial communities from Cojedes, Venezuel. Combined Assembly of Gp0051906, Gp0051904, Gp0051908
GCTTGGCTGGGGCTGGCGGTGGGACTGGCTGCACCCGTGAGGATGAGGGGCTGCAGGCCCGGCGGGGCAGAAGGCTTTGCCGTTCGTGGCCTTGTTTTTTTAATAGTTTTCTACCGTTATTGGTATTCATAGCTCACATTTTTCCGGTTGCTGTCAGCCTGGGCTTTCATCCATTTTAAAGAGCTATTTTTTCCCTTGTTGATGATGATGATGGTATAAAGGCAGATGGTGTAACTGCTTATGAATGTCCTATTTTATTCCCCTCGAACCAGACAGTGCACTTGAAGACGTGTATTATTTCCACATGCTCAGGTTAGAGCCCGGCGGCCGGCTCGCCCTTCCTCTTCCTCCCATGCCGATGCTGACCCCTCCGGGTGGCAGCTGGGAGTGCGGGGTGCCGGGCACCCTTTGTTGTTGGCAGGGGGGGGCCCTGAGCTGGGAGAGCAAGGTGGGGGTCCGGAGAGAGGGCTGCGAGGAAGGTTAAAATGAAGGTTTGAATAAAATAATAGAAACCCCTTGATGAAGGATTCCAATAAAACCGGCTGAGATCTGCTAGCTGTCTCACCCCGCGTGACAGCGCTTTGAAGGCAGCAAGGTGGTGTGGGGGCTGGGGGTGCTTGGTTGGGGTGTTTTTTTTTTTTCCCCAGGCTGGGAAAAATGTTGGAATTTTAATGTCAGACATGCGAATCCAGCTGCTGGGTTCACAGCCTTCCTCTCCAGCAAACCGGCCCGCTCGTCTCCCAAGGCAGACTGCTCACCTCGGCCCTGCCGCGGGGAGCTGTGGCTTCCCACGCGTCGGGCGCCTTTGCCCAGCGATGCCACCCACCACCCCTCTTCCTCTGGGGTCCTGTTTTCCCGGGAGAAGGCTACTGGGATCCCTGCAGCTCTCAGGAGTTGCCAGCTTTTAAAAGAGGGGTGTAGTATAAATCACAGGGCTTCCGCTTAGTATCAGTGCTGATCCCTGGATGCTTTTACAAGTTCCTCTCTGACTTAAGCTGTCACATTGTCAAAGGGCACTGCTGAGTATCTGCAATGTCCTCACAGATATTTTTAATGCTGATTTCTAGCCCTGTCTTTGTTAGGGGCAGGATGGGGGCTGGTGCTTTAACTGGTTGGGTAGTTCAGATAAAACCTCAGGATAGCCTAGGATTTACCATGACCAGATAATGCAAGTTAAAATTATGAACTATCCTGCCTAAAAGAGGATATAATGGATTAAAAGTACCCTTTCTTCCCAGTGTTCGTGTAGCCCCCATCAATTACGTGGTAGCTGTCGAGCTGCACGCACTGTACATAAATACCGAAGATATCAGATGATAATGTGGCTGTTACACCCTGGCGTAAGAGGTCTGGGAGCTGCAGCTCTTTCCCTCGCAGCGTTCCCCCTGACGAGCGTGCCTCTGCGTGGAGCCGCACTGCGCCGTGTCGACACGCTCCGTGCCGCCGGCCTCACCGCGCCGGTGCTTTGGTTCGCGGGTGGGGCCGGTGGCACTTTGCGTTTTGTTCTGAGCTTTCAGCACGTCACTGCGCTGAGTATTTTTTCTCCTTTGTGCTTTTGCACCGGTGTGATGCTGCCTGTGTGCTCAAACTCTTCCCGTGACTGGGATGAAAACCAGACCCCAGCAGCTTCCTCCCGTGCATTGTGTCAGGGCCGTGTCTGCCAAAGACAGTGTTGCTCCTTGCTTTGCCGGAGCAGAAGTGAGTGGTGGCATTTCTGCAGGGACCTCGGGGGTCCCGGTGACCAGGGTTAGTGCTACGCAGAGTGGTTCGGTCCGAAGAGATGGGGGTGAGGAGGAAGGCTGAGGCTGAAGGTGGTGGAGGCTCTGATCAGTCCCCGATGCTTCTCTAAACCGTGGCATGGTTGGGTAGAGCCTTCTCATACCAGGCAAATGTTCTACTGTACATTACACCACAGGGGCCATCGGTAGCTATAAGCGGTAGAAGTAGGCAAGATTCTTCAGTTCATCTTCATCTCTCGCTTTTTTTCCTCTGTAGTTTCTCTTTTGACCAGGTAGCAGATACTCTTGGGAGAATGCTGGGTGACACTGGTACCTGCCACTCAACGCTTCTGCTTCAACGTTGGCTGTTGCTCTGTTGTTCAATGGCAGTTACTTGCTCCTCTGTTTTGACTTCCATTTTGATGTTACGCTTTCTGCTTCTCTTGTTTCAGAAGAATCAACTGAAGATGTGGAAGGGCCCAATGAAACAGCCGGTGATGCTGAAGAGCCTGCCAAGGAGCAAGAGAGTGGAGGGGACAAGGACCAGAGTAAATGGACAGGTGGGTTTTGATCCCTCTTTTTCTTTAAATCCAGGAAAGTAGACTGGGAAGAGCAGCGGTCTGCAAAACTCTCTTCTTAAATGACCGTGCCACACAGCACTGTCAGCACGACCTAACTGTCCCGTGTGAAGTCGTTGGGTGTAGCTTCGTGACACCCTCGTGTGGTTTGAGCCACAGTGGGTCATGCGTGCGCACTCCCAGCCCCGGGCTCACGCAGGGGCCGTGGGTTGGATCTCCGCGGTGCTGGACCTGACCCAGGCAGTGGGAACTGGGAGCTGGGAGGGGAGGAGGGAGGAGGGGACCACCCCTTCTGGCAGCAGCCAACACTCAGGGCGGATTAAGCATATCATGAAACCCCACCTTATGTTGTTAAGGCTGCTTTTTCATCGTGGTCCTGGCTCTGGTAGTAAGATTTTGATGTGGAAGGGCAGAGCAGAGAGGCAGACCCGGTGCTTGTGCTCTGTTAACTGCTGGCTTTCTGCTGGAGCGGTGACATCCTGACACAGAAAATGCAGATGAGCAATAATACTTAGGTGGTTGCAGTGGAATCTGTAAGGTTTCTCTCTGCAAAATCCGTAGATGGATTAATTATGAAGGTACTGGGTTACTCTGTCTTTCCCAGAAGATGATTGCTGTCCCGCAGAGGTGAGTGGGAGGAATCTTTTAAACATGCCTTGCCTTTGAGCAGAAAGCAGCTGCAAGATTGTCCTCGTCTGGAGAGGGCCATTCCCCTCCTCAGCTGGCGCTTGCCGACCACTTCAGCGTAGATGTGGACATGGAGGCACTGGAAGCAGTGCTCATTTTGCTTGACCCAGGACAGAGCGGTTCTGACGTGCATTCCTGTTCCTGCACGGTAGCCCAGTCGGTTTGCAGACTTACGGTTGTTTGGCACGATGCCTCTCTCGGTCTGCACAGCAGCTCTGCTTCCAGGCAGCCTCTGCCATGTTCGTGGTTGCCTCTTAGTGGGCCACAGCCAGAGAGATAGTTCGGCTTGCACAGTCTTCAAAAGGATGAAATGTGGTCTTTTGCCTCAGTACAGTTTTAATCCCGGTCACTGGAAGATGTGTCCCAGACTGGTGAAGAAAGCAAGCTGTGCTTTCATGCTTGTTGGAACTCGTGTTTCAGTCTAGACTGCCCTCGCTGAGGCTGCTCTGTATGGTGTGCCCCATCACAGACCCGTTCTTCAACACAGAGATGCCGATTTTATTTGGCTGTAGGTGATTTTTAGTCTCTTGTTGTGTGGGATTGTGTGATCCTAAGCAAGAACAGGGTTCATGAAGTGCCACAGAAAGATGCAAGTACTGTATATTTACTAAATCTCTTAAAGGGTAAGTAGGGCCCTTTGCCCAAACCTGGACCACTTAAAAAAAGTGAGCTGTGTGAGATTATTTTTACATGTTAAAACGTGTAAGGAGAAATGAAGAACCTACTTTTTACACCCTTTACTATCCAGAAACTGTAAATTTGGGTGGCTTTATTTCTTTATCCTGCCAGTGAATTTCCTAACCTGTTTCTGAGGTTTGTCAGTCAAGCAGCAGATAAGGGATGGAGAGCTTCGCTGAGCCTCCCAAGGAGCGCACACCGAGGAAGACGCAGACTGTGTGCGTAAGCCCACAGAGCTCTGGGCAAGCCTTATCCAGAGCCGCTGCCAGGCTGAAGAGCACAGCCGCAGCAGGATGCACGCACGTGCTGTTCTTGAATTCAGGGCCTGCTTTCGAACATGTAACAACATTACCCTGAACTTTAAAGCAAAAAAAAAAAAGAACGTTAGCCACTCTTTGCATACAGTGGATATGCAAAGCAGGTACCACAGCTCAGTCTTGTATTGTGTGTGCTTTCAAGCTCTCTTGAGGAACATGGCTATGTTACCACGTCCTTCTGGACCTCAGACGTGGAAAGGAGTGGAAACTAGGTCAGAATATTCATGACAACCACAGAAGAGCAGTGTCCGCGTGTACAGGAATACGAAAACGCCACGGTACAAACTGAGATGAAACCAGGGAGGGAAAAGGGCAGTATCAAGGAGTCACTCGCTGTAAGAGAAGACTGCAAGAAAAGAGCTGGTCTGCGGCTCAGCCCAGTGGGAAGGCTATCAACCACGACATCAGGAAAGCTGAAGAGCATAAAGCCTTCTTCGTCTTCGTCTCCACTGAACAGACCGGCCCCACAAGAGACCAGAGCAGCCCGTGTCAGCGGCGCGGTGGGGACAGCTGCCCAGGGAGGTTGTGGAGTCTCCTTCTCTGGAGATATTCAAGACCCGCCTGGACAAGGTCCTGTGCGGCCTACTGTAGGTGACCCTGCTTCGGCAGGGGGGGTGGACTAGATGACCCCCAGAGGTCCCTTCCAACCCCTGCCATTCTATCTGACACAGCAGTAGACTATGTGGTATATGGTGCTGATTATAATCAATAAAGAACATGTTGGTTTTGTTATTTTGAACAGTTAATCTGGTTAAAGTCACAGATGTCAGGCAAAAAGACCCAGGAGTGTTGAATGGTTTGGGTGTTGGATGGTTTGGAGTGGAGGCAACCGGAACGGCCTGTTAGCTAGAGAGAGGGGGGCAATCTGTATTATGATCTAATAAATAGTGGTTTCTCAAAACTAAAGTGTAAATGATGGATAATATGTCTGGTAGGGAGGAAGGGCAACAAATGATGTTGCATATTGGTCTGTTCTGCTTTCTGAGATGGATTTACCACTATCATGAATGTCTTCTGTAATACTTTGCTGGGGGGGTAAGAATTAAAACTGAATTTTGTATTCAAAAGTAAATATGTTTCAATTCATACTGTGAAAAAGTGATTTACCTGCAGCAGATGGTTTAGGGTATAAGGTGCTTGTTGGTCATTTTTTCCCCCTTTGTAGCCTGTTTTTATCCTTCACGAATAGTAAGCATACTAGCAAAGTATGTGGGTGTTCTGTGCTGTTGATCCAAGTTACATGCGATGAAACTAAATGTGGAATTTCTGGTTTGTGCAGTGTTCTTCTGTTTACCTTGTGCAGCAAGATAAGCTTGCTGGTTTTGCCTAAAACTTAAAAAATCAGTAGCTGAAACCTGGCTGCAGGCATAAAGGAGGCTTTAGTCTCATGATTTAATAACTTTTCCTCATTAACCAAGAGGAGTGTAGTAATGGTTGTGGTATGATCATTCAGTGTTTCATGGTTGGTGTAGTTACAGTATCTTAGAGGAATGTTTGTATAAAATATTTAAAGCTTTATGATAATGGCTTTAGGTTACGAACTGTTACCTGGATTAAAACCTAATACAAGCCACTTTGAAGATTTTTAACATGAGAGCTTCTTCAAGTAGTGTCAGGCGAAGATTTCTATTAGCTCTTTGTTAGACTCTATGAATAATGGTTCACAGCATATAGAAGGGTGTGATTGTCTTTCTCTGGCTGTGTTTCTTGCACTTGTCCTGGCATGGAGTGCATATACCCACGTGCTCGATCTCAGAATGCCCCACTGGATACCCCTGACTCCTGGCAATTGCTGCTGTGTTATTTAGCCTAGCTGAGCCCATGTGCCCTCAAGAAAGGAAAGCCCAGGCATAACTGCAGTTAGCTGGTGTGTTTACTCAAGGTGCATAAACTCAGTGTGTTGCTAATCCATCTGGTTTTGTGTGTGCTATATGATGCTTTAGGATGAGGTAGCATATCTGTTCTTAAAAATCACCTGCAAAAAATATGGTGGTTGGTTACAAGAATATGTGATGTGATAAATGCCAGAGAGTGCTTTGACTGTGAAAGATCCTATATTGATTTACTACAGAGACACATCGCTGTTGGGTTTTAATGTCAGTTTGATAAGTAAAGTTGTATGTCAGCTCGGTCTTACTCAGGCTTTTGGCTGTTTCCAGTAAATGTTCACAGTACCTTAAAGTTACTGTATCTTTCAAGTATATTTTTGGTGATGTCTTATTGCACCATTTCTTCACTTGAGTAAGATACCTTCCAGTGCTATTGAGTTGAATACTGCCTGAGTCTTGAAATAGAACCCGAAATGCATCTTGGCACTTCCAAATAATCAGTTAAATCTTTACTGACTTAATTGTGTAATATTTTTTCTTAAGTTTTTATAATCTTTTGATCAGTAGGCCTGATGTTGCATGAATGTTACATTTGCCAGCAGAAGGTAACTCCACATTTGTACATGAATAAGAATGGGAAATCAAGGTCTAGAAGCCTGATTACAGCCTGTATTGCAAAGCAAACTTTTGAATTACTCTGCTTTAGTGTTCGTGTGTTTTTTTATATAAAGTGGTGAAGATCCTTGTCTGTAAAGGTAGAAATCATATCAAGCATTACATCAAAAAGGAGCTTTGTGTTGTAACAGAATTAGGTTTTAACAATTATTGCTCTGAATATATTCACATGCCCTACTTAAATTGTGCTTGTACTAGCATACTCCGAAGCCATCTTTTCTGTAGTCCTTGTGGTAGAATGTAGGAACTGATCTGTACTGGTCAGCAGGTTGTCTTTGCCCAGTGAAGATGCTTCTTGCTTCATGTTAGAATCATAGAATGGTAAGGGTTGGAAGGGACCTTAAAGATCATCTGGTTCCAACCCCCCTGCCACGAGCAGTGACATCTTCCACTGGACTTCGAGGTGACTTCCAGGCTACTTGTTTGTTGTACAGAGTTGACTAAAAGCAATTCCATTGCAAACTCTGCAATATTGTTAAACATTGATTGAGCACAGTGTGTCCAACTGAAGCATGCTGCAGACCCTCCCAGGTAAGCCAATGTAGCAGTGTGAGCATGTTCTCAGAATGTTGTTTTACAGAATGCATCATTTGTAGTGCCGATTAGGGATGATTAGGGAGATGTCAGAAGAAGAGAATGGAGGAAACACTTAAAAGGAGGATAGGTGGTGTTTTCCTGTGAGTATTTCTAGTATATGGAGCTGAAATCCAGATTCAGTATGCAAAGGAATCAAAGTAGTAAGTTACCAAGAACAGTTTTGAAGGAAGATGAGAATCTGCTTTTGGACCTAGTTTGGGGACTATAGCAGGTCCTGTTGACTATGTTCTTTGCAGCATACTGTGAGTGGCTGCGTACACCATATTTCTCCATCCTCTCCTGAAGTCTGTTTGGTGGAATTCAGCCCTGTTTTATGGGGATGGAACTGGTAGCAGCAACTCAGCCTCAGAAGATAATGCTTAAAATATCAGTGCCTCAAAACATTGCGTATTTCATGTCCTTGTAGTAATTTACTCTATTGTCTTTAAGAAAATAAGAAAAGACGACAGACAGTGGAGAAACTAAGAATTGAAAGAAGTCACAAACTACAAAACATCTAAATTAGTACCAGCTTAAAATGGCCTTTCAATGCCTTTATTGTGTATAAACATAACATTCTGAAGCGTGGAATGTGCATCATAGAACTAAACTTCCCAAAGTCTTGGGGGGAAAAAAAAGGAACCATTAACCTGATTATAGCTTCAGATATTAAGCTATTAGTAGATTACTTTAGCAAGGGTGATACAGTAATGTGGTGATGAATGCCAACAGGATTAAAACATAGGAATCTGTGCTTTGTGTAATGGACAGTGCATTTTGATTTGCTTTTGGTTTTTGCAGCAATTCTTGGCTAACAACAATAAGAATTATTTTTTTAAAAAAAGACCACCACCAACAAAAAACCTCTGGGAAAAAACAAACACCCCCCCAACGTAGTATGGGAAATTGCACATAAACCTAAATGCATTGGCAGAAATATTTTCCACATTTGAAAAAATGTAGTATGAGAGGACATTGGAATTTGTCCTTGTAGTCTCAGTGAGCCTGTAATCCAAATGCTACTGAATTAAACTACCTTATCACCAAGAATTTTGAGAATGCAGAGTACCTAGGAAATATCTATAAAGGGGAAAAGTATAGTTTACATCTAATTCACATTGTAGGATTCTGCAATGGAACTGAGAAAGCACATTCTACTTCTGCACTTTTCTTTATTCAGTCTTATTGTTCTATAAATATCATCATTAGCACTTGAACCAAAAACACTTCACAGAAATGTAGCTGCAGCTAAGGAAAAAAAAAGGGGGGGGAGGAGGGGGGTTTATGCATGAAAAATACTCCAAATATTCAGAAAGCCCTGTTGAATTTTGTGTAAGTTTCCAGAATTAGGTGCTTTGTGCACTCATTGCTCCTGCCCCACAGTAGGTTAGGAATGTTAGTAAGTAGACTCATGCTGTGAACAAATCCAGGGTTCAGGGCAGCCAGTTTGCTGACTGGGCTTTTGGGCGGGCGAGTTCCATCTCTGACTGCATTCCAGGAAGTGAGAACAATAGAATAAACAAACAGTAATTAATGGTTTTTAGGTTCTCTTTAGCTCCCATTGGGAAGTAAAAACATATATGGCTACTTCAACAGTAATTAACCCACTTGAAAAATGAAGGTTCTTTCCACAGTCACATTTGTTCAAGCTAGTCTTAAAATGTAACATAGTGTAAGCAATTTTTGTTTTTCTCAGACTCCACAAGATACATTCTTTTTTCTACTGTTAAATATTCAGATAACTGAAAATCTACTGTTTTATGTGAAGCTGTAATTTTGAAACATGGTATTATACTCAATAGGTTGTTCTACTAGTATGTGCACATGCATTGTTTTGTTCCTTCCACTGAGGCAAAATGCTCAAATGTTGAGAGCAGTTCCTTCACCAACTTTCTTCCCAGTCACGTTTCTGATTAACACTTACATGAAAAGATAGACCCTCCTGATAAACTACAGAAAAATAAATTTCTAGTTCACCATGTTTAGTTTATAGCTTGAAAACAAGAGCTATTTTGGTTTTTTTAAGCAAGAATTCTGTTATAGAACTGCACCTGAAAAGAGCAGGTTTCAAAGCCATTTCCCAACTATTTATATCACAATGATGGTAAATGAATAGTGTGTATTGAATTGGGAAAAATATTTGGGGACCTTTGTCAGGTGTAACTAGATGAAGCAATACTGGGATGGTCACTTCATTCTCTGCTTTATCAGACTTTGTTGTCTCCTAGATGTGGTACATTCTTCAGATGTTCATTTTTTGATGCAAGTCCGGTGAGTGTCAGCCTTAGTTGATGAAGGCTCTGAGCAGAGGTGAAGATGCTTCCAGCTAGTACTTGGGGATATGAGAGGGCTTCTGATGCCTTTGACAACAAAGAACTGAAAATGAAGAAAGGTACCAATGTTGCAAGTGATTGAAATACTTCACAATCATGTTTGAAACAAATTTTAGAAATTTATAATATGTGCAAGTATGGAAAAGGAAACAGTGACTTCCCAGAAGTAGGGTGGCCGGTGAATTCACAGGCTATACCGAACAGGACTTTGGCATGTTACTGTAATACAAATTCTTGCGTTACAGATGAATCCCTTATACACTGATATAGACACCTAAGGGAATGCAGTAGATACACAGACATTCTGTGCGCTGAACTTGCTTTTATCCTGACCTTAAATATTAGCAAAAAATCCATGAGGTGCAAGCTGGTGGCACACCTTTTAATTAAACTTAATTGTACATTATTTATGCGTTACTGGAGACTTGGTGAGCATTGAAAAGTTGAATTAGTGTGGATCAGGTGTCTAAATTTCAAAGTAGCAGACTACTACTGATGCCGTGAAAAGCCGGAATTGAAGACTCAATAGTCGGCAGACTACTAAGCAGGTATTCTTTATTGCGGCGCCGGGCACACGCGGGATCTTTCCTCCAAACGCGTGCACCGAAGAGACACAGTTACTAGGTATTTATGCTATGTTAACATACATATTCATTACATTTCCAAGAAATGTTTATCATAGTAA
>Ga0181612_119545_pt1 | contig 10075 bp, 5 predicted proteins | sample HoacroProtozoa21_FD_119630 | JGI IMG/M metagenome (GOLD analysis project Ga0181612, IMG submission 119630) | Hoatzin crop microbial communities from Cojedes, Venezuel. Combined Assembly of Gp0051906, Gp0051904, Gp0051908
AGGACGGGGCATAATGATTTTAAATTAAGACAGGGTAGATTCAGACTGGATATAAGGAAAGAATTTTTTACAGTGAGGGTGGTGAAACACTGGAGCTGGTTGCGCAGAGAGGTAGTGGAGATCCCATCCCTAGAAACATTCAAGGTCAGATTGGATGGGGCTCTGAGCAACTTGATCTAGTTTAAGATGTCCCTGCTCACTGCAGGTGGGGCTGGCTAGAAGACCTCTAAAGGTTCCTTCAACCCAAAGCATTCTATGATTCTATGAAATGCATTCTGTTTAAATGCAAAAAGCTTCAGGGCAGATTCATAAATATTATCAATCTGCAACTTACTACTCTTCCACCTCCAATGATCATTACTCTGTCACTGTCATAACAGTGTAAGACATTCAGCATTTGTTAGGTAACTCCTTGGAAAGTACTAATTGAGAGAGTCTACTTATATAACTAAATATTCAATATCTATAGTTAAAAAGGAAAAAAAATGATAAACCAAAACAGCCCCCCAAAAAATACTCTTTCTTCAATATCTTTGAATGGACAGTTTCAGAAATAGTCAGGCTCTATTCTTCTAGAGCAGTCTAGTCTTTACGTGCTTCAGTTGAATTGTTCTTTTTTCATTGCTTTGAGCTGAGCAATCCCAAGATGAGCAAATTTTGCTTTTCCTTGATTAATACATTTTTGAAATCTATTGTTAGAACTGTATTTACAAACTATGATCATTACTCCTTTTGGATTTTCAGAGCTCCTAATCCAAAATATAGATTTAATCACAGCAGTAAATACAACATCTCAGTCTACAGAAGGATGTACTTTTGGCCCTTGGGAAAAAAAGCAAGACATTTTCTTAAGCTAGGAGGATCTCTCATATATACTTATGTATGCAAGGTTGCATATATATTTACATATATACGCATATATGTATATGAATAAACATGTATTTATACACATGCTTTTTAATTTCTCTCAATTTTTCCCTGTGAGCTACCTAGTCTTTTTGAAATTGTGTCTGATATTTTGACACCAGGAGGAGGTGTAGCCAACATTCATCTGAACACAACCGGGTTTTTCAAATGGCGCTATTGTGCTTTTAAGCTCGTTATTTTATTCTCTTAAAAAGAAGCTTCAAAGCTGAAATAAAATTTCCTGTAAGCAAAACCACACCAATACTAAAACAAATGGCTAGAAAACTTTTCACTTTTTCAGTTTCAAACAGCAAGCAGTAACAATATAAACAAAAATATCTTGCAAGATGTTTTTGTGACCCTGATTCTTGTGTCTCTGGCAGTGTCAGTCCCTACAAAGAGCAAGTCTGGAGTCTGCAGAATAGGAGGTCTCCCAGCACTAGGAGAGGTGCTGGTCACAGTCTCATGCTTATTCATAAAGCTTTCAACAGACATTACACAGAGTAAGAGGAGATTCTGCTCATCGATTGTCCATTTACGTTGCAAATCTCCATTTTAGAAACCGATAATTTATTTTCCATTGCTTTTTCCAGAATGCTAAGTTGGAGAAGTGTTTTGGTTAAAAAGATTAGCTGTGCCTCAATAGTTCCTGTCTATGATTTTAGTTTTATCTGTTAATATTCATCAGCAGTTTTAAGCAAGTTTGAGGATTTTCTGTTAAGCCCATGATTCAAGAACTTAAACCTGCACTTGACTTGCTGCCCACTGGCACCTTTCTGGAAGGAAGGGGCTAAAGCTGGGACCTGAGAAGGGATCTAGTCATGGGTCTGGATTGATACCTCCATCCTGTCAAGCTTAGATTTTTTGTACAGAAGGGTTTTGAAACACACATGAAGGAATTACATAACACTATAGAGAGGATTAATCTTCCCAGTTCACCACTTGAATCCATGAGAGCACATGCTGTAAACTGACTCAACCTGCCCACTGGAAAGAATTACAGTAACACTGTCAGTTGGAAAGTAGTAGGTTTTAATCTTTTAATTACTTAACTGTTCTGTAAAATTGGACTGCTTTTGCAATTCCTTAGCCAAATCAGTGAAAGCGTTCAATAGACAGTGTTCACATGATCCTTTTGCCTCTCTTCCAAAAAACTATGGAGCTAATGGAAGAAATCATTGCAATTTTCAGCACTAGAGGTGGCAATTAGTCTGCACTGTGATCCAGCGTGTGGACTTGGGGATCATGAATTAAATAAGGAAATGTCAGCAGAAGGGAGACAGGTAGTCATCAGGAGAAATGGTGTTTTGTTCTTTCTTTAACCAAAGAACAGCCTAACTCATGGTGAAACACAGGGACACCAGTCACCTTTTAGCTAAAGCTTAATTTAAAACTCATAAAAATTAAAGGTAACCTAACAGCAGCCTCAGTGTGGCCATAAAATTGTGAGAAAAATTGAAGAGAAGAGTGACTGGTCTGATGTACTACAAACATCCTACTGTAAATTAAATACCTACATCTCTTCCTAAAAATGGATGTGTAAAAAGGAGCATAATGAAATATATCTTTAAAAATGAAAGTGCATGCAGCATTACTAATAGTCATTCATATCAAGTACAGCTGGAAGCCCTGGATGCCTGTGTGGAAACACTAATCTGTAAGCATCTGTAAACAATGAAGGGTCCATCACTTTGTAAGAACGCAGTAAGCAGCAGGAAGCTCTCATACGGATTTATTTACTTATCAATGTGCTTCTAGGAGAACAAATCTTTTCTCAGTGAATTATGCTTTTAATAAATCATGTTGCTGTTGAAAGAAGCTATTAACCAATGTCACCGTGAGTGCCATCAGAACAAAGTATCAGTGCTGTCAGTTAGCAAGCAGCAGTCTTGTTGAAGTCTTATTAAATTACAGCAAAACATCTCAGATGTTTTAGGTCATATTGCACCCAGGGGATTTTACTGCCTTTTTCTTTTTGTTGTTCTGACTGAAGTTCATTCCCTTGTTTTGTCTCCTTGCAGGCTTTTGTTCATTGCTTGACCAAAATTTCTGCAGAATTTAAGCCAGGGTTCTCCAGAGGAGCAGAAGTCTGCCCCATCTTCCTCTTCTGCTTCGGAAACTGGGATTGTCTCCAAAACATCTACACACTTCAATGCTACACATTACCTTTCATCAGAGGCCATGGGTCAATCAAATGGAGTGTTTGGAGAGAAAAGGAGTCAAAAAATCCCTTCTTCTGTGAAACAGACAACAATAAGGACATGCCTTCTGTCTACATCCACAACTATACTGCTTTTTAAGAGAAAAACATCCCCCAGCTCAGTGACACTTCCTAATGTTTACTGAGCTATATGGAAGTGGAGAAGAAAAGAAAAAAAAATGAAAAAGGAAAAAAGGAAAAAGAAAGAAAGGAAAAGAAGAAAAAAGAAATCAGAAGATGCTTTTACAAATATAAAAATTCTTGTTTATGGCTCATTTAACTGCAATTAGATATTACCATCAGATTAATTTTTCAGTGTTTCTTCCTCTTTTTGTTCTCCTCCTCCTGTATTTTGTAGTATAATTTAGATAATGTGAGCAAACCAATCACAAAAGCTTTGTGGCTTTTTTATTTTCAGGCCTTCTTTTAAAGACAGAGCAGCAGTGGAGCAGGAGGGAGGTTGTGTTGCTATGAACTGTCCTGCAAAGCAGCTTATCAAAGACTTCCTCTACATTAGCAACTAGATGTCTCTAGAAAACTGATTACTGTACATACTTCTTTTTCAGTTAGAAAAATTCTAATGAATCCTTCTTCTCTAACTGCTGGGCTTAACATTTCCCGAAGACATGGTGGATGTCAGGAGACTGTTAAAGCAGGGAGCAAGTTCATGATAAAAAGATAGCATACCAGGGAGACTGTTCATGTGAAAAAGGTAGCATACAACTCCCATGTTTCAAAATTTTACAGGATATTTTCAGAAAACCCTTAGAAGTAGGTTTTAAAACTTCTTGTCCATATTATTCAGCTGCAGTCATGGTAGAGGCTATAGGTGGTGTTTTATGGCTTGAGGCTTACTTCATTTGCCTGTGGCTATCATTTCTGCTCGTGAGAACACTGATATACCTAGAATGCAAATGGCCTTTTGCCTGGTAGTATCCAGTAACTCAGTAACAGGCTCTGACTTTCACTTTTTCTCCACTCATATTCCACTCATCTGAAATAATACCTTGGTACTGACCTTCCAGATAAGGATACAGAATTATTAAAACACATATTCTGCTACACTGATGAGAAGAGCCAAAATACCTTGATTTAATCATATTGACTCTTAAAATTAAAAAATAAAGAAAATAACTATATCATGCCTTCCTGACCTTACAAGTTACTTAGCAAATCTTTAGGGGCCAAGAGCTATAAGGCACATGCAAAAGACATACCTCAGAAAGTGTTTAAATCAGTTTACACAGAGATGACAAAATGTCCCTTGAGTCCCCTTGGTCTATCACAGATGAAGCAAACTTGCAGCCATGTTCTAAGCAAACTTGTAAAGGTGATCCCAGCAACACCCACTCACTCTAGTCCTCTTACAGCAGGGATTTTTAATTGCCGACCAAAGCCTGTGCCAACAGTCCTGCTGTGGGGACGCACAGATACAACAGACGCCACAGTGGAGCCCCTCAAATGTCTGTAAGTCAGAAGTGGCCATTGCTGACTACGTTGTATTTCACGCAAGTTACACATACACGGAAAAAGGCCAATGTTCTTTGAATGAAGGCAGGTTGTGTAATTACTGCAGGTCTGAAGAGAGTGTGTGTAAGAACAGACCTCTTTTTAAATACTACAGACTAATTTTTGAGAGATAGGAAATTAGTCTGATGGGGCCTTAAGGGAACCAAGATATGACCTTCTCAGCAGCTGAAGATAGAGAGCTTAGACTGGACTAAGTCAGTGATTACAGGGCTTATTGTAGCATCCTTTTAGGCTGTAACAGAAAAGGAAAAAATCCATGCTGCTGCTTATCTGGACTTCAGTTTGGGGGACTGTGAAGACCTCATTTAACTGCATGTACTTGCTGTTGACAAATTTCTGCAATGGTCTGACAGGTAGAAAAAGAAAGGTTTGTCTAAATGTAGCTCCTCAGCATAGTGTTACTCTGCTTTTAGATTATTCTAAAAAAGATATCCAGGGAGTGAGTTCTTTTCTCACAACTCACTTGAATTCAAAAAGGTTACTTTGCATTTCCATTATCATAACTGACAAGTTAATTTGTTGCAGATGTTTTGAAGAAAGTGTAGAAATAGTAAGAGAAAAAAAGCATTTAAAAAATCACCTCCTAAGTTATATCATTTTAAAACTTTCTAAAGAAGGCAACGACCAAAATTCCTTGTCTTTTAACAGTTTCCTTTTTTCTTTGTCTTCAAAAAAACAGTGTAGCTCTGACAAATAAGAGTCAGAAGCTCACTGAGGAACAAAATTATATGCTGAAATGATGACGACAAGTGTATTTTGAGTGGGATTTTCAAAAGACATCTCTCTCTCAAGCTGCTGTTGATGCTGCCACAGTTCTAATACTGTTCTGTGCAAACATGGCAGAAAATATCCTGGATGAGAAGGTACAGCCAATTTATCCTATTGTAAGGATTCATTAAAATGCCAAAAGGAGAGCTCACATAGAGAAAAGCTCCTATCCCTTTCTAGTCATTCCAGGAGGATGGTTTTCTAGTTTGGTCAGAGTACAACTCCTGAAGATCATCCTTCTGTTAAGATCCAAACCTGAATCATGAAGACAATGAAATCCTACATTTCATTCAACAGACAGGTAATTCATCTTACTCAACCCCCTGCCCAACTGCTTGCATGCCAGTCTTGCTGCTTTGTCAGCTCGGAGCAGTCTGGAACTTGCATGAAATTGCACGTGGGTTGCTGGAGATGCTTTAGTTATAACAACCATTTCTTGGTTCAAGCTTACTAAATTCAGATCAAAACTAGCACGACATTTAAGGCCCAAGCTTGAATCACTACTTGTTTAGAATGAACAACCTAATCTAATGTCAAATATTAAATAATTTTTAAACTGAGTTTAAATCAAATTCAAAATATTGAAGAACATGGCAGTTAAGTAATCAACAGATATTCAGTTTTGGAAACTTGAATTTCTTTCCCAAAATATGAGACATACATGAAAAAAAAATATTTACAAATTTATAGCTTCTACATTTTAGGCCATACCCAGAAGAAAGCAAGCGTAAGTTCATATATGCACTTCCCTCATAGTAATTTCTTATCATAATTCTGTATTCATTATTAAGCTTTTAAGAAGTATGCTGAGGCTCATTTCAGTCTATTCTGTGAGCTCAGAATAATCCCTGAAGCTGAACTTCTATCGCTGAAGTTACACCTGAAAGTGTTAGTTTGGTCTTGTAGCTAGGACTACAGAGTAAGGATGTACCTCTGAATACAGGACTAAAGCCAGATACCTAGTTTCACTATGACATCCTAAAATCCTAATGGGACACTGAAATGTAACCCTATGACAACTAAACATTGCTAGTTATTTGACTCCCCCTGAGTTATATTCCTGGTATTACACTGGGCACTAGCCCAACTGAGAATTCTTTTCAGTATCAGGTAAGCCTGAAGGTATCCATACAGTTATTTTATGGACATTATTCCCAAAGTTCTTATGTCTTAAAGCATTTTAACAACACTTTTCTGCAACAAAGACTTTTTTTCCCCCTGCCAATGTTGATTAAACCTAACTGCTTCAGAAGTTCAATTATTCTTCTGAAAAAGAAAAAAAAAACCAAATTCAAAACTTTTAGCTAAAATGGATGATTTACCAAATTTGGTGCCTGCACTTTGCAGCTCTGTTGCAAAAACAAGATTATTTTTACAGATAAATTTTGCTTTTATTCAAAAACAACCTCACGTTATTTTAATACTTATTCATTTCTGTTTCCCAATGGTACACAAATGCATGAAAATGAAAACTATTATAGGCAGTCTTAGAAATTTATTCATACTCAGAAAAAGTCTTGGAATGTCTTCCAGTCAAATTATACACAGGGATGCAAGTAGGGTGAATTGTGGGAATTCTTTTTTCCAAAATAATTTCTCTATACCTACTTATCTGTAGTTCAGCTACTTCATTGAATAAGCAAATTGACCTGCAATTTCTTTCTGCCTGCATTAATCATACCTATTATATGTTTGAAACATCCCTTCATAGTGCGAAGGAATCACAATTTATCATTCAGGACCAAGACAGTGAAATGAATACGTTAGCCTTACTTCTTTCATTTACTTAGATTGAAATCTCTTCTCACTGTGCCCACTCATCACTATACAGCACTGGAGAAAAGCAGGTCTTACCTTTCCAGGTTAAGATCACTTTTCCCCTACATTCAGACACGATTTACAAATATAAAATTACTTTCTTCAAATAACCTACCTGAAACATAAGTTCAAGGTGTTATGGGCGTTTCTTCTAAATGCTAAAAACCACCACCAACAACAAACACACACACCCCAAAGCCTCCCCAAGAAAGAAGAGAGGAGGAAGCATTTAGCAGCATCTTCAGAATAACTTCAGATTTTCATACCATGACAAACAGCACTCGCGAACACAAGCCAGCTAAGCAATGCTTCTCTCTTTAGTAAAAGTCAGGGAAAGTGAAATTGCCTTCTCTTAACACCCTAAATCACTATCTTCTTGTCCATATATACCTTTTACTTTTAGAAAAGAACTTTTAAAAATATTTAATATAATAGTAATAATATCTGAGGGGAAAATGTTTCATCAGCAGAGACACAAGTAACATCTATGAGGAAAACTTGTGGCCTAAACATATACCTAGAAGTTCTAGCCATAGAATAAACTGGAACGTGATAGTCAACAGCACCCATGGATCCATTGAGCCCATGGATCATTTAGGACGTGTGAAGACTACTACAGCACTGGCGTGGTTGCAGTCCTGTCAGTCACACTTAGTGTCACTTCTTTGAAGATCAAGTGAATGATGGCAGTGTAAACCCTTAAAGAATAGGTATGCTGACAGAACCTGACACAAATTAAACAAGCTGAAAAGTGTGCATCATGGGGTACATTCTTCCATGGCTCACTCGACTTTGAAATTGTCCTTATAAATGCCCTATCATAAGATGGAAAGCTTTGGCTTTGCGAAGGCTATGGAGTTGCTTAATGCTCAGAATTTTTTTTGTGAGACAATACATACTTAAATACAAATTTTATTCAGAGTACTTACCCATTTTTCGAAAATCATTATTATTGTTTTTACATATAGCGGTTGTGGAGAATGAGTCACTTGGATTATTCAAAGTCCTGAGCATTGTACTGCAGGACTGAAAATTTTACATAGCCACTGTCTACCTTAAGCTGAGTATTAATTTTTTAATTACAGTTTCAGCAACAAGGAGTAAGAACCTCAGTATAAGAAACCAGAGAAAATGCAGTGTCATACTGAGTGCGGTGAGCACAGTGTCTCACAACGCGGTTTAGGACCCTGAACTTCTTCTATGCAGCTTTGTAATTTGTCATATACTTATATGAAATCTTAGTCTCTATGTGCACCCAACTGTCTTTCTTCAAGTCTATTGTTGCAGGTCGGACTGTAGACATACGAAATCATTACATAGAAATACATACCATATATTATATTCATTAATACTTAGTTTCATTCTTTGGGACTAAGAAAACAGCAAAGAAAAACTTACCATTCTTCTTATAGAACATGATTTCTCCTTTGAATTCTACCTTTTCCTCCAACGATTTCTCAATTTGAAGAATCATCTGCTCATTTGTTTCAGCACCAAGTAAAAATTTACAGCTGCAGCTCTTCTGCATGACTTCAGTTCGTGCAAATCCAGCAAGCTCGCAGAAGCCATCTGAGCAGTAAACAATAGGGAATCCCTTAGCCACCTGGGCATTGGCAAGGATGAAGTTACTATCTGTAGAAGAACACAAAAGAAAAACTTGAATTACAGTCTGAAATGTATATCATTTGACATAACAATTCCTTTAGCTTCATAGGAAGGCACAACTGGACACACATTTAAAAGCAAAATCCCAACAGCCTGCAAACAAGAATGCAACTTCCCTTTTTAGACCATTACTCTGAAATGAAGTCTAACAGTCCACTAATCACCCTCATACGATGGTTCCTCATGGCTATGTACAGCTTGCATCCTCAAGCAATAATTTATGGTAACTGTCCCTGAGATGGATGTTAGCACATTAAAACAAGCACTTGACCAAAGACTGGTGACAAACATGGAAGCTCTGGAGAAATTTCAGAGGTACTATGCTATGCTCCCACTCAGACTCCTCTACAGTCTGAACAGACACAGCTATATCTTAAAAAAACCTAATCTCTCCATGCTCTCAGTAAGCTAAAGTTGACCTTTATCAACACTCAGACTAATTTATTTTATATAATCTTGCAAGAGAATCCTTAAAATTAGGGTTAAGGTACATCCCGTGGCCACGTGGAATTGTTTGTCCTTTGTTTTCTCTTTTTTTTTGTGAGGGGAAAAGATTTGATCCAAAAGCACTATCAGTTGTCTTCCAGAGCCCCACCATACTTCTCCCATATGAAACAGGCACGTCAAATATTTACCACCCTGTTACGCTTAAATGCACTTCATAATTTTCGTGCATGTAAGATGCAACTATCATGTATGTTAAATTCAAGAATAGTATATTGACACGGACATCAATCAACAAAAAGTGATATCCTAATCTGAGTTCAAATCTTTGGCAAATCTTGCAGCCTAATAGCTCATTTCCATTCCCTGCTGAAGTGTCTTTGAAGGTTTTGTGCCTTAGACTCTCATCTTCAGTTTATGACAACAACTATAGCACTTTTTAGGTCTTTTTAAATTAGCATGGAGACCCTTTCCAGATAATATGTGAAGTCCTCATGCAGTTTTTTTGCCTGTTTCCTTATCTTGAAGTGAAGAAACGCAGTGTTATGGGAGGAATCTGTCCACATTTCAAACCCAAGGAGGAAAGACTATTTTTTGCCTGTTGCTTATTAAGGAATGTTTACCTCACAGCTTGCTAGTGGGAGCTTAGGAGCAGTCTAGTCCCAAGACAGACACCTCTCATTTTTTAGAATTATCTGCATGTGATTTCATGTGCATGCTTTAAGGGAAAATACAATTAACTAA
>Ga0181612_129742_pt1 | contig 10075 bp, 7 predicted proteins | sample HoacroProtozoa21_FD_119630 | JGI IMG/M metagenome (GOLD analysis project Ga0181612, IMG submission 119630) | Hoatzin crop microbial communities from Cojedes, Venezuel. Combined Assembly of Gp0051906, Gp0051904, Gp0051908
AATCCACAGCCCATGGCCCTTCGCTGTCGTGTTACCAGAAGCTCACACATCTGGAATCCAAGTCGTGAACCCTCCACCACACGAAAAGACGCATTTCAGTCAGCAGGCGTAACGGGACACGCAAAGGCTGATCCGGCAGAGCGTATCTGACATGCAGGTCATAGAACTGGCACCCTTTATATATCCTGTCAGAAAATTAATCATGACTTGATGGACCGGTGAGGTTAGTGTCACCTTAAAGCATTTTTAGAAAGGCCAATATTTCTGTAAAAGCAAAGCTATCTGATTTTAGCCTTCTCCCAATCAATTTCAGTAGGTCATACATTTTAGACTGTGAGCTCTCCAGAAGTAAGGATGATGTTTCTGTGTTTGCAATAATACAGTCTGGATCCCGAAAGAGGTCTCTAGCTGACAGAATAGCCACATAGTAATAACATATAGGTCTAGAAAGGAAGTATGGTGAAGTACGTTTGCATTGCTTCGTTAAGAGGACGACATTTGGGCCACCTGACCCATAAGCGAGACAAAAGACAGAGAACCATACCTTCCACCTTGGATTCCAGAACCCTGAACTAACGTACAAGAACGATGATATAATGGTGAGTTATATCAAAGGTCAGTAGTGACATAAAACAAAGAAACAGACAAAACATGTTTTTCATTGTCTGGGGATTAGATATTTCATTAAGCTGTCTGCCCGTATTAGAGAGTTACGCCTATTATCTGTCAAAGGATTTTGATGCCAAAAAACCAAGTCTGGGCTCATAGCTCATCTAATCATTATATGACTGGAAATAAGCAGCAAAATATGGAAGAGGTAAAAGGAAATACAGAAAACCTCTGGCATGAAGGCAAGAGTGAAAAAGATTGCGGGAGAACAGTAAACTTGTATGTATAAAGTCTTTAGTGTTCTTACTTGGTATCTCTGACACAATACGGTGTCCCTACAGCTGCATAATACAAAACCCAAAGGCTTTATGAAATCTGGCCACAACACTTCTTACAGATGGCAACCTCAAGATGCAGCCACTTCACCAAACGCCCACAGCAGCGACAAAGGCTGACTGTCACCTGGCTCGCAGACTTCCCCCCCGTCCGCTGTGTCACACTGCCTTCTCCGCGACACGCAGATGCAGCACGAAACATCACTTACAAATCTGCCATGTAAAATCTGTTTCTTCTGAAGTACCTACAACATGTTTCTATTCACGGGCTGCGAATGGCACGGTGCCAGCTCACAAGGACATTCGGACTGTCTCACAAGGAGATCGATGTCACATGGGCAGGGATTTGCATGGGCAGCCTACATAACTCAGCAAGTGCCATCTTTCTGGAGGAAGTCCCTCCTCTGACGCACTGACACCACCTGTCTCTTTACACTTGATGGCATCTGTTGGCATTTTTTATGTGCCAAAGCATTAATATCAGAACAGTGCAGGAAAGGAAGATACCAAGATACCAAGTTCCTGGGTACTCAGAGATGCCGAAGACCTCGGCTGTACGGCACTGGGGAACGAGGCTGTCTTCTAGCGTCGCCTGTGGAAGTAAAACACAGGGGACAGCAAATCATGCATTTGTCTCCACCGTCTAAGGTGCCACTTGAAATAAATATGAGTGGCAGGGGATTAAAATGCTTTCCCATGGGGAAGAGGGGGGAGGAAGACAAATTATCTTAAAAATAATAAAGAATCTAATGCCAGGAACAGGCACCAGATGGGTAGTAGAGAAATCCTTGACTTGTCCCCAAAAAAGGTAAAGCAGACAAGCTTTCCTGACATTGCTCAGTCAACCATGAGGAACCACCAAGAAGAGGCAGATGGTCATTCCATCTCTGCAAATATCTGGTCCTTGGCCTCTGCTGGGAATATATGTTGAGGTGCCAATTACCAGCACTTTCAGTGGTGACTTTTGTGATCCAGACAGCCATTGATTTAATACTGTACCAAGATCCACAAAACTCGTTTCACAAAGAATGGCAAAAATGGCAAAACACCAACAGGTTTTGATAAACATCCAAAATAAATAACTATAAACCCAGGCAAATACCTTTAAAATAAAAAAAAAAACCAACAAGAAAAAAAAGTGGAGCAAAGTGATGCCATATAGTTGGCAAATAGTTCCAATGAAGATGTTAGGTATCATTATCTGAGTCTCCTTCTGTATTTTAGTAAGATCAAACAGTTCAGAAACTCCTAATAAACATCTATCCAGAGAAAATAATTTGAAGAAAATATCAGAAATTTGAACAAGTGTTGGTCCTGTCAACTGGCCCTTGTGAAGCTGCCTTTGCATTTTCTGGTAACCCATATTAAGGCTTGACTCTAAACCCCTTTAAGTCCACAGGAGTTTTTCAGCTGATGCAGTTGACTTCTGTGAGCCCTGGACATGCAATAGCCTGGGAAGAAGTCTTCCCCTGTGACTTCTGCAGTCAGCGAAGACTAACTTCCATTCATGTTCTAACCCAGTTTTGTAGGCTGTGGTATTATTTAACTACGACAAACATCTGAATGTCCTTAACCAAACCAGAAGTCTCTAACGGTAATGTTTGCGAAGCGTTTGGGCAGCTGTTTCAGGAGCAAGGTGATCACCAGGCCTCCTTTGTTTCTTTGTCCCATTTAAGGACGGGCAGGGGCTGCTGGTATTCAGTAACCAAAAATCACGAGCAGTGCTCTCTGCTGGTTGCGAAATAACTTTTGTCAGTCTCAGCCCACCTCCCTGTGCGGAAGCGTTCCTACAGGAAAAGCAGGCACTGGCCCTGCCTGGCTGCCTAGCAGGGCAGTCCGTGGTAGAGACATGCACCCCGTTATATCCCACCAACGCAGGCGGGAGAAAGTCATTTCACCCTACGTGGCCCTGTCCACATGTCCTCATGAATGGGACAACTGCATTCTAACGCCACGAAACTTCATAGAGAAGAGCTAATGCTCTTCAGCCAGGAAAATTAGCAAACAGGTAAGCCTGCACTATCCCTTCCCATCTATATTTTACAGATAAATAGAAGAGTGCAGCTTCTAGTGTTGTCAATATGGTTCCTTTCAAAAGCCACTAAAGTTTGCAAAAAATTAATGAAAGAATCTGAAACAGACCTCACATTCTGGTGCCACCTGTCAAGCCTGTCCTTGTGTGAAACTGCTGAATAAGTCAACACTCCCGAGTTTTTACTTTGACAGCAAGGCATATTGCAGTGTGCTGTGCTTGGGGCTGCACCTTAAATCTGTCTGTGAACTGAAGCCGGTATAGAATGCGGCAGCCTGGTTATTAACTGGTTCCCAGCACGCCAAGATCTGTGCTGACAGCCTATTGATTTATATGTGGGGTTTGACAGTTTGGTTTTGACCAATACTATGCAGAAAAACCTCCCATCCGTTGGCTTGAGAGATCCTGCCTCTTCATACGCTGCTGCTACAGATCTGGGTGCTCTGGGGGTGGCCTTTCCCTGGAAGGATCCATCCTCCTCCAAGGTCCAAAGTAACAGGCATTAGATGACCTATTAGGCATGCTGCAATGCCTAGCTGAGTAAGGTTTAACTCATCATATGCTCAGTTATTCAAAGGTGCATGGAAGTGCATGAGGAAGCAGTGCTGCTATGCCCTCACTGATTTTCTATGCTTTGGGCTCAGAGGTTCCTGTACAGGAAAGGTGTCAGCAGATACAACATGACTTAACCGGTGGGATGTAATTCAAGTGAGGGACAAGGATGGGGTCTTTCCATGATAAGGATAAAAAAGAATCTAGATCTCAGTGCTCCGGGGACAGTTTTTTATTGTCTACTTAATTAACAAATGGTTAATGGCAAATAAAGGCTTGACTCCTATGTAGTTTTACAGGTAGTTTTACATCAGGTTTAATCTTGCAAGGATAAGCAACAATAGTTGGGAAGATGCAAACATTTACGCTTCTGTACAGTACAGCTGTCTGACCACACACTTGGGGTTCTTGCCAGGTTTTTACAGACCACGCTGAAGTCTCTGTCACTGGATGTTCCGTGTGGTTGTCACTCACTCTAGCTTGATTAACGCTGTTATGGACTTGCATATAATAAAATTCTATCTGCCTGTAATGATGAACGCCTACTGACACCTAACTGAAAATAAAATTGTAATACTGGTCACCATACGATGTATTCTCCCACTGATGGTAAAAAAGAAGAAAATAGATTTACCAACCAAGATTTTTCCCTCACTCATTCTGGGTATCAAGAAAGTAATAATGTCATGATTGGAGAACTACTGCACTGACAGAAAAACATCCGCAAGGAAAGCAGAGGAGAAAACCTACCTCATCTACCCTCAGCTATCAGACCCAGAGTGGTCATTAGCAGTGTAATAGGAAAATCAAGCTGCTTTACAAACCAGCATAAATTCATTCTGAACAGGACTCTGTGACTTCTGCAAAGACACAGGGAATGTATTAATTAATGGCTTCAGTCATCGTACTGCTGTTGCTAGAAGATGTGGAGACAAATGTGTAAACAGAGGAGCCTTGGGAATGTCACAGTAATTTGAAGTACATAAACCTTCAAAGCACTGCCTGTGATAGAGTGATACATTGTCTTATAATTGGGCAATTGCTTTCATTCCATGATACAATTAGCACACAATTATGGTTATGTGAAAAATCGTTCCATCTCCCTCCCTCCCAATTTGTGCCTGCTTAATCTAAGTAGAGAGCATATCTTTTTTGCTACATTACCAGTTGGTCTCCTTTATCCTCACTGTTCAGCTGCAGTAACAGTGCCTCCTACCTGACCAATGCAATGATCAAATATTCAAGACAGGAATTCTAATCATGCTATTTGTATAAAATATTTGCTCTTATTCTTTTCTTTCACATCCTAAAAATATACATACTGCTGCAACAACATAAAGTTAAGTGACTCATAGCACAAGCACCAGTAATCAATGCAGCCAAAACTGCAGGAGAACTTCTCTGCCGCAAGCGCACGGCACGTGCTCTCTACCCAAAGCTATGCAATAAAGGCCAGTTCTGGCGACAACGTCTTTTTCTGAGGGCTGGTGTTCAACTGGTCGTGAGTTGCTCTGAAGCAATGTGAAAAAATTTGGGGCTCCGAATGCCAGAATTCTCACTTGATAAGCCGATTTCACACTGTTTATGTTATCTCAGTGCATGAACGTCTTTCAAAAGCAACTCTTCTATTTCCACCATACCTTCCCTCTACTTTGAAGGAAATACCAAAGACAAGCTGTATTGCTACTGCAGACTGATACAGTACTAGAAGTAGCACGTGCCAGAACTGAAGTTGAAACCAAGAGCTCCTAGGTTCCAGAAAAACATTCTACAAATTTATCTTTCCTCCAAAATGCAGACTTTTTCATACACCTTGTGAAAAGCATGTGTTTTTAAATCAACAAACTACGCCCAAGTTACGGCACATACGTTATATTCTTCCTTATTCATATGCGGGTAAAAGGCATATTCCATTGCTAGTCCTGAGATAAGCTGTCGCTGAAAACTACTGCTTGATTCACTACCTCCAAACATACTCTTGTGTGAGGTTTGTTTTCCGTATGACTGTTATCAGCAGAGGATCAGAGCTCTCCTGGCACACCTCAGACAGCACACAGCGCAGAAAACTATCTTGAGCTTTAATGTAGTTATCACCTATTTCCTGTAGCTTGAAAGAAATCCTGAGAGTCCTTCACTGCGTGGAACTCACCTCTCCAACTGCCTCAGAAGGCATTTTTATCTTGAGTAGAACTGGCTGGATTACTCTTAATCAAATCTTAAAGAAAAAAATTCCTCGTGTGTCTGTTCATACTGCGGAAGAGATTACTGCTAAGACTTCTTGGACTTTGCCATGCAGGAGGGAGGATCAGGTTATTACCTGAATATACTGCTGAAGCTACGTCTCTGTATCACGGTGCTACTTGATATCTGCCATCTCCCACTCTGGTTTTTATACCATGGTCTAAATTATAAACTTGTAGAACTCAGAATACAATTTTAAAAGTATAGCGTAAATGCTGTGGGACAAATACTGCAATCCATACTCAAGTAAAATTGCTTCAAAGGAGTCTAGGGCACAATGGAAAGAAAAAGGGCAAGCTAAAAAAAAAAAGGATATTTTCATTTAGTTGTTTATTGACAAAAGAAGTCAACAAAATTCTGCATCATCAAAATGTAATTTATGGAAAGTGTTAAAGAAAAAAAAAGTCATAGTTGGGAAAAGGTAGTTACATTTTAAAAATACTTTTAACTATTCCTTTGTTCTTTAACTATCCCTAATTCTCAGTAGTGCTGGATGGAGACAATATGAACAGATCTTCCACTAAATTGTACCCCAGCTGTTGAGCTATCAACTCTAGTCCTCATTTTTTACTGCCCAACCTCTTCAAGTTGTTAACACTCACCAAGTGCTCATCAGTCACAAAGAAAGGGCAACTAGCTGGGCAAAAAGGACCCTTTATCCTTCTGCAGACCCAGAGCCAAGCCACCCTATTTTTCACACTGTGAAATGGCTGGGATATATATACCTTCTTACATCTGTTTGCTAACAGAGGACAGTTTGAATCCTCTGAGAAATAGGAGCTTATGGTTATATCTGTGATAAAAAGAAAACTCATGACTCTTCTGTGGCAATTTTGTTTTGTAAGATTTCCAGTTTTGCACACTTAAAGGGGTTAAATAATTCACGTCACAATCCAAATGTCTAGATGCTACGCCAAACTGAACCGGATCCTGTGAGAACGCTTGTCCTGTCTTACTGATGAAAAGACACCTCTGACTTTCTGGGGAAAGTACATCTCCACTGGGACTTGAAATTCTACAGTGACATAAAAAAAGAAGCACTGTTGCAAAGCACAAAGTAAATTAACTGAAACCCGCACGATTGTATACAGAGTAAAGATGTTAACTGGGATAAGAATCGGACCAGTACAGATCGGAATTGGTGGGTACACACATACTTCTGCCCACTCCCATTGCTCATATACAGAGACAAGTCTTTCTCCACAAGGCCCTATCCATAGATACTCCCCAAACTATCCCTTTCCTCTCCAGACACGTATGTATCTATCACTAGACACCCCTTTTTTTCCTGTAACAGTTACTTCCCGCATGTATCCATACAGAGGGTGCAGGCACGTACATAAATTTAAGGGGGGAAAATGCACTGCAGATGGAAAAGAACAACAACAATCTCTCACATTCTCTATAGTCAATCCTGTGGGAGATATTTATCTATGGGAAAAGCTTTACAAACTCTGAGTAAATGAAAAAAAAATGTATTTTCCTAACATTCGGGAGGAAATGCATCTTAATGGAAAATAGCTAGAGAAATATAATAGCAGCTAGTGAGTTGAAGGAACTATATTCTCCCCGACTTGCAACAACAATAGAAGCTAATGCGAGTCATTTGTAGAAGGAAAAGTGAATAGCTGTGGCATATTTGCAAAGAATATATGGCAGTTTACCAAAGGCAAAGCTCCAAGGAATACCAGCTGGGCCATAAGAAGGGAGCTATCAAAAGAGGAGGGAGGTATAACGGCATCGTGGAACGGTTGGCACCATTTCTTTACAGCGCTTCATGCAATCAGAGCGAGCTGCTCGGAGACGGTAAATCAAGGTGTGGGTGTCACCAGCTATGGCTCATGGCGGGCGGCCAAGGAGTCTAGGGAAGATCACACATATGTGCGTGTGTGTTTTTAGCATGTTTCAAGTTGGCAAATGTACCAGTTATTGGTAAGATTAGTTAGATCTTATTAATAACTACTCTCCTATTTTGATCAGAAAGCATTTACTTCAAATAGCAGTTAAAAAACCAAATCTTCCTAATTAGAACACATTCCATTTGTGGAAAATTACATCCTACTGACTTTGTACTTCGACCTTTTATCTGGAGACTGGGATGGCCTATTGTTTTGTGCACCAGCCTTGCATCTTAGCAACACAGGGCTAAAAAGCTTAGTAAATAAGAAAGCATCCAAAATGCCATAGTAACATACCACTTATCCCGATGCTTGCAAAAAGTTGATTTCCATGTTTGGATTTGTCTAACTAAGGAAGCTGCCTCTGCAATAAAAAAAGTACATTCTAAATTTTAAAAAAAGATCGATAAATTTCTAGCTGAATGCAGATTTTAAGCAACACAAATTGTGCATGATTTTCATATCCCAAATAGCATTATCTTTCAACTCCTCAGTATTTTGTTTTCTCCATGAGATAACTATTGCAGTTATTAATAATATAGGATTTGAAAAGAGAGCTGCTAGGAGGTGCAACAGAATTTTCTCATTCATTTATGCACAAAATAAAATTGTGAGAAAATACTGGGTAACAGTTAGCATCCATTCATCTTTATGTTCACTGTGAAATAAACAGGCTGTCCTAATAAACAGAAGAGCTCTTGAGCTCCTGCCTATATCCTTGGAGGCCAATTTCTCCAGATCTAATACACCACCTGTTTAAAGTGAGAGGGTATTGTGAGGACCGGTCTGAAGGGCTAGCATCATCAACTGATGAAGAGCTCCTGAATTAAATTTACAGGCAAGACAATCTCGGAAGTGTCTTACAGTCAATCCACTGCCCTATGCTCTTCATGACTGCACCTTCATTACGGAGCAGCACAGAATCTGGCCCAGGGACAGCAGCTATCCAAATGCAAATTCTGGAGACACTCAGGTCCACTTTCAGAAGTACTGAGGGTCTGGATTTTACACTCCAGGACCTCAGTGGCAGTAATTTTTTCACTTCTTCAAGAAAATTTGGCTACAGCTCTAGGATTTCTCTTTTTTAAAGTTTCACTAATGGGCTAAAAAATTGCAACAAATAGCTTAGAAAAGATAAAAAAGAATCCTGTCGCTCTACTTACGATAGTTACAGTGCAGTTCAGTATAATGGGATAATTAGTCTCCTGGAAATCATTCCTCAAGTTCATACTGTGATATGGCATGAAATAAATCTGAGCCAACCATACAGTTCCAGTTCCAGTGTGCTGCCGTCAACCGGTATGTTAATTCGATTAAAATGAGCTTGTTGGTAAGAACAGAAGTTACACTGGTGGGGAGAAAAAGAGGGGGTAAGTTTTGTAAGTATTAGTAGAATCCACTTCACATTCACATCTACAGCTCTCTAAATTACAGATACAAGATCTTTGTTCAAATTACTGACAAGGTTACCAGCTGGAACTTTACGCTCAATTCAATTATTTTATATTGTACCTTCAGGCTCCATTCCAAAGTGACTCTTAAAGAATAATCAGACTTATTCAATAGGCAATCAAAATGAAATTACTTTATGTAAGTACAACAAGGTTACAGACTTGGTGTAGACATGCTACTAATTTTCAGTGCTTTAAAATTTTTACTCTGGTTATCTGTGATGTACAGGCATCAGCAACCAGGACAGAATCTCCTCACCATTTCAGCTTAACTTCTTCACTGTCTCTACCGTATCTTGGATAAGTAGGTAGCAGCCAACAGTGCAAACAAAGAAATGGCAAAGCAGCTGAAAGTGATGCTTTATATTGTAACTACCCACAGGAGCAGCCCTTGACAGACTGCCCTCCTTGTGACAGGCATTACACAAAGTTAATCCATACCTGTAATTTACAAAAAAACCCTCAGAGTAATTGTTCTTGAACTTCCATGTATTGCAATAATTTGAATAAAAACATAAAGTTAACTTAATTTTAATACAAAATCAAGGTTTGAGTCTTCAGAGTTTGATTTTGAGCCTTTTCAACTAATGTCTATGGTAAATCTCCCACAGAGACTACTCAGGGGAACTTCCATGAGCACACAAATTGTTACATTTTACTTATAAAAATTTTCCAATATATTTTTATATATTAAACCCCTTCTGTCTCTTTTTGAGGAAATGGAGGATGAGAAGTCTTCCGATCCACACTCAATCTGTGAAATTCAGAGGAAATAAAGAAATCTAGGAAGGGAAAGAAAGTACAAAACTCAAGTGCACCAAGGTTAAAAGCTGATATATTGTTAATAACATTTGAATTTGAGCTGGATTAATTAAAATTAATATTAAAAATGTTTGATTTTGCTTGACACTAAAGGGATCTTCAGAGATCAAATTTTCTTTCAGCTTCGTGATATTA
>Ga0181612_140032_pt1 | contig 10075 bp, 11 predicted proteins | sample HoacroProtozoa21_FD_119630 | JGI IMG/M metagenome (GOLD analysis project Ga0181612, IMG submission 119630) | Hoatzin crop microbial communities from Cojedes, Venezuel. Combined Assembly of Gp0051906, Gp0051904, Gp0051908
AGAGGTCCCTTCCAACCCCGACCATTCTGTGATTCTGTACTGCAGGAGCAAGACAGGAAAATCGTCAGCCTTGTTGCTCCACTTTTCGCTTTTAATGCTCTCAAAACCCAGCTGCTGTGTGAAAGGAAGGCAGCCTGGAGCACGGAGCCTGGTGTTGCTTTGCTGGGAGCCTGCAAGGCGAGGCTCTGCCCCAGACAGGTGCTCTCCGGGTGCAGACACGTGTGCTCCGGCTGCCCTTGCTTTGGGCACTCTCGGTGCAAACCGCGGCCTCCAGATGTTTGTCCTGTGGTGATGGCTGAAAATGGGACTAGCAAGAGACGGGCATTTGGGCTGGCAGAACAGCTCAGCTGCTCCCCATTTAAGCCCGTAGGAGCAGGAGAAGAGTAAGATCCCCTGATTCTTTCCTGTCAGCTGAACGCACAGAAATCAGTGGCCGGCAAGCAGCAGATGGCTTGCTGTTTCTGTGCCCTTTCCTTTGATTGTTGCAGGTCTGGGAGGGAGTCACAGCTGCTTCAGTAGTGTGGCAAACCGTCTCCATTTGTCTTGCGGTGTTATGCCTCGGTGATGTCAGATGGTCTCTTTACATTGCGTATAGATTCAGGCTAAGCAAATCGCAGTGTGTTTGCCATGAAAATTTAATGATGAGAGATGACACTATAAGTTTTTCTTTCTTTATTTCTTTAGCCAATTGTTTCATTTGCTGTATAACCCTCATGCTAATGGTAATAAACTTTCCTCGCTGTGGCTCAGCAGAACAGATGTGCCTTTTGAATTTATTTATATTTTACCTAGACAGAATCTTTTTTTTTTTTTACAGCTCTGATTACTTGCTTTGCAATGCTGTGACCTACATTCAAGGTGAAACTTGTGATAAATATTTACTTTGGGGAGGGATGCACAACCAGGTTTTTGAGAAGATTAAGGCCTGTCAGGCAGCAACCCTCATTTCAATTAGACATCAAAATGCAAATCATCTAGGCTTCAGAGTGTGTCAAGGTGAGAGTAGAAAGGACTTTAATCTATTCTGAGGCTAAGTTGAAGTCCTTGTACGCTTAAATTGTTCTTGGTCAGTTATGCTGGCTAGGAATGGCGTGGGGGTAAGTCAAAGTTGTGAAGGAAAACCCTTCAGTGGTGTTTTTGTCATGCGTTGGAAGGCTTGCTGGCTACACGCAGTACTTGCTCACTCAGAGGACTATCATCCCTCAAATGATACAAAAACAACGCTGAAACTTGCAGCTGTGATGATGGCTCCCCTGATTTTAATAGCTCAATTATTATTTATTCATTTTCGCATGGGGCATTAGCAGGTGAGTGGTGCGTGAGCCGGGCTGCAGCGTGCCCGGCACAGGCTGGGCTTCTGGGTTCGCATCCCTGCATCCCGTCTGGGGGACGCGTGGGGCACGGTCTCCCCTCCGCCCTGCCTGCATCGCCCTGGGGAGCCCCAGCTGCTGGGGGTGCCGTGGCTGGTGCCCGGGGTGCGCAGGCTGGGGCCGTGGGGTGGGTGCAGAGGACGTCCTGTGCTCCCAGTGTTCCCATCTGCCTGCTGATGCTGCTGGCTCCGTGCATTTTGACCAGAAAAACAACAACAACAACAAACCCCAGAAGGTTTTTGAGGCTGGTGGTGTGGGGGTGCATGCTGGTTTGGGCACCCCATCTGGCAGGGTTTGTCTAGGTTGAGCCTTGGTGCTTTTGAGCATCAGCATCACTAAACAGCAGGGATGGGGGCTTTCCCACGACACTGGTACCTTCGGGAGAGATGGTGCCGGGAGCCGAGAGCACAGCTTGCTAGAGCAGAAAGCAGCATGTTGGGCCCAGGACTTTGAGGGCTGGAGGGAGGAGTTGCTCACGCAGGCACTTGGTGCGGAGCAGGTCGGTGCTTGGGAGCTTTGCTTCCCTTTGCTGGCTTTGAAAGGGTGGATGAAAGAGCTCGGGTGGTGGAAAGGCTCTTAAAGGCTCTTCTTGCCCTCTGCTTGAAGAGGTAAGTTACAGTTTTACAAAATGTAAGGTAAATGAAAGATGATGTGTCTACTTTCCAGTCTTTCTCCTCTTCATATATGTGCTTCTCCTTCTGGCTTCCCAGCAAACATTACTGAAAAAATTGGGCGTGAGAACCAGCGAAAAACAGCTTGGCCCTGTTGAAGCCATGCATACGAGGTCATAGCTGTTTATGTAGCAAATCTCACAGGACTTGAAAAATGTCCTTGGTGTCATCTAGTGTGATTTATCAGGGGTGTTCATGGAGTCACAGCACTACTTTGCACCAGAGAAGGCGACCATACGCTGTGGTTGTGCATTGTGCCTCTCTTTGTACCCAGCTCGGATGACTAAGATTTGTAGATACAAGGCTCCTAAGCTCAATGAAAAATCAGTAAAAATGTGAATTGTGCAGCTATTTTCATGGCAAAACACTTAATTATGGTTGCGTGTAGACTTTGCACAAGAAGAACTGCCGTAGACAGAGAAGCTCTATAAATGTCCGTGTTGCTGGGAGCTGGACCTTGCCTGAAGGGCATTCGCAGGCACCCCACGTCACCCCTTTCCCGAGGGAGCCGAGCAGCTGGCGAGTGCCCGCGGCTGGCAGATCTCCCCAGCCCCGCAGGGTAGGGGCTGTTTTTGTAAGGCAGACCTGGGCATCGCTCTGGGGAGCTGGGGTCCGAGCCGAGGTGGGAAGGGGTGGAAACGGGGAGGCAGAGGCAAGGGGACAACCTTCTGCATCACGCGGGCTGCTGCTGAATCACTGTTTACGCTGTTTCTGTACCTGCTGACTCAATGCATGGAAATAGGGTACCTCTATTTTTAGTTCCTACCTTGTGCATTCATGCACACACACGCTGAAATTAGACTTTTTGTGATGGGAGCAGTTTCTTGCTGGCACGGGGAAAGTATTTCAGGGTTGTGGCACAGTAATGATTCCCGATTTCTTCCCTTCCTAACATCACCTGCACAAGGAGAGAGGTGGGGGAGAGCTGCTTGCTCGGTGTAGTAGTAAAGCAGTATGGGATGACCTGAGTGCCTCAGAGCTGCCTCTGCCCTCAGCGCCGTCCAGCCGTGTCCCTGCCCCGCTGCTTTTCTGGCACCAGAATTGCAGCTGCCAAATTTTATTCCATATCCTGCTGGCTTCCTTTAAGCTCTCCTTTAGAGCTGATTTGGTACCTAAATATGATCTATCAACTATTGCAGCAGGACCAGGGTGTTCTGGTTTGTTGCTGTCAGTTTTCACTCATCTGTGATTTCTTTTTGCCCATCTCATGGCTGCTGGTGGAGCAATATCGAGCTCTAGCAGCGGAGGAGTAGGTCCCAAGATGAAACCAGCACATTTGTGTTGGCAAGAGTTGTGTGTTGGCTGTTACCTGCTGCTGCAGTTAATTGCGTTGTGAAAACAGGCGCTACTTTTGCATACGAGCTGGGACATTGAGGTGAGGTAAAGTGGTGGCTCGTGAGTGGCGAAAAATCGCAGCATTTTCACTGGGGCCCAGATCTGGTTTACTGTGTAAATGCTACACGGAGCAGGAATGCAAAGGTGGCTGCTGATGGAATATTGCAGGGAAAACAAGACTTTCTTAGCCTAGTGTATTGGGATTGACAATGGCGTTTTGGGAAGAGAAGAAATCAAAAGTAAGTGCTCTGCTTTCCAAGGACTCCGTCGTCTGAGTGGCAGCAGCTCTGTGGCACTGTCTGTCCTCAGCTGCTGCGACTTCAGAACCTGGCTGGGATTCCCCAGAGCTGATGAGATTAATTTGCTGAGGAATATTATTTTGAAGGTGCATTATCCCCTCCCTGGTTGGTGTGCGGGGCGCTGGCCTCTGCCACCAGAAAGCCTGGGAGCGGTTGCTGTAGCTCAAATGAGTGAAACAGCGTCTATGGCGATAGCAAACTGGTGTGAGTGCTGTGTCCCATGTGTCCAGGGAGCGTGATGGAAGGCTCGTCAGGGTGCCGGCCTTAAACCCACTGTGTCCAAAACCTCAATGCTCTGGTTGCATCCTTGATGTTCTCCCAACTGCGCTCTCCTCGGGTTTGCTGTCAGGAGAAGGTGGCAGGGGAGACCCTGCTGCTCTCCAGCGCTGGGCAGGGTATGGCATTGGCTGGTGGGAATCATGGCTTTGATCTTGAGGTCTCTGTAGCTTTGGTTTCTGGAAAGTCTGGCTGCTAAACTGCCGTCTCCCAGCAGGGCTTCTGTCCTAAACCGCTTGCAGCACACCCTGCAGCAGTCTCACTTTCCTTACCCAGCTTGGTCAGAGAGTTGATATGCAGAAACTAATGTTGCCTCCAAATTCAGGTCTGTCTCTCAAAGAACCATCAACTGTGCTGTGAGAGTTTGGGCTGGCCAGAGAGAATGACTTAGACATTCTGGTGCTCGCTCTGGCCTGGGGATGCCTGATGGCTTTTGGCTTCTTTGCTGCCCGCTGTCATTACTGTGCCTTGGCACCCGCACCCGGGAGAGCGCGGTGTCCTCGTGAAACCCTCTCTGGGCGAGTTCCTCCCCTCATCCCAGGGCTGTCACGAAGGAGGCAGTCACTTGCATTGCTGGAGAAGACAGCTTTCCACCTCTGGAGCTGTGCGTTGGCTCCTCGCTGCGTGCGTAGCCCCGGCTCTTTCCCGGTATGAAAAAGCCTGCTGAATTGTTTTGAAACTTCACAGCGGGAAGGAGTTTTGTTTCTCATACCCAGACGTGTTTCCAGCCCAACTCGTCAGCTGTTTGCCAGGAGTACACGCGTGGGTTTGAATGCATTGGCGTCACACGGGCTGGTTTTCCACGTGTTGGCAGCAGCCCTGCGGAGGAGCATCACCAGTCCTCGCTGGAAGCCTCCCGCGGCAAAAGGGGAGAGAAAGGGAAGAGGGAAGCCGAGGAGAGGTGGGAGGAAAGTGCTCTTGTTGGAGGAGAAATGCCGTTTGCTTCTGCGTCACCTGCCTGCAGAGAGACGGTCTGTGCCAGGACGCTTTCCCCAGCAGCTGGGAATAAGGCGGAGCGAGGGATCAGTGCATCCCAGGGATGGGATGGTGCTACCCAAGGGTGTGGTGGGTGCTGAGTGGGAACCCACCCGAATCCCTGGACCAGGCACTGGACTGCGGTGCCTTGTACCCGATGTTCTTGGTGCCGTGATGCTGATGTGGAGGGACGTGCTCCTCACCCATGGCTCCCACCTTTCTTAGAGAGCACCAGCGATCTTATTAAAATCTCCTTCAAGCAGCAGGCTTAGAGGACTATTACGAAGTTTATATTGAAAAAACTATGTTAGGTGGGTTTTCCTAAGCTTTTTAGAAATGGATTCACAGTACCTCTCTGTTTTGGGGTGGATAAACACTGAAGGTTTGGGCACTTGATGTCCTTTTTTACTGGACCTCAAAATGAGATGCAAATCTTTTCTCTCCAAACATGTTTAAAGCCAAGCATCATAAGGCTGAAACTGTGTGCAAGGAGCCCCAGCTGTCCCTGGGGCTTTGGTCCCTGGGATTATTCAGAGATTTGCAGATCAGAAGGGTGCTGAAACCAGTTGCCTGGAGCTTCAGTGGAAAAGTGTTTGATGCTATGTGGTATCTTGCCGATAACTTCCCAGGCACTGTCCTGCATCGGTGGTACTTTTCCACCACTGATGCTATCGGTGGCCTGAGCGCTCCGCTTGGCTTGTAGCCATCCTCTGATTTAAGGCACAGAAAGACCAAGGCGAGGGGAAGGGAGGCCTTTGTTTCCCCTGCCGTGCCCAGGGAGATGCCAGCAGCTGCGCGGGGGTGCTCGATGCGGGGTAGGTGACGTCTCATCAGACACCTGCGTGAAAGGCTCGCGGGTCAATACCTCGTTATAGCAAATCCATGTGTCTGGCTTGCCTTTTTGCTCCCTAATTGCTGCCTCCTCGCTTCCCATCTGCATCCAGTAAGCAAGCTGCGTGATAGTTAATTACTCTTCTGGGTTGAGTGCTGTATTATAGTCTGTTCTGTCAATACTAATTGTTTTATAGAAATATGAAGTACCACTTTCCCTTCCCTCCAAGGGCTTTGAGATGCGATGTAGGCTTTAATGATATCATTTGCCCTTCTGTCCAGCAAGAGCAGGAAAATATGATCTCCCATTTGCAACGGGCACTTAGGGTTATCTTTTGGAGAGCCATGAGAGCTCTGCTTTTGGGGTCTGTTCCTTTCCAATAAAGCTGTTTCCCTGCCCTGGTACCTTGCCAGTGGTGTATTTATATAACTAATCAATCTCAACCCAAGATCAGAGCGATAATTGTGGTTTGTCCTGGTGAACCTGGGCAATCCTTCCTTACACCATTCCCTTCCTAGGTGGGGTTCCTTCTTCTTGCTTTTCAGCATTTGGTTTAATGAATAGGTTGTGCAAAAGAAGTCAATAAGAAGAGGTTGTAGGTGGGCGTCTCGTGAGAGTGCACACAGTAGCGTGTAAGGACATCTCATAAGGAAAACTCCCTTCTCATGCATGAAATATGTCAGCCCTTAGCGTTCAAAGGTATATCCGCTTGCTTGTTCTGGCTCCAGCGGTCAACGTGGGCATCCACTGGTGATGGTTCTTTGCAGGGGGATTTATAATTTTGGGTGCATTTTTATTGCTGCGGTTAAACATCAGATAAACCCATATTCATTCATAATTAATGAAAGGTCAATTAAAATGTGCCAGGCGTGTGTTCAGCTTCAGGATACACGGTATATTTGTAGTGACTAACGTTTTGGGGCTGTGCTGTGGTTCTCTTTGGCTCGCTGGAGGTCTTGCTGTTAGCTTTTGTCGTTAGCAGTAGTGCACAGAGCAGGATGAACTCCCGGGTGAGTACCCGTGATGAAACAGGGAAGCAGGGAAGGGCTTGGTACCTGGTTGTGGGAAAGGCCCTGGCACTGGAATGCTCTAGACCCAATCCCGACTGCTTTGCGTACCCACAGCTTCCTGCAGAAGCCTCAGCAACGAGGTGCGGCTGTGTCTGAGGAGTTGGTGTGATTTTAACGGCAATGGGGAGGGTTTGCTGGCAGAAGGGTGGTTGGCACAGTCGCGTTCCCCGGTGAGGCAGGGAGGATGAGAGGTGTCTCAGCCCTTCGCTGTGTAGCACCTCCTGCTTGGCATGTGCCTCTGTCTTGCTCGATGCAGGTGCATGTCTTGGCACTGAGACCAGGGCTTCGTCTGCTCTTGCCGGAGCAAAAGGAGACGGGCTGTGGAGGAGGAGGGCCAGAGGCAGGGCTTGGTGGTATTCCTCTGTGTGCCCAGGGGATTCACAGAGCAGAACTTAGACTTGCTTCCGGAAAACAGTCCAACTTCCATTGCTGTCAACACTTTTCAGTGGCAAGCACAGGAGGGCAAGCAGCTGTGGAGGTATTGCAGACCCACAGGGCCAGAAATACTCTGCGACTGAGCACTGGCAGGCAGGAGTGCTGACCTGCAAGTTGAATGGTGCCAAACGACTGCTGGCTGCTCCCACCGGCGTGCCACGACGCTGGACTGCTGGACGTCCTCGGTGCGTCCTTGTCAGGCTGGGGAATCTTGATTGAAAGTCTGAAACTGCTGTATGCAGGGGGAGATGATGTGGTTGCCAACGCAAGCCATGAACTGAGAGGTGACACAGCTTCTTCTCTGTAGGAGGAGTTTTCTTTGCAGATTGTGTGGGATTTTTAAACAAAACTTACTCCAGTATGGGCTGAACGTCTCCTTTATCCCATGAAAATATAGGATGGGGAGGAAATTAGCTTTTTAGACTTGGTCTCTATCCTCTTCATCTTTGTTGAGGGCTGGGTGTTTTTGTGCCCAGAGATTAGTTGTTCGGTTTGGAGTTCTACACAAGGACTTCCCATCCCAGCTGAGCCCTCAGTGACTTCTTGAGGTTTTCTTTCACATTCATCAGAGCTTGATGTACTGCTGATGTCACTTGCAGAAAGTCCTGTTCCGTGACCTGAAAATTCATCCCAGCTTCAAACCAGCTCTGTCGGGGTCTTGAGAAAGCCTTTGCTGATGCCCTTTCTGTCGTATCACCAGGCTTCTTGAAGACTGCATGTAAATCGGTCTTTGAAAACAGTTTTCTGATCTTAGCCACAAATCAGATTATGGTTACACTAGGGAACGGAAGCATGAGAAGATGGGTCATTGCTTTAAATTTTAGCATTAAAGGTCAAGTTGATTTTTAATCCTTTGACAGCAGCAGTAGCTTCCTGCCTCATGCCCCTGCAGCTCTGCATGCATCTACCAAGGCGTGGGCAGCAGCTTAGAGATCAGGCACTAGCAACTCCAGGCTTTGCTCCTGGGACTTTTAGAGGGAAAAGAGGGAGGAATGTCTTAGCTCTCAGTCTGGCTTAAGACGAGAGCCTGGAGCCGCTGCTGCTCGGTGGGACCCGGTGCTGCTGTGTGCCGCTGCTGGTGGGATGCTGGGGCACAGCCCTGTCCCGGGCGGGATCGCAGCACCTCGCTGTTTGGGACCAGCGCCTGGAAACCCGCGGCAAAACACCCACGGGCTTCGGTGGGAGTGGGGCCGGCTTCCACGAGGACACGCGTTTTGGGAGGGTGTGGGATCACGTGCTTTGAAGGCGAGTGAGGCTCCCACGCACGGACTCGGGGATGTGCAGCGGCTCAGGGTGCCACCAACGATACCATGGGCTTAATATTCATCTCCTGTGTTTGCAAATCTTGGCATGAGCTGCAGATTTTTCCTTTAGTATTTTGGGGCGGTTTCCTTCAGTTCCTTATTAAAATGCATGTGTTTTTCCTCGTTTAAAAAGATCATCTGTATCAAAAAGCTAATGATCACAATACCTGGCTTCCTTTTCCCCAACAAAGATGACAGCAGTGATATAAATCATTATGTTGCTGATTGTAAAATTGCTACCTGCAGGCACGTCTTTATTTTAGGGTTGGATTTTTTGGCTGCCACAATTTACAAGAGAAAGACAGTTGGAAATTTTCTCCTTTAATATGTAGTTTTCACAGCTCTCAAGTCTCTTTATCGAGTCAAGCTGCTTTGGCTGCCAGGCTGGAAAGAGCAGAAGATTAAAGTGCCCTTTTTTTTTTTTTTTTTTTTAATATGCAGCTGCGCATATAAGTGTATTGCGGCTTTCCTGAGGTGAGATAAAGTCATAAAGATTTCCTGGTGGGCTTTTGCATTGCTTGGCTATTGTGGTCCTTACCACAGTAGACAATGAATATCCTTTCCTCGGGACTTTTTGCTCATCTGCTTTAAGCCCCAGTCACCTGCATGCAGGTCCTGGCGTGGTCATCGTGGGCCTGCGGACCCTCCTAGCACCGAGGTGCAGCAGCCTCAACAGGGCTGGCACGTGCAGGGTCCCGCTGAGAGCTTGGGGCTGTCTGGATTTCAGTTGCTAGTTTTCAGAGTGAAATCCCAGTGGGAATTTTTGTGCCGTGTCATATGGAAACACTAAGGATTGGAGGATTTTTTTCTTTTTTTTTTTTTGTTTTTTTTTGTTTTTCCTCCCCTCCCACCTATGTGGGGACGCATAAATGCCTGACTAGGAAAATCAGGAGCTGCAGAGAGTATCAGAAACACCACCACCATCTGCCCACCTCCCAAACGGCCGAGGTCTGTGCTTGGTGAATGACGACAGCGGGTCCTTATCAAGGGTATGGCTTGTATTTAATTCTGCGTTACAATCCCTTTAATCTAGGATTATATCCAGTTGTTTTCTTCATGCAGGGTGTATGCTGTCAGATAAAAGCAATAGCAGCTGGGAGGAGAAAAATGGCTTCGAACAGGGGCTGAAAACCTTGAGTATCTGCAGATGCATTTGTCAGAGGCATGAACCTGTCTCTCAAAAAAGTAGTCCAGGCAGGTGCAGGGGCTGACAGGACCCTCCAGCTCTGATAGATGAAGACCCTGGGAAGGCAACCAGTTGCAAATGAAATGGTAATTGCTTTCCCCTCACTGAATGAAATCTTCTCTGAGGCGATTACACAGATTAAAGCTTCCCACTGCAGTGTACCAGAATAAATACAGCCTGCGCCTCTCGCGGGGGCCGCTGCGGAGCACTGTCGGGCTGCAGGGTGCCCCGTGCGAGGTGCGGTGGGGTGGCTGGAGTCAAGGGTAGATATCCTCTAGAAACAGGGCTGGAAGGGTCTGAGGCCGTCTGAGCATCCACCTCC
>Ga0181612_150952_pt1 | contig 10075 bp, 9 predicted proteins | sample HoacroProtozoa21_FD_119630 | JGI IMG/M metagenome (GOLD analysis project Ga0181612, IMG submission 119630) | Hoatzin crop microbial communities from Cojedes, Venezuel. Combined Assembly of Gp0051906, Gp0051904, Gp0051908
CAGAGAAGGAGACTCCACAGCCTCCCTAGGCAGCCTGTGCCAGGGCTCCATCACCCTCAGAGTGAAGAAGTTCTTCCTCATCTTCAGCTGGAACTTTCTCTGCTTCAGTTTGTGCCCGTTGCCCCTTGTCCTGGCAGCACGATGTGCTTGGCCTCATTTGACAAAAATGCCTCTGGGTGTGCCCACATTTCAATAGCATTATTTTGCACCGCCAAGTGATCTGGCAACATGAAGAGCCCAACCAGCTGACACGCTAACATACAAACATTACTTGTTTTGTCAATACATAACATGCTGTTGGCAAAGACACTGGGACAACATAAACAAGTAAATCAAGCCAGACACAGCTGCACAAAAATGCAGGGTTTATTTTCAGATGTTTCATAATACTAACATATTGACATCTTCACATGAGGTCTCACTGTAGTTAAATTTTGAACAAAAGTTGGGGTGATAAGCTCTTTGACAATGTTACCAGGCTTTGAGACGAAATGGTTTCGTTTCACAGCAGGGGACAGCTATGTGGAGATACCATTCTGAGATATTGCTTCATACTGGAAGACTAGGAAAGCCGCACACCAGCCACCGGCTTTGCAGCGTGCTCCTCCAGATGCACTAGATATCAATGAACAATGAAATCTGAAGTTTCTACTTCCAAAAATGATCCAGGGTGAATTTTTTCTTAATGAAAGAAGACAGAAGTCCTGCACAAGGCCTGGTATTTCACAATGACATCGAATTTTTATAAAAACAAATCAAAAGTAGTTAGATATGTTTATCTGCTCACATTAGTTCTTAATTAATGTAATCTCCATACTGACATAGAAGCTTTATTCCTATGCATCATAAGAATTCAACAAATTCAGATGTGCTATAGGAGAAAGACAGAAAATGTAAAAAAACCCCTATTTTTAAAACAAAACACTAGAAATGCAAGGAAGATGAAACAATCAGAACTTTACTAATAAGGCAACACAAGAAAATACTGAAGCACAAAATACTGCATTTTACTGATGTTTCAGTGAGATTATTTAGTATAGCTCAATGCTGTTAGTCCCCGATATCAAAATTAGTATCAAACAAAATGTGGCCTATACTAATACTTTTAAAAAATGCAGCACATTTCCTTAATGCTTATAAAATCAAGAGTGAGAAATATGACCATTATATAAATCCCGTAACAAAATCTTACCACTTTAAAGGAATTAATCCAACCATTCACTGTGTTTCCCCGTTCCTGTTTACCTTGGACATCCAAGGTGCCAATGACACTTTGATAGACATTTGGTGTTTTTTTTCAATGTGGAGCAGTGTAATCAGAGTTGAAGACACATTTCTTCATTAGTGGACTACTGTTTCACATAATGCCAAGTACAGGAAGATTTCCATGTTTCCTTTGGTCTGACAATGACTGTTTGGTTTCTGTGCTTCAACAGTTTTGATAGTTCATTCTGCTGAATGACCTACAGCACTGTGGATTAGGATTTTATTTTCAGTTTATCCAAATATAAATCCAAGACGCTTAAGAAGGACGACTATTAGGTAGCACAATCCCCATCAAACTGCTGAACATCACCACACAGGATACATTTGCTATACAGAATAAAATAAAGAAGGGAAGGTTTGCAATTTTTTTTTCTATTAACGGAACCCTGTTGCTCTCTGATTTAAGATACCAGGAAATGCAACTCCTCTGTCTCTCCTGAGCAGAACAGACACGCTGTAGCCCTGACCCAGCTCCCATACGGCAGAGAAACATTTATCAGCAGAAGCGCTCCAAAATTTTATTCAGAAACCTAATATGCTGAACGCCAGTAGTTAGTTCATGTGCAGCTTTAACACAGAAAAAAGACTGCAGACAGTATTAGTTACAATGGTACCTAAGAAGAGGAAATTAAAACAAAATTTACATGATTCATTTGGAGAATAATGAAGATTGAATTTCTGCTACCCAAAGTGTACAGTGCTATTTTTAAAATTAAATTTATGCTTTTTTTTATTTATGTGGAAAGTACATTTATGACACTACTTTAAGTGGAACGACTGGATTTGACAACTACATTTTACAGAGAGACATAAATAAATATTGCAAATGTGGATCATTCCTGACTGCTTTGGTCTGAGGAACAATCCATAGTTGTGAAGGAAAGTGAGTAAGTATATAGAGGAGGAAATTAAAGCCTGAAGATAAGAGTGTCAGAAAAGGACAATATGCTTACGCAATAATGGGGATCAGATTGACTATCAGCATCTGGAAACCGCAAGAGACTATCTTACACAGTAAAAAAAGCCATCACAAATTATCTCTTTCCTTCAAAGTAACAAAGCAGACAAAAACCCTTTTCAGACTTCCGTGTATATAGAATTTTAACATAGGAGATACAAATTGGTTAAAATACTGCTAAGAATAGCACGAACAAGAAACAGTACTTCACTTATCACTTAATACAAGTTTCTACAGAAAAAAAATCAGTCAAACATCCAGATCTTGCTGTATTCAAAGTATAAATACATCTGGCAGTCCAAAAGTTACTTGTCTCGGATTTAATTTAAGCACCTTCATTACACAGTGTCCTTTACCACAAAACAGCCAAACATACATTCATAACCCTAGAACTACTTTTATAATTAGCGTATTTTAAAGCATTATGTCAGACAGGTGCATCCAAAGTTCTTTCTCTCTTTTAAAGATATGCAGTCTGTGTCAGTTACAGTAAACAGCTCTCGCATTACTGTCCATACATAATGCAGCAACTTGTTTTACAGGTCATTTATTTAAACGCTTTCACTTTTACAAAATACTTTAGCGGAAAAAAAACCAAGAGGAAATTTGCACTTCAGTTTCTCATTCTCGAAACTGCTACTTCATGAGATAATCACGCTCTCTCCCCTCTGCCCTGCAAAGGAACTGCTTAGCTTTAGGGATTGTATCCCCGTCGGCCAAAGGCCTGCACATACATCATCATAACGCTCCACACATCTACCGTGTGGATCTGAGCATCTCCAAGTTCTTCGCTTGCAGCTGCTTAAGCCTCACAACACCCCTGTGAGGTAGGTACAGTAATATCCCCAATTGACAGAACCAAAACTTTTGTGTGTGTGGCACAATCACACGTAAGTGTTCTCTGACCAACAAGAACAGCCTCTGAGCCTGCAGCCTTGAAGAAAACAGCGTTCAGGTTCCAGCGGTGCTTCAGGGAGCCAGACATCCGCACCGGCGTTCTGCCTCAGGCCCAGGGTGGAGAAGGTTAAAGCAAAGTGCTGGGCAGGTTGCTGCTCTGCCACCTCAGGCAGGTGGTCTTGGAGTGCTTGTAGAGGTGGCTGGACTGGCTGAACCGCTTGCCACACTTCAGGCAGGCGTAAGGCTTCTCTCCCGTGTGCACGCGGATGTGCTTCTTGCAGTCTGTCAAGGTCAAAAACGTCTTGCAGCAGATCTTGCACGCATACTTGCGCGCACCTTCCACAACCAAGACGTTGTGCTCGGATAAGGCCTTCTTGCATTTCGAAAGGACATCTGCAGATGCCCTCGTCAGCTGTGGCGGACCAGGCTGCGATGGATGCCCGTTTTCAAAAGAAGTGGTCCCATTCATGATCAGCTGGGAACTGGACGAGTTATCCTGCAGCTGGGAGCTCCTGACAGAGGTCACAACAGGCATTTTGGGGGCTATGCGGCGGTAGCCAGGAAAGCTGCTAGCTCCACCTCTTACCGAGCCCATCATCGCCCTCGACAGGGAGTGCAAGCCCAAGCCTGACCGTGGAAAATCCATGCCAAACTGTTCCGCCGCCCGGTACCCGGAAGTCTGTACACAGGGGAGACCCATCACATCCTGCATTGGTCTGACAAAATGAGAGTCTGCAGGCTCGCTAAACGGATTCTCGACGTGAGACACGGTGGCAGACGAGTGGCCACCAGCAGGCCCCGACTCTGGACTCATCAGGTAAGAGGCATCACTGTCCATTCTGCAGTCACTGGTGGTATTTGGAATGTTGTCATCGCTGTTTTGACTAGCACCAAAGCCACCACCTCTGCTTTTATTTAAAAAATTTGAGATACTGAAAGTGGACTTGTGTTCCAGGTTATTTGACACCTCCATAATATGGATGTCTCCCACTCTATCAGTACTGGACTGAGGGTCAGAAAAGCTACGATCGCTGCTCTCGGGACTCAGTTCTATCTTCTCTGCGCTCACTACTCCTCCTTCCACTTCAACAGACTCGCTGCCCTCCGCTTGCGAAGTGACATCGCTCACCTCATCTTGCGGCTCCGGGGAGCTCAGGGGCTCAGACTTCACCACCACCCTCATGTGCTCTTTTTCGTTCAGACTGACCTCTGGATTCTCACATGGGAAGTTGTTCTTCTCAGAAGCAGCCTCCTGGTCAAAGCTGGTTTCAACCTGCGTTGCCTGGGACGCCATGGACAGCTGTGAAATGTTTCCTCCGCTGTTGTCAGACTGGCTGGGCACTTGAGCATCTTCCTGAGCACCAAAAGACTGATCAAACATAATAGTATTATCCTCCTGGTTATCACCAACAGCATCAGCCTTAGAGTTGTCCACAATCTTCAGTGAATCTGGTGAGAAGAAATCTTCCCGTGAATGAACCACTGACTGCCCGCTCTCTGCAGCCACATCGGAAACAGACTCATCCATGGCAGGCCTGATGCGCTGCCTGGCCCGATCCTCAGAAGACTGTTTACGTTTGTGGAGACGACGGATAGGAAAAGTAGTGCGCTGCTCAATGTTACTTCTCATTGAGGAGCTCATAGTTTTTGATTGTTCCTCTGAACTCTGAGTGGAATTCAAGGCAGAGCTCACGATGCTCAGTCCAAGCTGCTGGAGCATGAAAGACCTCTGCATGCGCGCATTTTGCTCTTGAATTCTGTCACTTGGTGGAGACATCGGCAGCGTCCTGGTAGTAAGGTAGTGTTTGCATGCTTTAACAACAGAGTTCAAATGTAAGTGAGAAGCAGCCAGCAAGACATCCATAACATTGCTCTCCCCAAGCATTAGTGTGGAAGTATACATCATGTCTATCAGAGCAGCAAAAGCTTCTGCTGTCACCACTTCGCTGTCCAGCTGAATCATATTCATAGTCTGATCTCCTTCTGCTACAGTAAACAGAGCTCGGAAATGTGTGCTACATGCTGCCAGAACAGAGCGGTGGGCTTTGAAATGCCTGTTTCCCACCACAATGACACAGTCACAAAGCTGCCCATGAAGCCTCTGGTAGTTGAGCTGCTGAAAGATTTGCTCAAAGTGTCCTGGAAAATCCATGATCCTATAAAACAAAACAGAAGAAGCTATAACGTTAAAAATGGCTGATGTCCTGTTCAGACCACAGCAAAACCGGGTTTAAAAATGAAAGATGACAGCTGAAAATAGATGAACAATAACTGATCTTAATTTACCACTGCCACATTGGTACTGTATCAAAGCTGGCAATCTTGCAGAGGAGGACAAGGAAGAAAATACAGGTTCCACCATGGAGCTGACCTAGTGTAACAGCCGCCTCGGCATCAGACATGTCACAGGCAGCTCTGTCATTTCACCTCCATTAGCCCCTGTCCAAACTAACACACACTCTTTCATAAAACATTTAATCCTGCCTTTTAAAAAAATCTAATTGTGAATAATCTACTGCAACCTTCGATAAATTCCTCACATTATTAGATAACCTCCCACTGAAAAGTCTGAACTTTAATTCTCATCTCATTTAATCCAGCTTCACCTTCTGCAAATGACTTTCTGCAGTTTCTCAGCTACTGTGCAGAACTGTCATTGAAGTATCCGCTTTCAACACAGAAACACAGAAAAGAGAGTTAATGGAAAAGAAGAGAGACACTTCTGCGCTGGAACAAGTGGTCAGCTCTTATCTCGAACTGCCACCTTTAGCTATCAGAAGTTCAATACAATTTTCTTCTTCACTATAGTTTATCACCTGGGATGCACTGAAAGTCCTCTTTTTGCCTACAAAATAAATAAACAACATGGCAGCAAGATGGAAAAGTTTGTGAGCATTAAGAGCTGTCTCTGTACTCGCTATTCCTTATGAACTTTCTTGGTCCATAAGAAAGTTCTGGGAAGCTTTTGACAAAACAATGCACTACTCAACAAAACAACTACACAAACTCGGGATTCTTTTTTTTCCGTAAATTTGCATTAGCAGAACATAAGTCAAATCTTAGTAGACTCACCTTAAGACTAAATATGTGACTTTTGGTGATATCTCTACTTTTTCTCATGACAAATCAACAACGTGTAAGATTTGGGGAACAGAAAGGTTGCATGTATAGGGCACACACACACATTTTTGTGTTCACGTTTATTTTTCAATAGCAATACCACAGTATCACGTGAAACAAGAAGACTGTAAAGCAGCTAAGACAAAAGGTCACACAGAAAGAATTATAGTTTTGAATAAGGTGTGCTCAGGCCAGGGACAGTGGCTGCCAAGAAGACGCATTCATTCACAGGAAAAGAGGTTCAGCTGTTTGATGCAGACTGTTAATTACTTCACAGTTCTGTTCACCTGCACGGACACAGACTATTTACTTGGAAGGATCAGCAGAAAAAGCAAAACGTCAGACATGCAAGAGCAGCTCCCGAGGCTGCAGGCACGGAGCAAGAGCAGCTCACGGTCACCAAGGCTGCCTCAGCCTGCAGCAGCTCAGGGCTCTGCGCTCACCTTGGCTGCGAGGCAGCCAGCAGTGAGGGAGGCAGCGCACCTTCAACACACATACTGCTGTGAGACCATGCTGGTAAAGGTCAAAAAGCCGAGCAATACACAGCAGATCACTGATGCACACGCACACTTAGGCGTATGTATGCAGGCAGCTGTAGAATTAGAAAGACCCATGGGCTTTCGGCACTAACTCAGCTCAAAGGAGGAAATATACCTGCAATGTTCCCCAGCCTTGGATTGTCATCATTAACATGTCAAGGGAAAGTGGAAGTGTTCTTGATCCTCTTTTACAAAGAATACACTTCTGAACTAGTTCAGGAGTTCTGCAAGCAGCAGGAGATTAGGTTTCTCATTAGGAAGGGACGTTGACATATGCTCTGTCTGCCCTCGCTCTCTGTGCCATAACCCTGCTTGCTCCCCTCCGCACCCCAACAGCACTAATCCCCCCAGACCCCAGAGGAAGCTCAGGCTGGGGCTGGGCAAGGTTTGCCAGCCACACCATCCGCTGGCAGGGCAGGACAAGCACAAGATGAACACGTGCTGGGCTCTACACCCAGCCAGGGTGCAAAGCCAGGCCCTCTCTTCTGTAAGGCCCGCAGCTATAAACTGTGTTAAAATAGTAGTCTCCCCAGTCCAAACCTGCCAGGGTCTCCACCATCTATAGAAGTGATGGACAAAGCAGTTGTGCTCTGTAACACTTCTTGTCATTACGGAACAAAGTGCTGTGTTGTCAGGGGCAGCAGACTACAGACAGAAATCAGGTAGGAAGGCCTTATATGCAGATATTCCCTGTTTTCAGTCTGTCTTGAGGCAACTACGGACGCCACTGTGTGATGAACAGCTGCCATCTTCTGATTCCCAAGCTTATGAAATCCCGTACAGGCAACTCGGACAAACAAAAGGACCTGCTCCAGTTTGCAGCTTTTGCTGCACTTCGACTATCATCAGGTCAGATAAAACTAAGGGAATTGGTAGCACAGTAGGCAAAGAGATCTGAATTCACACCAGAAGAGGTGCCAAAGTAACATAAAATCACAAGGACTAGAACCACTAGGTCACAAAAACTCTCATGAAACAGTCCCTGCCTCAGCTGCCAGGCTGGAGCTACTGCCAGAGCAGCAGCTGCTGCCAGCTGAGAGGCGGTCGGCATCCACCCACCCCTCCTTCTCTAAGGCACACCACATGCGCTTGCCAGGTCTTTGCTGGAGAAAGATGGCAACACCTAGTCCCCTTGCCCCTCTCCAAAGGGTACAGGGTTGCCAAGAACCACAGTTTTACCTAAACACTAAAAAGCCAAACCTTCTATTGGCAAAAATCTGTTGCCTCCAACTGTAATCGGTTCCTGTGCATTTTAAAAAGAAGAAAGAAATTACACTTTATGCCTGCCAGCAATCGTGAGGGTCCAGGCTTACTGGCAGCATCAACAATCCCGTAATTTGGCAGCACTAAGGCTATGATGCCTGAATATGTGAAATAAACACTGTAATAAGATTTAAGTCAGTACTGGGTTGCAGTTTCCCTTTCCTCTATAAACAAAGTTATGTAATAAAACAGAAGAATTTGAGTTTGCCACTTCAATAAGAAATAAGACTACAGATACTAGCTGATTTTATTTATTTTTCACCACCAATATGTATTTGACAGTAAAAATAAGGCAACACTTTCAAACAAAAAAATGCGAAACAAAAAACTTTGGAATTGCACAGCTTTTATTTCTACACATTTTCTCTGAGAGAAGCGTAACACAAAGCAAAGTGAGGAAACGCTTCCTGGCGGTTGTAGAAGCAGAGAGGAACAAAAGAGCAGACCCTGAAACTCACTGGCCTCAGGCAGCTGCACAAAAGCAGGACGGGGAGCCTGTGACAAGAGCCCCAAGTCCAGTCGGGAAGCGTCTGGAAGGTGGCCAAGGCCAGGGCTGCTGCGCTGGCGGTGCTGCCACGCTGCTGCCTGCCTTTGCTGCTCGTGCGCACCTGGTCAAACTCCTGCCCTCCTCTGCTCCAGGAAGCACTGTGCAGGGATGACTGCTGCCGTAAGAAAAGCTCCCCTCCAGCCCGGCACCCCTGGAAAGCTGAGAGGGCACTGCCAAACAATTCTTCAGTTATCTTCTCACCTCTGAGATGGGCCAGGTGTTATGCTAGGGATAACGCTCCGTCCTTGGCTTCAGGGGACTAAAACACAGGATCTAGGGGGAATCTGGAGAGAAGAGGAGCAGACAGGGGTGGGGGCCAGAGCTGCCACACCAACAAGAAACTCTCGCTCCATTTAGAGTACCATCACTACAGCATCAGTGCACTCTTTGGGGGCTGGATGTTGGTCAAGTTTCTTTCCACGTCACTTCCCAGCCGAGGGTGACAGCTCCAAGGAACCGTTTCACAGCTGTACAGCTACATGCAGGTCTGATCTGCACAGTGTACAGCGTTACAGCCCACCGGCAAGACATCCTGGAAAATGCCAGGCACCCACCACACCAGGAGAGGCAAGGACCAGACCTGGAGGACACTGTGGTATTAACTACAGTGCCTCCCCAAAACACAGCAGTGCTGAACCACTGGCACCACCGCCTGCAAAGGCAGCTAAGACAGCAGTGCTTTGCTGTGCCCCATCTGCAACCAAGAACAAAACCGTTCCACTCATACCTTCGCCGCAGAAAGCACAGGGCTCGGCAGAGACTGCTCCAGCTTCAAGGGTCGTCAGAAGCAGGCTGTTCACAAGCACCTGAGCAGTTCCCAGTCTGCGCCTTGCTTTAGGTCATTTTAGGCAACACACTGCAGAATATACAAAATACTTGAGAGCTCATGCATTGCTCATATCAAGCCAACCCGAGCAGGCGGTGTGCTTCAGAAGGCTACATAATAATACATTCGAGTCAATGCCCAGAGAAAACTGGAGGTGGAAAATGCCAAACAACACGCCAAGCCACTCTCCATATACCTGAAGAGTCATGGCAGTCAGGTGAATTGCCCAGTGACTGGACAAAGGGAAACACTGCGCTTATTTTTAAAAAGGGAAGAAAGGAGGACCCTAGGAAATACTGACCTGTCAGGCTCACCTCTGTGCCTGGGAAGATCATGGAACAGATCCTCCTAGAAGCTATGCTAATGCACAGGGAGGACAGGAAGGTGATTCGAGACAGCCAGCATGGCTTCACCAAGGGCAAGTCCTGCCTGACCAACCTAGTGGTCTTCTGTGATGGAGTGACTAGATCAGTGGCCAAGGGAAGAGCTGTGGATGTCGTATATCTGGAATTCTGTAAGGCCTTCGACAGTCCCTCACAACATTCTTCTCTCTAAATTGGAGAGAGATGGATTTGATGGATGGACTGCTCAGTGGATGAGGAATTGGTTGCATGGTTGCGTCCAGAGGGTCAAAGGCGTCATGTCCAGATGGAGATCAG
>Ga0181612_169902_pt1 | contig 10075 bp, 9 predicted proteins | sample HoacroProtozoa21_FD_119630 | JGI IMG/M metagenome (GOLD analysis project Ga0181612, IMG submission 119630) | Hoatzin crop microbial communities from Cojedes, Venezuel. Combined Assembly of Gp0051906, Gp0051904, Gp0051908
ATTATTCTCTACGGTCCTCCCGGAACGGGAAAGACGACGCTGGCCATGGTCATCGCAAAGACCACCAGTGCTTCCTTCCGTCAGGTGAATGCGACCATTGCAGGAAAGAAGGATCTGGAGAAGGTTGTGGAGGATGCCAAGAGCCAGCTTGCCATGTACGGGAAGCGGACGATTCTTTTCATCGATGAGATTCACAGGTTCAATAAGGCACAGCAGGATTATCTGCTTCCTTATGTGGAAGACGGTACGCTGATTCTCATCGGTGCCACCACGGAGAATCCGTATTTTGAGGTGAACGGGGCTCTTTTGTCACGGTCGAGAATCTTTGAACTGAAGCCTTTGACAAAGGAAGATATCAAGTCTCTTCTCAACCGTGCTTTGAACGATCCCATTAAAGGTGTCGCAGGAGAGATGGTGAAGATGGATGAGGATGCTGTGGACTTTCTTGCGGAGATTGCGGACGGTGACGCAAGAACGGCTTTGAATGCGCTGGAGCTTGCGGTACTGACCACAGACCGCTCGGATGACGGGTATATGCATATTGATCTTTCCGTGGCGGAGGAATGTATTCAGAAGCGTGCCATCCGGTATGACAGAGACGGGGATCAGCACTATGATACGATTTCCGCTTTCATTAAATCCATGCGGGGTTCGGATCCTGACGGGGCACTGTATTATCTTGCCAGGATGATCAAGGCAGGAGAGGACGTGCGCTTTATTGCAAGAAGGATTATGATTGCGGCCAGTGAAGAATGCGGCAATGCGGACCCGAGAGCCCTGGAAGTGGCTGTTGCGGCAAGCCTTGCGGTGGAAAGGGTAGGCATGCCGGAAGGTGCGATCATTCTTGCCAATGCGGCAACTTATGTGGCTCTGGCACCAAAGTCCAATGCGTCCAGCTCCGGTATCTTCAAAGCCATGGAGGAAGTGGAGAGGTCTGGGAATCTTCCGATTCCCGCACATCTGCAGGATGCCCATTACAAGTCCAGCGAGAAGCTTGGAAGGGGTGTGGGGTATGTGTATCCCCATGACTATAAGAATCACTATACGCCCCAGCAGTATCTGCCGGATGCGATTGCGAAGATGCATTTCTATGATCTTTCGGATGTGGCTTTTGAAGGCAAGCTTCAGAAGTATTTTGACTTCATCGGTAAGAAGGATTACGGGAAGGAAAATAAGTGAGGCGTTGCGGTATATTGACGACGGAGCATCAAGGCCGGATGGAAATGGGGTGATTGACATTGAAACCGATCAACATTTCAACATATACATTTATGGATCTCATTAACAATGGGTATCTTTATGTCGATAAGACAGAATATATTTATCAGTTGGTGAAGATTCCCAAAGGTGAATATTTCTTTTCCAGGCCTCGCAGATTCGGAAAGAGTCTGACAGTCAGTACTCTTGATGCTCTGTTCCGTGGAAAAAAAGAATTGTTCAGGGACCTGTATATTTATGACAGGTATGATTTTGAAGAGTACCCGGTGATTCATATTGATTTCAGCGGTGCTGATACGACAAGTACGGATACTTTTAATGAATGGCTGATGCTTCAGCTGAAGACAATTGCCCGGGAGTATGGCGTGGAACCTGAGGGGAGCACACCTTCGATTCGTTTCTCGGAAATGCTCAGACTGATTTATGAAAAATCGGGGAGGGGAATTGTTATTCTGATTGATGAATATGATAATCCTGTTACTTCCAATATTGAGGATGCTGAGAAGGCGGAAGAGCTGCGGAAGATCATGGAACTGTTTTTCCAGCAGATTAAGACGAATGAAAGAATGTTTCGGTTCATCTTTATTACCGGCATTACAAGACTTGCTCATCTTTCGATTTTCAGTAAGCTGAATAATCTGGAGGATATCTCCCGGGATGAATCATATGCCGGTATGGTGGGGTATTCGGAAGATGAACTGCAGAATTATTTTGCGGAGTATATCAGAGAAGGCGCGGAGCATTCTCACATGACGGAACAGGAGCTTCTGGCAAAAATGAAGTACTGGTATGACGGATTCTGCTTCTGTCCGAATGGAGAGAAGGTTTATAATCCTGTTTCCATCGGGAGCTTTTTCAAAAAGAATTACGCCTTCCGCAATTACTGGTTTGCGACAGCTACGCCGGAAATGGTGGTTCAGCAGGCTAAAAAACAGCGTCTGACACTGGCGGATGTGGAGAATGCACAGTATACCGATGATGAGTATATGACCTTTGACGTGATGATGCTTTCGCAATTCTCCCTGAAGAGCGAATTACTGATCCAGCTGCTTTTCCAGACAGGATATCTTACAATCGGTGAACGGGTGGAAGGCATGATGGAAGAAACATGGAAGCTAGTGTATCCGAATTATGAAGTGAAAAAATCCTTTGAAGTCCTTTTGGCTTCATTGTATATGGATACGCCGGCTGTGACAGTAAATAAGTTTGTGCGGCAGATGAATGAATCTGCGCTGAATGGGGATGCAGAGACGATGGTTCGTCTTCTTCAGGATGCCATTGCCTCTGTACCATATGACATTCATCTGAAACATGAAAAGTATTATGAGTCTCTGATGTATCTGCTGTTCCGTGTCTGCGGCATGGATGTGGATGCTGAAAAAAGAACAAATCACGGAAGGATCGATGCAGTTCTGCATTCAGGAAAGTATATTTACATCATTGAATGCAAGTTCAACAAATCTCCCGAAACTGCCATGGAGCAGATTGAGGACCGGGGATATGCGGATGCGTATCGTCTGGAGGAGGGGAAAGAGATTATTAAGATCGGCTTATCATTCATGACGGATGATGAAAACCGGAATCTGACAATTGACTATATTGAAAAGCCCTGGGCATAAAAACCAGCCTGTACAGTAATTTGTACAGGCTGGTTTTATTGCTGTTTATTTTTTTGTTCTGTGTAATGCTTACGGACGTTCAACAATGGCAGCACATCCCATACCGCCGCCTACGCATAATGTCGCAAGACCCTTGTGGGCGTCACGCTTCTGCATTTCATAGAGCAGTGTGACCAGGATTCTTGCGCCGGAGCATCCCACCGGATGGCCCAGGGCGATACCGCCGCCGTTGACATTGAGCTTTTCAGGATCGAAGCCCAGGTCTCTTGCGACTGCGATGGACTGTGCGGCGAATGCTTCGTTTGCCTCATAGAGGTCGAAGTCTTCCACCTTGTATCCTGTCTTTTCGCAGACTTTTCTTGTGGCATAGATGGGGCCGACGCCCATGATGGACGGATCCACACCGGCCAGCTCGCCGCCGACCCAGTAAGCCATGGGTGTAACACCCAGTTCCTTAGCCTTTTCTTCGCTCATGACGATGAGTGCCGCAGCACCGTCATTGATACCGGAGGCGTTGCCTGCTGTGACCTTGCCGTCTTTCTTGAAGGCAGGCTTCAGCTTTGCCAGTGCTTCCATGGTTGTGCCGGGACGGTTGCCTTCGTCTGTATCGAAGACGATGTCGCCTTTTCTTGTATGAATCGTAACCGGAACAATCTCATCCTTGAATCTGCCGGATGTGATGGCTGCCTCAGCCTTGTTCTGAGAGTTGACGGAGAATTCGTCCAGCTCTTCTCTTGTGATGTTCCACTGTTCTGCCACGTTCTCTGCGGTGATACCCATATGATATCCGCCGAAGGCATCGGTCAAAGCGTCGCGGATCATGGAGTCTTCCAGTGTTCCTGCATTCATTCTGTAACCGAAGCGTGCCTTGGAGAGGAGATACGGAGCCAGATCCATGTTCTCCATACCGCCGGCAACGATGATGTCCTTATCGCCCATGGCGATGAGCTTTGCGGCAAGGTTTACGCAATGCAGACCGGAACCGCATAATACGTTGATGGTTGTGGCAGGTACTTCCACGGGAATGCCTGCGTTGACAGCTGCCTGTCTGGCAGGGTTCTGTCCCTGTCCTGCCTGGATGACGTTGCCCATGTATACTTCGTCAACCTGTTCCGGCTTGACGCCTGCTCTTGCAAGAGCTTCCTTGATTACGATTGTGCCGAGCTCCGTTGCCGGAGTGTCCTTCAGTGTGCCGTTGAATTTTCCGATGGCAGTACGGCATGCGCCTGCCAGTACGACTTTTCTCATGTTCTGTTTTTCCTTCTTTCTAAGATTATTCGTAGATCTTCGCTTCTTCTTCGCCAGAAATGACTCTTAAGGCTCCCTGTGCCAGAGCTGCCATCTCACGCTCGCCGGGAATGACTGTGACCGGAGCGATCCAGTCTGTCTTTGCGGCAATGGCATCCGTGATGTCCTTGCCATGGGCGATACCGCCTGTGAGGATGATCTGGTCCACCTTGCCGTTGAGTACGGCACTCATGGCACCGATATCTCTGGCCACCTGATGGACGAAGGCGTTCTTGATCAGCTCCGCTTCCTTGTTACCGTCTGCGATCATCTTATTGACTTCACGCATGTCGTTTGTGCCAAGGTAAGCCACGATGCCGGCGTTGCCGACGCATCTCTTCATCATGTCATCCACTGTGGGATACTTGCCGCTGTAGCATAAGCGGATCAGGTCGCCGGAAGGAATGCCGCCGCTTCTGGTGGGGGAGAAAGCTCCGTCTCCATCGAGACCATTGTAGCAGTCCACTGCCTTGCCGTTTCTGTGGGCTGCCACGGAGCATCCGCCGCCCATATGGGCAATGACCAGGTTCAGATCTTCGTATTTCTTTCCCACGGACTTTGCGTATTCTCTTGCCACGGCTCTGTGGTTCAGGGCGTGGAATTTGGAGATACGCTGGATGTCCGGCATACCGGAGATACGGGATACATCGTCGAAGTCATCCACGCAGGGAGGATCGACGATGAAGGCTCTTGCGCCCACCATGTCGGCGATTCTTCTTGCCAGCACGCCGCCAAGGTTGGATGCGTGTTCGCCGTTGACTGCAGTCTTGAGATCCTCTACGAGAGTCTCATTGACTTCGTAGGTTCCGCCCGGAATGGCCTTGACTAAGCCGCCTCTACCGGATACGGCATCCAGTGTGTTGATGTCGAAGTCGTTTTCCTTCAGCCAGTTCAGGATCACTTCCATACGGAAGTCCAGCTGATCCATGATGTGGTCGTATTTTGCGATTTCTTCAATAGGGTGGTCCAGTGTGACTTCCTTCAGAATCTTCTCGTCTTCGAAGACTGTGATTTTTGTGGAAGTGGACCCCGGATTGATTGCGAGAATATGATATGCCATCTGCTTTACCTTCTTTCTAATCTGTTCAGTTGGCGTTCTTCATGTGCTCTGCGAAGATTGCCGCCAGGGCGATGGAATTCACCTTGACTTCCTTGGAATCGGAACGGGACGTGAGGATGACAGGGTTCTTCGTTCCTGTGAGCATCGCACCGCTCTTGATATTCGGGATTGCGTGAACCATCAGCTTGTAAGCGATGTTTCCGGCATGGATGTCCGGGAATACAAGAATGTCAGCCTTGCCTGCACAGGGCCGATCCTGAGCTCCCTTTTCCTCTGCGGCTTCCGGATAGAGGGCGATGTCCAGGGACAGCGGTCCGTCTACCACGCAGCCTGTGATTTCGCCGGCTTCGTTTGCCTTGCGCAGCTCTTCTGCGTCTAAGCACGCCTGCATTTTCGGATTGACGACTTCCACTGCACAAAGAGGTGCTACCTTAGGCATGTCAATGCCGCAGGCCTTTGCCACGTCAACATCGTAGTTGATGATGGCTTTCTTGTCCTCCAGTGTGGGGTAGGGCATGAATGCCACGTCGGAAAAAAACAGCAGACGATCAATGCCCGGAATTTCTGCGACGACGATATGGGACAGGGGTTTTCCTGTACGGAGCCCGTATTCCTTGTTCAGCACGCTTCTTAAGAAGTCGCTTGTCGCAAGAAGACCTTTCATGTAGATGTCTGCTTCACCGTCATGTACCAGCTTTACTGCTGCCGCAGCTGCCTTCACATTGTCGGGTTCGTTGATGATTGTGTAATCGTCCAGACTGATGTTCAGCCTGTCAGCGATTTCGCGGATCTTCGCTTCATCGCCTGTGAGGGTAGCGTCCACAATGCCCAGATTGTGTGCTTCGTTCACTGCTTCGAGAACTGCTTCGTCCTGTGCGCAGCATACTGCGATCTTCTTTTTGCCGCATTCGCTGACAGCTTTCAGCAGATCTTCAAAACTTTTACTCATTTCTGCTTGCCTCCTTCAGCAGTCTATGACTGCTGTTACCGGAATATGTTAACATATTCACATTCTGAATACAAGGAAAGGGAAGGGTCTTATACAAATTATGTACAATGTATGATGCTGTGTATTTTCCATGCCTGAAATGCATGATTTCATATCAAAATCCGGCATTTATCTTACTAAAGTATAAGCAGGAGGAAATAAAGATGATCACAGAAGAAACATATACATTGAACAACGGCGTAAAGATTCCAAAGCTTGCATTAGGCACCTGGCTTCTGGACGACAGTCAGGCGGAAGAGGCAGTGAAGGCGTGTGGTGTGGAAAGGGAGAAGCTTTTCATTACCACAAAGCTGAAGGCGGAGGCGAAGGACTATATTGACCTCATGCTCATCCATGCCCCGGAACCCTGGAGTGAGTTTCGTGGGGAAGACAGATATTTCGAAGGAAACAGGGAAGCCTGAAGGGCGCTGGAAGACGCCCATCTTTCCGGAAAGATCAGAGCCATCGGTGTCTCCAATTTTGAAAAGGAGGATCTGGAGAACATTCTTTCTTCCTGCAGGGTGAAGCCGATGGCAAATCAGGTTCTGGCCCATATTTCCAATACGCCTTTTGACGTGCTGGAAGAGAAGGATCTCAAAGAGATGGCGGAGAAGTACGGTGTCAGTACGGCACAGCTCTGCTTAAAATACTGCCTGCAGCTGGGGATGGTGATTCTGCCCAAGACTGCGAATCCTGTGCACATGGAAGAGAACATGGATCTGGATTTTACGATCCGTGAGGAAGATATGAATTCTCTCAAGAACAGGGAGAAGATCGAGGACTATGGGAAGGACGGTTTCTTCCCGGTATTTGATCACGATCATTGCTTTTCAGAAATTCCTCATGTATTCTTGAAGGCGAAAAGTGAGGAATGATTATGAAAGCATGTTATCCGGGAACCTTTGATCCGATTACCAACGGACATCTGGATATTATAGAAAGAGCAGCCGGCATCTTCGATGAGGTGGTGGTGCTGATTATGCACAATCCGAAGAAGAAGTGTCTGTTTTCGGAAGAAGAAAGAAAGTCGATGATTGAAAAGAGCGTCGCCCATCTTCCCAATGTGATTGTGGAAATCGGTGAAGGACTGACGGTTGACTATGCGGCGGATATCGGAGCCAAGGCGATTGTGAGAGGCATCCGCGCCGTATCGGACTATGAATACGAACTGGCACAGGCCACCGCAAACATGATGCTGGATGAGGAGATCGAAACGATGCTTCTGATCGCAAGACCTGAGTATTCCTTCCTGTCCTCTTCGGCGGTGAAGGAGATTGCATACAACGGCGGAGATATCACGAAGATGATGCCCGCATGCATCATTGATGAAGTACTGGAAAAGATGCAGTCGATTCAGCAGTAAGTACATGGCATATCCAAACGGGTATGTCTTTTTTTGTCGAACGCATTCGACAAAAAACATGGAATTCTGTCGAATAGGCTCGACAGAAACCTGCTGTTTTTGTAGAATAGAGTCGACAGGAGGAATTTATGAACCATCAGGTACTGCAGTCTGTGATCTTTGATCAGCACACAGTGATCCGTGATTCTGAAATTCAGAAGCGGAATATTTTTCTGGAACCCAACGGCAGATATGTTCTGACGGGTTTAAGAAGAGCGGGAAAGTCATCCATTCTTTACCGGCTGGCGCAGGATCTTGTGTCTTCAGGCGTTGACTGGAACAGGATCGTTTATATTAACTTTGAGGATGAGCGTCTCAGCGGTATGAAAACGGAAGATCTGAATGATATTCTTCTGGTACAGAAAGAACTCAGTTCAGAGAAGGGATATTTTTTCTTTGATGAAATTCAGAATGTGGAAGGCTGGGAGAAGTTCTGCCGGCGTCTTGCGGATCAGAAGGAATATGTGCAGGTGACGGGCAGTAATGCGAAGGCTCTTTCCGGAGAGATTATGACGGTGCTTGGCGCAAGGTTTATGAACCTGCACGTGGATACCTACAGCTTCGAAGAGTATCTGAATGCAAAGCAGGTGGATCATGATAAAAAGTCCCTTCGCACCACGAAGAAGCTGGGAGACGTGCTGCGGGAGTTTGAGAGGTATATGCATCTGGGAGGGTTTCCGGAATCGCTGCTGTATGTCAATCCCCGGGACTATCTTCTCAGCGTGTATCAGAAGACGCTGCTTTCCGATATGATCGTGCGCAGCCGCGTGCAGAATTCCGAAGCCATGCGCATCATGGTGAGAAAGCTTGCGGAGACTGTAACCAGGCCGATTTCCTATACGAGGCTTCATGGGGCTGTCATCGGATCCGGTGTGAAGGCCAGTAAGGATTCCATCATCGATTATGTACATTATGCGGAGAATGCCTATCTGATTTTCCGGGTGGAAAACTATTTTGCCAAGCTTGCGGAAAAGGAATCGAATCCGGAGTACTATTTTGCGGATAACGGTCTTCTGAATCTGTTTCTGACGGACCATGATTCTCTTCTTCTGGAGAATCTCATTGCCATTGCATTAAAGCGGTCTGCACCGGATGATCTGTATTTCATGAAGTCTGATGAATGTGATGTGGATTTCTACAGGACGGACAACCATACAGCGTATCAGGTGACCATGGAATTGAACGAAGATTCCAGCAAGCGTGAAATCGAAAGCATTGTGACTCTTTCAAAGACCTTCAAGCAGGCAGAACGTTTTGTGATGATTACAAAGAATCGGGAAGATACGATGGAAGTGGATGGGGTGACAATTGAAGTCATTCCCGCATACCGTTTCCTTCTGGAACTGGATATTTAAAAAGGGACAGCACATCGCTGTCTCTTTAAAACTTCCTCTGTTCACTGTCATCACTGTCAGAATGGCTGTGACCATGGCTGTGATGGTGTTCGGAGCTGTGATCGGTGTTGTCTTCCGTTTCTGTCTGACTGTCTGATTCTTCCTCATCAGTGACTGTGGTAACGGAAGAAGTCTTAATGACATTCATACCCGGTAATGTGATGGGAGAAGACCAGTTGTAGAAATGGTTGGCTCCCAGCATCAGTGCGTAGCTGATGGAAAGGGTGAGAATCAGGGCATCCAGTACTTTCGGAAGGATGCCTGTTCTTGTCTTCTTTTGTTTTTTCTCTGTTTTTATTTCTGCTGCTTTCTCATTTTCTGTTTCAGTCAGCTTCGTACCGCACTTCGAACAGTATGTATAGGAATCGTCTTCCTCATGAAGACAGTTGGGACATTGTTTCATCGCTTTATCCTCCATGGTTATTATCGATGGTTTCTGTGAAGGATGCATGAAGAAAGAGGGAAGAAGCGCTGAAAGAAAAAGGATGCGGTGATGATATGATCCCGCATCCGTGTCTGATATCGTATTGATATGATTTTGCCTTTTTTACCCGGCGATCGCAGCCTCCAGCGCAATCTTCATCATGTCCGTGAAAGTCTTCTGTCTTTCTTCCGGTGTTGTGACTTCGCTTGTCACAAAGCTGTCGGAGATTGTCAGAATGCACGCCGCATGCTTGCCGAGAACTTTCGCATTGGAGAACAGCGCAAAGCTTTCCATTTCCACTGCTTCGCATTTCTTCTCATCCACTGCCTTCTTCAGATAGTCTTTGGTCTCTCTGTAGAAGACATCGCTGGAATGGATTCTGCCTTCCTTCAGAGGAATGCCCAGCTCTTCCGCAGCCTTCTTCAGCTTTCCGTTCAGTGTTTCGGAAGGGTAGAGAATATCGCTCTCTTCCCCGCACTGCTCTTTGGCATAGGTTGACTCGGAATAGGCACTGTCTGCCAGAACCACATCCCTTACCGCCAGCTTTTCCACATAGCTTCCCGCAGAGCCTACGCGGATAATGTTTTCCACATCATAGAACTTGTAAAGCTCATAGGAATAAATACCGATGGCAGGCTGGCCCATGCCGGAAGCCATGACAGTCACAGGCTTTCCCTTATAGG
>Ga0181612_170791_pt1 | contig 10075 bp, 11 predicted proteins | sample HoacroProtozoa21_FD_119630 | JGI IMG/M metagenome (GOLD analysis project Ga0181612, IMG submission 119630) | Hoatzin crop microbial communities from Cojedes, Venezuel. Combined Assembly of Gp0051906, Gp0051904, Gp0051908
TAAAAAAAACAAAACAAAAAAATTTATAAAAAGAATCCTGTGTTAAGCCACATAAAAAATAAGCACAAATAGAGCAGAAAAATTAAGGGCATTTTTGGCTTTTACTACCTATCTAAATTGAGTATTGCACCTGCAAGTAAGTTTAGGGTAAATATGGTGAATCTGAAGCCCCTAGATATTCCTGTACTCAAAAAACCTCATTTATACACAAGTTTTAGCAACCAAGCAATGACTGCTACAATGAGATAGTTCAATATCCAAGCAATTAACGCTGCTTACTGTAATTATATACCAAATGTGTCCTGGTGGCTATGGTAATAATTAAGGAGTTTTGCATACTCCATTTTAAAGAAAGACATCAAGTCAGAATAAATAATGCAAAGTAGCTCTTTCTCACTATGCAAGTGCTGTATTCTCATGAAGATTCTAAAATAGATTCTACATAATAAACCTTCCATTACCTATTCTATATGGACTTGTGTGAGATGAAATTAATGTTGCTAAGTGCTTTGAGATTAATGAAAAAAAATCTGTCAGGGTAAGACGCTCATTTCAGCTTGTGAAACGTGTTTTGGTAGGTACACATGAGACTTCACATCCATAAGAAATAATTTATATAAATGAGTAATTTTTTAAATATTCCACATAAGGTAAAAATAAAATTATCAAGGCACATTTCCAAAATTGTGCTTTTGACACTATGCACATCCAGCTACAGCTGTGCTCAACCTGCTTTCATGAGTAACATTCAATTATAAATATATGCTCAACTTTTCATATTCCCAACACATATTTCATATTTCACAACAAACTGGCACCACAGTACTCACAAGTGACAAGCAGGAACACTGCAAATAAGTTCCTACAGCACCTTTGTAGTTATAATGATTTAAAAGTATGAATTACGTATTGTGTTACTTCCCCCAACAATCCTAACAGTAAAGCAAATAATACAACTCAAGCTAACAGGACAAATTTGGATGCACAGGCCCTCTTTCAGGTTTCAAATAGATGCAAAAAATCATAGTATTTCAATTCAGGCTGAGAACAGTAAGTCTAACTGCATATGTTAATTGTTAACATGTTAACTGTAAAATATTAAATAATGTTAATTCCACAGTTTTAGAGAATAGGTAAGTTGCATTTGTGGAGAAGTGGTTGACAAAAAGACAAAAAAGAAACCTCACAGTGTAGGTCAGGAAGACCTTTGGACATGAAGATATTACAGTAAAAAAAATAGATCTCCAATGATTTTATCCTCTTGTTTATAACATATCATGATAAATTGAAATCTGCTTCTAAAATTGCAAAATATTTTACCACCTACCACAGTAACACCTTATCTTGAATATCATCAAGGACGATCCTGGGAGCTAAAATTCATAAATGCACTAGACATTAGAAGCCAGGAACTTGGGAAAAATTTGGTTTGTGTCATGTAGTAAGTATCTCATGCCCTAATCCCAAATAATATATATGTATTCAGCACTAGTGCTGTAGCTGGACAAGCTCTTTTTGCCAACACAAACTGATGTTGCTGCCAAGAAAAGCACTAATTCCATGCCTCCATTTCCACCTTTTTACTGCTACAACTGCTCCACACCTTTCTGTGGGCCAGCATAAGTTTTTGTACAGCTACACAGTGAACTGGATCTGTGAACTGATCCACCCAAAAACATACCTATGGTGGGGGGGAAGTGTCCTTTGAACTATGCCTTACAAAAGTTATTTTCAGTCTCTGTATTGACCTTTGAAAGTAAGTCCATCAATTTCACACCTTAAGGAAGACTTGCATATTTGGAAGCTTGGATGGTTTTAACAGTTATATCCATAATAAAATAATAAAAGATACAATTTCTTCTAACAACCTTCTCCCACAAGCATCCTTATACTATCCATAACTACAACAGCGCTGTAACTGTTTCCACGGGACAATTCCTCTGATTATTTCACTTTCCAGCAACTTATGTGGGCCCTTTGGAAGCAAAGAAAGTATCTTCCTAAAGTAAGAATTCTTTTAAACTAACATTGGTTGTATTCTTTCAAGGTTTTCAGCCTTTCATTGTGTTAAATACAGATTCTTTACACACCAACACTTCTTTTTCGGTTGGTGAGCCCCACATTATTTTTAAAACTGTTCTCTGTTTATTTTATATTTGTAACATTTTTACATTTCAGAATACTCACTCTGATGAAAAAAAAAGACCTGTCATATATAAGGCAAGCTAAGTTACTGTTATGAAAGACATACTTCTACAATTTTGAAACTAGTGAGACACTGACAAATTATTGTTTTAACCCACAGTTTTGCTAAAAATATGTAAATAGTATTCATTATAGAACACCTCTTACAGCTTATTTTCAGCCTTTTCCCTTCAGTAATTATCATTTAAGAACTGCTTAAACTTGTGGTTAATACCTGACCTTATGACTGGAGGAATTTTAACTCTTAAGTCCTCTACAAAACAACTTACCTTGCCAACAAACAAACAGGATAGTTTCTGCAGAAAAAAACAGTACTTTCATGTCAAATATAATAGTCCTTTTTTCCTCCCCGGATGTCTGTCTGTGACACTACTGAAAAATTTGGGGCATTTATGCTATTAGAAAGTTCTCATGAAGTACATACATCCGAACGTAACCACATATAATTTCAGTATTTAAAAGCAGCTGTCTCCTTCACTCATAAAACGGGACTGAAAAAATCAGCATGAACTGGTTCTGTCACTATATCTCAGTGACTGGTCTGATCAGCTTGGAAACGGATAGCCCTGTATGGCCCTGCATATTTTGCTAAAATGCCCACTAAGCTTTCTATGCTTCTTTCTTCCATCAAGATCACAAAAGATAAATACTAAGTATTATCTTCTTCAGTTACCTTGGTTTTTTCTTATTTATATTTTTGCCTTACAGTTCAAGAAGAGAAATGCTCTTTGTGGGAAAAAGTGAGTAGCAGTAAGAAAGCAGTAGCTGAAAGATTTCATCACCGAGTCATATTCACAAGCAGCACAATGTAATATATTCTTGAAGATGACAAAGATAACCTGGCAAATCTAAGCAATTACAGTAACAGATTTTTTAAAGGAAGAAAGAATTGTAGATATAAAAAGCTGTATGTGAGTTAAAAGCCTAGATTCAAAGATTCACAGATTTAAAAGTCAGAGGGTACCATCATAATCATCTGTTCTGACCCTTCGCCTAACACAGGCCAGGGAATTTCACTCAGTAATTCCTTTCGTAAGCCCCACAATTTGTGTGCGAGTTCAACAGTTTTTTCACAAAGGTACCCAGTGGAGCGTTTACCACCTCATTATAATTGCTGTACATCACATTTCTAATAATTTGGAAGATACTATCTTTCATTTCTTTGACAAAATTCCAGCCAATGGCAATCAAGTCTGTTTCTCTAAACTTGTACTGCATGGTTTTCTCAAACACCTGGACGGGTATACTTCATTTCCTAATTTACTCTTTGAAGAACAGACATGAGCATTCATACAAATTTCTTCACCAGTCGTAAAAAAAAAAAACCAAAAAAAAACAGGCAGCTCCTGAAGAGATTCTATTTCTGTGTACACAGAAAACACCTGCAAACCCAGTTCAAGGAGCAAACTACTATTGCTATGAAAGCCTGTAATGGTATCGCTGTAGGAGCCAATCTAGAAGATTTCTGGATTATCTGGAAGTCAAGATACCAACCACTTTTGTTCCTTCGAACATTAATCTGTGTGGAAATATGCAACACAGCCCTAAAAGGAAACAACACCACATCAGCCTGTCAGAAACTTACCAGAATGAAGTCAATCAACAAAACACTGTAGTATCAGGATTCAATACACATAGGAAAGACAGTGAGTAAACTCTGACATGAGTGAATTAATATTCTCTATTACACGATGCTTAGCACTTGTCTTTGTAATTAATAGCTTTATTGCATAACACAAAACCCGTACAAGTGGCAGGTCTGAGCCCAGTAGCAGCAATACAGTACTGTGACACCACTCGCCCCACGAGGAGGACAACACCAGCTGTGGTATGCCAAAAAAATTTACAATAGCATTAGGACAAGAACCGCTGTTCCACTGAGTGACTAAAATTGTCCCTGAGTAGACTGAGCAAAACCTACCTTGTGATGTTAAGCAGAGAAGAAATTTTTAAACCATATCACTGATTGCTTTGTGAACCAGCTGGCTAGGAGACCACAAGAAGAAAATGAACCATTTACTTGGTCCTGAATAACGTGAAAGATCTTCACGTGGTACACAATCTCAGCACTGAAGTGCCACTGTGTAACATGGATCTTTATGCCTATATTCAACATCTCTTCAGCAGCAGCAAACACCATAAAATTCACTACATGAAAACAAGAGCTACATTACAAGGAGAACACTAGTTAAAAAGATGATAGAGCAGACTACCATACAGGAAATAGAGTACTATTAATCCCAATTAGGAAAGGCTTGAGAAAAGTGAAAAAAAAAGAGGCCTGGCTGCCTAAACAGCACGGGTAGTTAGCAGAAACAGGAAAGCATGCTCCAATAAACTTATGTATTGGCAAATGAAGAAAGAATTGTAAACTCTGACATCTAAAATTAAAAATATAAATAGATAGAGGAAAAGAAAATATGAAAAACAACTAGCTAAAGGAATTGTAACTAAATCTACAACCACGGCAAAAGGTGTCCTAGAGTTCTGCATTACCATTTAATAGTCAAAGAATAAAGAAACAATAAGAAATGACACAGCCATCTGCAGACATGCTTAAATGGATTCTTTGCACTGATGTTCACCGTGGAAGAAACCTAGTTGGGTTGCATGTCACAGCCTTTGTGCAGGAGACAGAACACGATCTGCATGAACGGGCTTTGTTGTATCTATGGACAAAACGAGCACTAAGAAACAACCAGGACCAAATGACACCCACATGCAACCTCTAAGAAATCTATGATGAACAGCTGAATTACTACTGGTTAGGCTGAGTTCACACTTGAAGTTTCCCTGTATGACAAATACAATACCCATTTATTCCAATAGTTTCCAAGTGGAAATACAGGTTTATGAGAGTGTGATCTCAACAGAATTTTTTAGCAACTATTACATCAATGCTAGAACAAGCAGATACCTGAATAAATATAAAGGTGGCTGGGGATGTTGCTTTTGCTTCTATAATGAGAAGGTCAGCACTCTTGAAGTTCTGCTGAAGATATCAATATACATGTGGATGAGGATTATCTGACTCAAAATTCCAGTTTCCAAATGGCTCTCTACAGAGTTCCTGTACAGTCAACAAAACACTACAGAAAAACATCATGGGGCAAAAAAAAAGTTGGTGACAATTCCTGTTCTTACAAAGCATTCAACAGGAATTACAGAGCTAAATTACATTCTGAATCTAGAACAATTAAAGAGTTAACAGTATCACAAGAAACTCAGCAAATGCGCCAGAAAACTGCACCTGAACTTATTCAGATTGCCCTCCAGCTTCAAAAGTGCTAAACTCAGAAGTATAAAAAGTTCTTGCTGTGTTTTCCTGGCAGATTAATTTACTCACATTAAAACTCAGGTGCAGGAAAGCAGTCCAGTCCAAATATACTGGTTACTCCCATAACTGTTTCTGGAGTGCTTATAAGTGCACCTATCGCAAATTCATATCTATTACATTGTTTTGTAATTTATAAAAGAAATTCATGAAAATTAAATAACTATTTGCACTTAACTCCTCTTTATGTGAATACTTTCATTTGATACTTTAAATATTCAGAAAACACTTTGTTGTTTCACGTTGCTTTTCTGTCTTCTGCTTGAATAGACTGCCTCTCAAAACAACCTGTAATAATTCCTTACTGTTCCTAATTACTCTGTTTTCCAAAATAGATTTTCTAAATAAAAACAAATGTAATTATGTCTCACTTCTCAAACTCACAGTTCTTTCAACCTGCCTTTATTAATGTGTTATGTTGGTGAGCATAAAAATGCTGTTCCTATATTCTCCCTTCGGTACTATGTGACTATGCAGAAAGACTTTGAAAAAATTGTTTCCTTGCAACACAGAGACTGCAGCACCAAACTTCCTTTACTGAAAAATTTAAAAAAAAAAAAAAAACAGAGCTTGTCTTTAAAATACTGTATGTAAGAAAACAGATAGAGACCATAATTTTAGAAATAACTTTAGGGGGATTTTTATTATTCCTTTTCCAGACATGGGGGGTAGGGAGGTTTCTCCATATTATCCAAGTGTAACTTTGTAAGAAAACTAGGCAAGAATATATTCATTAAAATTGGCAACCCCGCATAAATCTTCACCATTTGTCTTGTCCACATTCACTGGACTCTTACAGTTTATAAAACTACAGTCATCAGCTAAATTGACACCCAGTGACCTCTATTTCTGTTGCACTGCAAAGGTTAAGCATGGATTTCCACTCACACCTCCACAGCCTTGCCACCCTACAAAGAAGGGAAGATTGGGGATATCTGCTTTACAAGCTGACCTGTACTGTTGCCTGAAATCGAAAATGACTCCTGAAACACAGAAAGTACGTCTGGAGAGGAGACAGTGTTTTATTCTGTGCAGGGTATGAGATAGAAGATTTCCACAAACCAAGTACGCACACTTACAATTAAATCGCATATATATACAACAAAAAAAAAAGTGAAAAAAAAGTTAGTACAGCCTACTAGCCATGCTCTCCGAACTATGATCGGTCAGTTCCTTTTTTGCCTAGTTTTACAGTAGTCCTAAAATTGGCTAGGCATGCTCAGTGGGTAAGGGCCTGTGACTGGTCTGCGTCTCCATCTCAGAGCGGAGTGATTTGTAGTATTACAATAAGGGTAGCTCAACTAAGGATACATGAACCCTCAATTCTGCTGTCCAAGTTAGCAGCATATACAAAACATTCTCATTAACTGCCCTTCTCAAGGTCCAGTTGCTCCAGCATGTCCTTGGCTAGCAAGTCTGTAACCACAAGATGTTCCTTATCTGGAACACTGGTTGCTGTTCAAATACTTTTTCATGAGTTAGTAACTACCCTTAAGCTACAACCTCTTTCTCCTCTGTTAATTTGTTTTGTAAGTTGTATTATTTCAATTGTATGTAAATGAATACAATACACACGTTTGAAGTAACAGCACTATTCACAGGATCAGCCTGAGGTAACACAAGGGTGGTTAGCTACTCCGACCGCCGTAACTGCTTTCCCCGCGCCCTCCCCAGCACATTACTCTTTCTCCCGCCGCTCCCCTCCCATCGCCTCACCTACAAGCCACAAAATGGCGGCCGGGGGTGGAGACCGCCGCGACGCTCCCGCCTCCTGAGGCGCGGTGCTTGGCCAACCGCAGGCTGCGGTTCAGCACCACGTGACCCGCGCGGCACTACAACTCCCATCATGCCCCAAGGCGGCAGGCTCTTCCGGCCCCGCCTGCTGGTACCGGAAGGAGCAGGCATTGCTGCGGCAAGGGCGCGGGGGGGAGACTGTCTCTGGGCTGCTCGGTCGGTACCATGCTGATTGCCGGTGTCCGCAGGTTTACCACCTCCGCCTTCCGCAGGAGCCACTATGAGGAAGGCCCTGGGAAGGTAACGTGGGGAGGAGGAAGCCCTGGTCCGTGGCCGCCTGAAGGTCGTGGGAAGGGGCCTGGAGAGGGTATGGTGTGGGGCGGGCGGAGGAGGGAGGCTAACGGGCGGAGGGTGATGGTTCTCGGGGTGGGGAGCGGGAGGGAGAAACGCGTTCCTGGAGGGCACTGGGTCGGCGGCGGGGCGAGGGGCCGGGCGGAACAATGGGAGGTTCCTGGAGAGAGGGATAACCGTAAGGTTGAAGCCTGGCCTAGCTCGCCGTAGGCGCCGGGTGAGGCGCAGGCCGGTCCCGCCCCGGGCATGCTCAAGGCGGTCTCCTCGCTCCACGGGTCCCCGCGAAGGATTTTGCGCACCATCGGTTTCTGAGGCCCCAGTGGCCTGGTGCCGCCGTGAGGAGTGGGGTAATGGCCGCCCTGCTGCCAGCTCTCCAGGGGGGCATGTTCGGGTGTCTCGTTGTGACTGCAGCAGTGTGAGTTGCGGTGACGGTGAATTTGGTGTCCTTCCCTGCAAACTTCTGCCTCGGGGGGTACAGATGATGAGCATTGCAGTATGAGGGGCAACAGTGATACTGTAAACGCTTTCTGATGTACCTTGCGCTTGCCATGTTCTCCTAAGTCCTGCATGTAAAAATTGATTTTACATACTTAATGGACATGAGGAAAAGCTTCAGAATGAAGGTCATTAAATGTTGGAACAGGCTGCGTAAAGAGGCAGTGGGGTCTGTATGTTCAGTGACATTTGTACGTGGCCGGACAAGGCCTTCAGCAAATTGGCCCTGCTTTGAATTCGGGGGAGAGGGGAAGAGTGGACAAAACAACCTCCAGTGGTCACATCCACGCTATTAATTTCTGTGTTTCTCTCCTGGAGAGGAAGGGGTGTTGTTTCGAGTCTGAGTATTGATTTTTTCTCAGTTTGACTCACCTGTTCATGCTCTGAGTTTTTCACCATTTTCAAGTTGTTGAGGAAGTAATTACTGTATTGACTGCAAAACTAAAATCCATTTTTCTCTTCTAGAACCTTCCATTTTCTGTGGACAACAAATGGCGATTACTTGTACTAATGTGTGGATTCTTTGGAAGTGGATTTGTTGCCCCTTTCGTTATAGTCAGACACCAGTTGCTTAAGAAATGAAGAGGACAGACTGTAATGGCACTAACTGGGTAACTGATTTTGTTAGTTTTTATGGCATAGTGGAATCCATGGTCAAAACTGAGCTTTAAAGAGTCTAACATCTCTAAAACCTGTATTACAATTTTCAGCCTTTCATAGTCCAGGTGCTTAGAGTTGTGGTCTGCAGTTGCATCTAAGCTCAAATAATGAGCAGGTTTAAGTTTGCTTCAAGGGCTGCTGCACTCCCATTGACTTGTGAACTTTGGTTCCCCAAATGCTGCACCTGTCTGACTGCAGCTGCTTGACAACCTGCAGCTGGGCTAACTGGTGGAATAGTGCTACTGATTTCATTTGGATAATAAGTATAACCAAAACCATGTCTACCATCTTCTTTGAGGAGGCATAAAGCTACACTTTGTATATTCTGTAGGAATAACTGGCATGTGTGATGTGAACAAAATGGTATGAGAAACTGTGATACTGTAAACGCTTTCTGATGTGCCAGTTAGAACTCAGTGGAAGTCAAGATTTCTTGAACTTCAGTTCAAACATGTCAAAACACTCACGCTATCTACATAGAATATTCCTAACCATTGACAGGATAAAATGTGCTTAAGAAAAGGTCATTGACAGCAGAAGTTGTTTTATTTATTGCTTGCTGATGAACCTCAGCAGACAAAAGTAAGTCTCAGACATAGTTTAGACTGTGCAAGGATGCCATTTCCAGTTGAAAAGCCACTTCAATTTATCTCAGTGTGATTCCACTTTGGAAATACCCAATATTGTGAGCTATATAATCAGAGAAACAATATATCTTTTGAGGAACTGGAATGGCCCAGGTAGTGCTTGAAAGGAAGTAACAGTCCTCACTGGAATCTTGTAATTGGCATGAATTGAAGTCATCTGTGTAATTCTTGTGCCACTCTGCTGTTTTTGGCTCCCTGGACTAGGGAAAAGGAAAAAAACATCAGTGGCAGACTTTCATTGAACTTGAGCATTTAGAGCTGTGTGATTTCATGTAACTCAAAGCCTCTGCTACAAAAGCATGTGGTGGATGAAGCAAATCACACAGATCATACAGAATCGCACAGAATGGTAGGGGTTGGAAGGGACCTCTGTGGGTCATCTAGTCCAACCCTCCTGCCTACAGCAGGCTGCAGAGGACCTTGTCCAGGCGGGTCTTGAATATCTCTAGAGAAGGAGACTCCACAACCTCCCTGGGCAGCCTGTTCCAATGCTCCGTCACCCTCAGAGGGAAGAAATTCTTCCTCATATTCGGACGGAACTTCCTGTGCTTCAGTTTGTGCCCATTGCCTCTTGTCCTGTCGCTGGGCACCACTGGAAAGAGTCAGGCCCTATCCTCCTGACACCCACCCTTCGATCTTTGTAAGTATA
>Ga0181612_175546_pt1 | contig 10075 bp, 1 predicted proteins | sample HoacroProtozoa21_FD_119630 | JGI IMG/M metagenome (GOLD analysis project Ga0181612, IMG submission 119630) | Hoatzin crop microbial communities from Cojedes, Venezuel. Combined Assembly of Gp0051906, Gp0051904, Gp0051908
TAAAAGCCAAATTCACATTTATTCTTTTGTTAGTTCTTTTCAAGTGAGTTTATGTTAAAGTAACATTCACATAACATTAGTTTTTTTGTATATATAGCAGAGATAGGAAAATTTGGTTCTGTATCTTAAAATCAAACTCACTTGCCCACAGAGTTTGTTACTCTGTTACCAACTTGGCTGAACCAGTATATTTGTCAGTTATGACAGATCAAATACTGGAAAAGGGCACCACGATCAGAAGAGTATTTATGAAGTTTGCATACAATTTTTGGTCTGCATCAATAAAAATAATTACAGATATTAAAACTTTTTTTTATTCTGCCTCACAGCACAAAATAATGTTTTTATTACTGTTATGCATTGCAGATTTAATCAGTTCCTTTCACTTGGCTCTGTTTAACCATATAGGTTAAAACCCACCTACATAAAGGTTACAGCACTTCAAATTTAGGACTTAATTCCATGCAATTAAAATGTTTAAAAGGCTGTACTCTCTTCATCTATAGAGAGTTAAAAAAAAAAGAAGGTAGAAAAAGCAGAAAAAACAGTCCCATAAGGTGAGGTCTGCTAGCAGGGTACTCTGCAATATACCACACACTTAGGATGTACTTACTTTGTCAATTATCAAAACACAAGCAAAACATAATTTATTGCTTCTCTTCATTCACCTCTGGGTGTTATAATTGAATATTTTACCAAAAAAAGAAAAAAGGCAATTCTTTCAAATCACCAAGAAGTTTACAAAAATATTTCATCTCCAAAAATTTCAAGTGAATAAGCAGAAAAAAAACATTCCGAAATTACACAGTTCTTACCTACCTTGTCTTTCTTATCTTGCCTGGCATACGGAAAACAAGGAATTACAGCAGTCACTCTGGAGGATGATGCAATCTTGCAAGCATTGATCATGATGAGCAATTCCATTAAGTTGTCATTTATTTCTCCACAGCCACTTTGGATGATATACACATCTTCTCCTCTCACACTTTCACCAATCTCTACACTGGGAGAGGAGGAGATGACCACTTAAAAAATCGAATTACTGGAAAAGCATTATTAAAGAATAGAAAAAACAGTTTTGTTTTAACAAACTTGCATAGGTTTATCCCCATTTAATTTTTTTTTTTTTACAGCAGTTTGAATAACTGTCCCCTTGATACAAAGTCCATTTCAATTTAAGCCAGTCTAAAATTTACTTCAGCCTAAATACAGCCTTTGTAAGTTCAGCACCAACCAACATGTAACTATGGCTATAGCACTGATACAGCTCACATTGCTACTAAATTTGATACTCCTTTTTTGGTTTAGTCTGTATATTCTGTGTCCTTGCCATCTCCCAAGGAGCTGACGATTTAAAGAATAACCTAGATAAGTACAGAAACCAGAGAGCCAGCTTTAGAGTATCAAATACTACTTGCATCGAAATATCTCTAAGAAAGGCAATTATATTTCTATTGTAATTAAGAGGTTACTAAATTACTGCATTTTAGAGAAGACAAATATCAAACCACACTACAAAACCAGAAGTCTGGTTAAAATTTACACCATGGTGTCCAAGCAAAGTATTTTTTAGAAAAAGAAAGTCTTAGAGAAAGCTAAGAGCGCTACTCATCAACAGCTCACCATGACTCAACAACTCTCACATTGTGTCATTACAGCTCTATTTGCGCTTACATACTTTGGTTCCTTATGATAGTATCTAAGAGTTATTTTATTCTACCACAGATTTCAAGGCAAATTCTGGTACTGATCACTGCTCACACCACAGAATTCAAAAATTACATATAGCTTATAAATAAACAGGAAAGTCAACACACATCAGTTGAATGGGGATTCTTTTTCAATTCTAGACCCAAGCAAAAGAAATCTACTGTTGAACCACACTAACTTTTCATACCTCTTACTCCGAAACTTACACATTAAAGCAGCAGACTAACCTTCATTTTTCCCTGACTCCATGCACAACATACAAGAAACATGCAGACTTCCTAAATAACAAGGCAAACAGACCTTTCAAACCCATACTCTACTAAGTTGTTAAATTCTAAAATATCTTGGGTCCTTATTTAAAAGGTTTCATCTTCACCCAAGGTGCAACTAAGCAAAAGCTTCCAGCTGGAAACCATCAAAGTGGCCCCGATGTGTGTAGAATAATTTCTGTTCTGGGTCCTTCAACACTGAGGCTTGTTCCAGTCAAACACAGTCCAAACGACTTTTATTTATCAGCTTTCAGGGTGCTGTCTAAGACTCATTAGCTTTCTGTAGCTACAAAACACAGAAAGGAATTTACTGCTCAAAAACATCTTAATTATATGCAAACGCTTGATTTATTACCATCAAGATAGTTGAGTCCATGCTCTCAGCTCCCCTATTCGACTCCTCTGCAGGCTCAAACAAGCTATAAAAAGATTATGTCTTAATTCTTCCTCCTTAATTGAATACATTTTTTGCCTAAGAATGCTACCAGCAGGATTTCTCAAGGCCAAAAGAAAGCAAACCATCTAGCAAACACCAGGATCTCCAGAAGGACAGAAGTGGTCAAGGAGAGTGTCATCTGCAGATTTGTCAGTGTTAATCCAGGAAACCTTTTGGAGGTTTTCATCACAGCACAAACACACATTTTTTTGATCGTGCAACTGTTACTTTCTTGTCCAAGTTTTTGATCAATGGAACAGGGCTCTACAGAGAAAACCATTTTGACGAAAGTATTTTCCTAGTTTGTTTTCCTTCTTGGAGCTGAAAACGTTGTGGTCAACATAACATAGGTTCAGCAAGACAGTAAACATATTCCTTAACCGGAAGAACCGCTAAGAAATAACAGGTTTCAGAAGGTCAGGGAACATACTTTGAGATATATATAGGTCTTGTTAATACTACAGACTTGAAGTGATGCTTCTTCCATTGCCATTAACTACTGTATTTTCAATGACCATGGGCTAGCAATAACTTGTTCACCCTGTAAAAAACTTAGAAAATAAAAATGCTACTATTTTCTCTATTGGTGCATTTGAAAAAAGTTTGGTTATGCTTTTCAGGCCAGAATGACATACTACTTTGGCACAGAGAAATGTGAATGTATGTGTACATGGATATAGAGAAATACCTTTTCTAGTGGACACAGAAGTTAGGTGCAGACTGAAATAAATCAAGCTTAAATTAATACTTGCATAGCCCTCGGGAGTAACCAAGCAAGAGGTGCCAGAGAACAGCATAATTTAATTGTTGCACAAAGATCTTCTCCCAACCAGCTGGAGACAGGTGCACAACAAATCAGTATCTCTTCTTGCCTACCTTCTCAAAGATTGGTATTGAGAGGTATTGCGTAGACTCAACCAACAGACACACAGCTGCCGGCTTTACCTTCATCAAGCCACACAGTAAAAGATAACCAGTCACTGTGCCGCAAGTATTCCATCAGACATAGCCTGTACTAACCACACCGGGGGGTTTTGTGTGGGGTTTTTTTGTTGTTTTTTTCAGGGGTGGGCGGTTTGGGGTTTTTTCTTTGTTTGGTTTGGGGTTTTTTTGCTGCCTCCCCTCCCCCCTTTTTAAACACACATTCAGCTGTAAACGGGCAAACAATAAGAGACTACAAACTACAGTATCAGATATCTGAAGTATTGTACCTCAAACGTTTAATAGAGAACACTAAGCTAATTGCAGTCAAACTTTGGGACAGTGAACTTACTAACATCACTACTAAATTCCGCTTAGACCACCTACATCATGACTGAATTAACTGTTTGGGGGGGTTATTTAAACAATTTCACATAGTGAGGACACAGATGAAGGACACAAGAACAAGCTCTTGCCTCAAGATTACAAGCTGTGTTTGTTTTATGCAATTTAATCAAATTCAGCTATTTGGTAACATTCAGTTTAAATAAACTTCTTGTTCAAGAAGAGTCAACAGAACCTGTACGTTAAAAGCCCTGACATCACGCAATTGTGTTTTAAAGTAAAAATTATGGAAATCAATAGCCCACAAAAGTAACTAACCTTGAGCCAGTCGCTCGGAATGCACAAGCACACGGCTCTAGCTGGGAAAGATACACATAAGACAGGACATGATGAAAGCCAAGTCTGACTGTTGGTATCTGCCTTCATCTTGCAGAGGCTGATTTGAGAGTTCAATTTAATAACTAGAAACTTGGACAGACGAATTATCGTGAATTAAGGATAAGGCTCAAAACCCACTTATGTTACAAACATATTTCAATGGCACTCATTAAGCAAAATTCAAAATGAGGAGTAACAGCAGGCTGAGCTCCTTCTGAGCTAGATTTACAGTACACTCCCAACAGAAATTACAGTGATGGCAATTTTAAATTTGTATATCCTAACTGAAAAATCACAGTTGTAGGGAAGTAGGGGAATAAGGATGCAGAGCCAGACTAAAATGGTAAATAATATAAATCTGTAACTAGGATCCTGTTCAAACCATGCACTTAAAAGGGTGCTATGTACCTTTTTAAATAATTACAATAGATTAAGCTTCTAACCATACTTACAAGAAGTAAGATTTTTCAAGCAATTTAGGTGCCAATAAAGTAGATGTGTACTTCAGGCACTTTCAATAAAAAAAGAAGCAGCTAAAATTTAAAGGTCGAGTCTTCATAGTGTGCAGAAAGAATCAATATCTCAAAAGTGATAAAAAAAAATCCACATGCTGAATTTGCAATTCATTGAAACCCAGCCAATGGAAAGCATGAAATAGAGGGGTGTGTTTGACCTCCTACCTTTGGGAACTTATTTTGCAGAGTGAAGTCTTTTAATGCAAGACCTCCAACCTACTGAGCAAATATTTCAACTGCTGTGATGTTACGTAACAAAGTGGGTACCAGCAAAGCCCAAAGCAACAAAGAAAAAATAAAAATGCCCGAGGTGGTTTTAAGCCTATATGTATCCTGTATCTCCTGGCACCCATGGTATCCCCCTCAACTCTAGGCTCTTCCACTTTGATTAACAGCTCCAGGACCAAGCCCCAACTAGACCTTCATTCACAACTGCCCGGTCCAAATTGTGGGCACAAGCATGGTAAGCACTGTAAGATGGGAAATATCTTCCTACCCTCCACCCTGGCACACAGCCTGTCACCACAAGAAGCAAAATACCTTCACTTGAGCAGCTCTGGGTTGAGCCACGTGTAGTCCAAAAGGAGCCCTCAGAAATTTGGAGACAAAAGCTCTAACAAGCCTGACCACGTGCAGAGAGTCTTCAAAGGCTAAGTACCAAACTGTGCAGCTTAGGACATGTGGGATAGTCAGCCATAATTCACACAGCCTGTTTTTTGTTTTTAAATTTCAAGCATTTAGCATCTACTTAAAGATAAAGAGTGCGCAGTATACATCAAGGTCAATAAAGTGGAAGTCTCAAACCAAAAGCTCTGAAGCCTTTTGGGGCCTTTTCTGATTCAGATCAATGAACAATATGATAAATGGCTGTATTTGCTGCATCTTCAATTCCCTATATAAATAAAACATGCAGAATGCACAATGAGGAAACAATTTTTACCATATTCAACCAAGCTGGTAAAATCTGTTTTTCCAGCTTTCCCTTGCTCACACCAGTGTAAGTAAGTGGGGAGCGAGGGAGAAAGCTGCCTCCGCTGCCACAGGAGGAGCACAATAACCCCGCTTGCGAATCACTCGCTCCGCAGCTTGGCAGTATGAATAGACACTTCACACCCCAGCCTGTCCCTAAACTCTACTGCCTTCAGCTGATTTAACGCCAGTTTATTACCTGAGCTTGCTTACGCCACAATTAGGGGTCTGCAAACACCATAACCACCTACTCCAGTGAGGGCGATACAGCTCATGGCGCCCGCAGCAGCTGAACCCAAAGGAACCAAGGCACAGGGGACATAGTGAGGTCATGGCTCATTTGAGACAACTAAAGTAGAAGAGTTGGAAGATGCTGAAAGGGAGATGGGAGGAAAATGTTACAGCACAGTGCTGAATTGTGTATGCCTGACATATTGCACTGATTTCAAAGTCTCCAGGTTTGTTCCTGATTTTTTCAATTATTTAATTCACAGAACAAATGTTTTCATTGCTCTGCTTTGTGTGAAATACAGACTCACATCCATCCTTGTAAGAAATCTCTGAGGAAACATCAGCTATTTTTCTCATATCTTTCAAGATTAAATTTCAGTCCAACATATCAGTTTTATTTACTTACAAACAAGTGGCCCTCACATCAACAGCACAGCTTCTCCCATGCAGCAGACAATGTCCCTTTGTAGTTAACTCATTTTCCTCTGTAAAAGCTGAACACCATACACTTATGTCGATATTTCTGAAACAACCCAGCTTCAGCAGCTAAGTAAGGCTGTGGATAGGCAGTCTCCAAATTCACACGTGCCAGAGAGGACTTCATTCCCCTCCTCATGGATCTGCCAAGATCTGCAAGAAGATTCACTTCAGCCAGTGAACCTGGTGGGAAGAAGCTAGGAAGCTCATGGGAACAGGTGGGAGCACTAACTTCTTCCACTGAGAGAGATGCGTGTAAGAGGATGCCACCTATGACTCCAGTTTCTCCATTTTGCGAGCAGTAAGTTATTTCAAGGATAGAGTTAAAATAAAAAGTCTTTAGAGAAGCATACCTACCATATACTGTCAGAAAATATATTTAAGAAGTTATGTACATTCAATGATAGTTTTTTTCATCAGCTGACTCACTAAAAATACCTGCACTGGGATTTAATTGTGTGTCAACTATAATTAAATGCCATCTCAGTGTACGTGGAGACAATTTTGTGAAAAACTTCAGAGCATTTCATATCTGTATGCTTCTGTTACACGTCTGTCAGTTTCACGATGCTAAGGCTACAACAGCCATGCCTGTTTAAGGACTTCCATTCCCTTCCTCTTCCTCCAGCCTGCCAACTGCTGATGACAGTTGCTTGTGGGATCTGAAGACGACAAACTGACTGAGGCCTCACTGCAGCCCTAATATTTTGCCAGATAGGTGAGAAGGTGGTGCCACCCAAGCTCCTACCATGACATTGTGGCTGGCACTTTATTGACACACAAGTTTTGAATACTAAACAGTGTTATCTCCCACAAGCAGACATTATGAAGGGGCTCTGTTGCTGCTTTAGTTAGGGTTGCTTGACTCCAGCAGTCAGCTGAAGGAAAGCATTTCCATGCTGTTTAGAAGAAGGAAAAAATGGGGCAGTGGTCAAGTCTACCACCAATTTCCCTCGCTTCCTCTAGCACAGACATTACATTTCTCAGTTATAGACCTCCAAGAATACCGAGAGCCTAAATCAGAAGGGAACTGGGATATTGCTAGATATGCTAGTCTCAGTACAAATTAAAAAGAGAAGCCTTTCCCATTTTAAACGTTCTGGAGTCAGGAACCTAGTCAGTCACAGTGCTTGTCAGTGGTGGTCCTATCCCTGACTAATCTCAGGGTACAGTTTTAATTCTTCAGAACCACTTACATCCGCTAAGGATGGGGACTGAGACCTAAAGCCTGTTTGAGGTGAAATATAACGCAAAATATTTAATGACTCTTCCTCTCCACTCTACTCTGCAAGTCAGACAAACTGCAGTTCTCAAGTAAAGAGTTTCCAGCTAGGACCATCTGACAAGGATTTAAGCCTGGGGCTGCACACATCTATCAATTTACACACAATTTACATTTAAGAGAATGCAGGAAACAGCAAAACAGAGTTTTTAAACAAAAGGTGATTCTTCTCTGCAACTTGCTAACTCAACAGATTTGACAAAGCAAAAGTTTGTTGACCCTCAGACCCAGGCTTATCTGTTTGCACAGGGGTTTGACCAAGTGCCATTGGGAAGGTTTAAGGTTCTTTGAGCATTTGAACGATCAGGTTCTAGTATTCTGCAATACTGCAAGTGTATTTCATAATGCAAATACACTTGTCTATAAATTTAAAAATGCAACAAAAATACGAAAAAGGACTGTGCTGGATTATTTTCATATAGGAAGAAATAAATTTTTGCTTAGATACACACACAAAGAAACTTTGCTATACAGACTGAAAATCCAGATCACTCAGGCAAGAACAACTGCAGCATAAATATCTTATCAACTTTAGCTGTAGTTTAATCTCAAATACATTGTTGAGGAACTATTGCTGATTTTTTTATTAAGAACGTCAGTGTACAAAACTGGAAGGCAAACACTCTGAAATAAATTGCTAAGGATATTGAAAAGAGAATCCACTTCAAACATTACATAGTGGGTACAACTGTACTTCCTGAACAGGAAACAAGAACATAGTTTCAGAACCTCAAAGGTATGAAGTTGTAAAAAAGGAAAACAAAAACAAACACTTAAGGATTTGAATTGTTAAGGCATTTTAAGTTCACAAAAAAAAAAAAGGCAAACTAACAGCCTCGCAGTGTTGCGACAGAAGCAACCAGAAATAATGTTTAGATTAGATACATTCCTCATGTCTATACCACACTACATCCCTACTTGCCTAAGAAAATAAACTGGCACTACTAGGTTAGCCAAACCACTGACATGCTGCAGCCACCACTACCTACTTGTTTAATGACAGAGGCCAATACTGCACACCTGGAAAATCAGGTGGAATGACAGACTGGAGATTATTGTATCCGGAAGCCTAGAATTTAATTAACTCAGCTCATAAAATAAATACGCAAACTTGGGAGATAAATTTCTACCTTGGATGAAAGCTAAATCAATTAATCTCTGCTTAAAGCATAACAAACAGCAGAACCAAAGATAAGTGTCTCTGGAGAATAAACATTTAAAAAAAATTAGAAATAAGTTAACAAGAAAGTCACGCAACCAAATACAGAAAATAAGTTTTATCATGCAGAAAAGAGATCAAAGAGCAATAAAGTGAGTATGGGGCTGGAAAGACTTGAGAGAAGATTTAAACATTTAATCGGGAATGAATAGAAGAGTCAGAATGTGCAAACATTAGGTTGCATAAACACGAATGGAAACGGGTTTATAGTAATGCCAGGGAGCGTAACTAGAACAAGAGCAATTAAACTGAGAACGCAAAAACACAGACACAATAGAAGAACAAGCTTTGTGAGAGCAATTTTAGAATACACCACGTTAATCTTTCAAAGGAAGCAATGAAAACATGCTTGTTCGGGAGATTCAGAACAAGAACAGATAAAAATAAACATAGAGTAACCTCAGAGACTAGCCAGCTACCTGCACTTGGGGAACCTGTCTTCTAGCTGGCAGCCTAGTCTCACATCTATATGGAAAAGCAGTTGCACGGTCCTACCAGCTCACAGGATGAACATACAGCTGTCACCTCAATCTAAAATTTTTTATTGAAAATGAGTAAATACGGCTAGGCAGAAAGCTAAGGTGACGAACTAGTAAAGATAGTATTAGTAGAAAAAGCACTAGCAACTGCATTTCTGGAGAGACAAGGCAAGCAAGCTGTCCTCCTGGTTCCACGCAGGATTTTTTTGTGCTGTCACCAGAGTCACCGTCTGCGTTTGGCTGGCCAGCAGCCTGACGTGCCCAGGCTTCCAGCAGCGAGCCAAGGCCACCACAGCAACCGTACCACCTCATGCCGGGCCAGCAGCCTCGGACCAAGGCAGTGAGCCGTACGGGAGCCGCAACCGGCCCACCACACGCACCCGGCGGCTGCTGGAAGGTGAAGCTCAGGTGCAACGAACCCCGAGACGCGACCTGACCCAGGCTCTCTCCCAGGGGGCCTCACCCATCACCGCCACCCCGCTCTCACACCACCTGCGAGCGGCGGGACGAGCCTCAGGCCGCAGGCGGGCTGCCTTCACCCGGCGGGACGCCCTGCGCGGCCACCCCACGCACCTGGTCTCCTGGTTGCTGAACTTCTTGGTGACCACCTTGCCCAGCTCCAGGCCGAGGCGGTCGGCGATCTTCTGGGACAGGTCCTGGTGCGAGCTCCCGCTGAAGATCTTGATGTTGGGCATGACGGCGGCTGCGGCGGAGGCGCTGTCCCCCTCCTCCTGCCCGCTCCACCTCGCACCGCGACCGGCTTCCCCGCGGGGCTCAACCCCTCATCCACAAAGGGACTGGGCCTAGTAAAAGTCTACCCAAGCTCTGCTTACATGCACCTCCA
>Ga0181612_175635_pt1 | contig 10075 bp, 8 predicted proteins | sample HoacroProtozoa21_FD_119630 | JGI IMG/M metagenome (GOLD analysis project Ga0181612, IMG submission 119630) | Hoatzin crop microbial communities from Cojedes, Venezuel. Combined Assembly of Gp0051906, Gp0051904, Gp0051908
CAGCCTGCTGTAGGTGACCCTGCTTCGGCAGGAGGCTTGGACTAGGTGATCCACAGAGGTCTCTTCCAAACACTACCATTCTGTGATTCTGTGATTGATTCTGTGATTCTGTAATTCTAGCTTTATGTCTTGAAAGTGGGCTGCACCATTTTTCTGTTGTCTTAAATTGCCTCTCCCATTCTACCCCTACAGTTCTGAGAAAGAAATTAGTCTTTTATTGCTGCTTGACTTGAAATCTCTACTTTGATTTTATGCTGGTAGAGCTGTTGCAATAACGGTGACCATTTTGAAATGGTTACTTACGAAAAGGAACTTCCAAGAGTGTCATTCCATGGCACAAATCCTCAAAAACTTAACTTCTGTTCTAATAATTACCTGTAAACACATAAAAAATATATTTTATAGTGTCTTTTCCAAACAAGAAATAAAATTTCTATATAAATTGTATACATACAGTATGCTTGTAGTTATCCCCACTGTGTAATTATGTCAATAGTATTAAGCAGGATTTAGAGATTAAATCAAGAGTAAATTTTCTTCCTGAGTAGTTTGACAATAAATTACATGCATTTTCTGTTGCATCTAGTTTTTACACACTGAATATAATAACTAAATGATAATATCAATACTCTGGACTTTTATACAGAAAACTGACGTTCAGTCAAACAAAAACATTTCAACCTTTGAAAAATGCTAAATTCTTCACAGATGAGGTAGGAGACGAAAGCTGAAAACTGGTATTCTGAAGGACAAGAAATACAAACATGACTGATAAATCCCATACTTCAAAGGAAGTATTTAATATATTGACCGTAGTTCTCTAGTTCCGAATTTGAACACCACCTCAAGCATCCTGATGCTTGTCGCTTTCTGGCTACCCACAGATCCAAAGGAAGTCAAGAATCGGCTAAATGAAATGAGAAACTTTGAAAACTAGATCACCAAGCACAGAGATTAATATCAACTGTTAGTTATCTTTGGCTTTTGTCAAATAATTACCACTTATTTTTTTTTTTTCAAACAATTGAAATCAAGTGGATGGAATAGCACTTGTTTGCTTGTTTATAGACTCACTTTAAATCATTAATGAGGCTGCTAATTTTAAAGCTAAAAGATAAATAGCCTTTCACTCATGGAGCATACAAATGGTTAACTAAGAGCAATTAATTGTAAAATAAAGACTGGCTAACTGTGTAACAGCTTTTCACTGAAAAATTCAATTTTCTTAAAATTGCATATTTCACAGAACATATTAACTTTGATGATACTTTCATTATGAATAATACTTACTACTGGTGTATTTAATAAATAGATTAAATGTTCTTCTTTTACTTTGCTATAGCAAAACATTGATCTGACCTATTTGGTTTCAATGTGTGTTTTAATTCTTAGTGTAATTTTGTATATATGAACAGTATATTTATAGGGAAATAATTAAAATTTTCTATATTTTCAGAAGAAAACTATTAAGCTTTTGAACGCTTAAAAAATGCCAAGGAATGATCATCTTTGATCTAACTGCTTCTGATCTAAATACCTCTAACCTACAGGGAAAACAAAACATAAAAATCCTGACATTTTTCATAGAGTGAGATATTTCCTGTAGACTAAGTGGGAAAAGGAACATAGCAGGAATATTGGAAGGCAAGAAAGGCCGGGAGGAGGCTGTAGGTTAGCTCACTCCACTATCTTCCCCTGCGTAAGCACATTAGAATTAGGACTCCTCTACTTCCCTGGCTTTTCCTGGGATAAAGCTGAAGATAAAGGCTTCTTACAGAAGGTTGTAACTTTGTAGTGAAGGATGAAACCAATGGATACCAAAACATTAGAAATTTGTCATAAATTCCCTTTCATCTGCCTGAAGCATGAAGCCAGGAAACCACTGCTGTTCAGATTTAAAGCAAGGATGCTTTGATGAAAAAACAAGTACAGTACCTACAGAGAAACTTTAACTGTTCTGCACAAAAATTCTTGGTAGCATGATTGTCAAAAGCATGGAAGAATGAAATCCCATTTCCCATTCTGTAGGCTTCTAGAGTTCAGTAATATTCCGCTACATCATTAATCAGAAAATTATTTGTCAAAAGTAGACAAGGGAATATTTGCTGTTTTGAACATTTAAATCTCATCTTTCTGGTAAAAATCAGCAAAATAGTATCAGTTTCAGTGAAGTCTGATAAGTTCTTTCTGTTCAGCTCTACTGTTATCTAGTTTTATCACAGCAGCTATTAGCTGCCTTAAAATAGCAATCTATCTAATGCCAATGCTTTTTTGCTTTCATCCTGTTTTAAACATAACCATAATGATTACATTTAATTCCCAAGTGTGTGCCTTTAGGATACATGTGGCTCCAAACAAGCAGCTGTTAAGAACTTGTCTTCAGTTGGTTAAGAGTATTTCAAAGCATTGGTCTTGCTCTCTTGAGGTCAGGCTTCTTTGTCCAGAATGATAGGTAACAAGAAAATCTCTTCATCTTTCTTTATCTCATGTGTGACCATTATGGCCTACAGTTACATTTAAAGTTATTAACTCACACACAATTTACCCACCAATCAAATAAATCCCTTGTCTGGTATAGGGTCTTTAGGCAGGGATTACTTCCATTTCACCGAAAGCTAAAACCTGTGATAAAATTTGCTTTCCTTCTCCTATAGCTTTTCAATTAGTTGTACTCAGTGAGAAGACACTAGCTACATTTTGTTTAGCAAATAAAGCAAAAGTTCAATTGTTTATATTTTAATTATTTTAAAATATTTTTGTGCCCTTTGCCACTTCGTACTGAACACGAAATTTCCTCACAGTCGTCACTGATACAGTCACAAGCAGAATGGACAATTTAGGGAGAATATCTTTAGTATTCTTCACTTTTCTAGCTAGAAACCATAGTGACAAGCCATAAAAGTATATTTTTTTTCCTGTTGGGGATTTATTAGCACTGTGGAAGACTGACAATTTTGTCAAGAGCTCCACATACTTGCAATGAAAAAACCTGCTCCTCAAAAATGCAGTTTTGGTTGTTTTCCTGAAGCCAGCTTGACGTTTGTAAGGTTTCTACATAACATTTTTTCATAGGAAAGAATTGCTGTTATTTTTCAAGACTTTTGAGATTTCCATGTGCAAAATTATGCATGCAAAGTGGAATGGTATGATTGTTAACTTAAGCAGAATGTGTATATTTCACATCTTAAATATTGAAATAAATACAGAAATATAGCAAGCATCTTTTCTGTAGAAAAGGCAAATCATGCTAGAAAGCATTTTAGGCTTATTAAAGCTCAAGACAATGAAATCATGCACATTAACACTAGTCTAAGGTAAGAGTGAATCAGATTGCATTAAAGACTGAATCATGAAAATATAACATATATTCATTTTCTTTGTCCTTTCTTTTTCACATATACTGGTAACTCAGGATCTGTAAAACATTGTACTTCAGCTTTACATTGTGCTCTGTTTTTCCATCTAACAGTTTAGTTCTTGAACTGCAGTTTGTTTCAGTTATCCGTCCCCTTTGCCCAGAATGTGTCTCTTGGTTCTCTGTCCTCTTTCCAGCCACAGAGCGCTTTCTTAAGCAGATTGTAAGGTGTCAAGCAGCAGACATCCTCTTCTAGGTGAATGGATATATCTTCCATCTTTATTGAGATGGTCTGAATAATCGTGATAAAACCACCCTGCTCAGCTGCTATATCTGTGGCTTTCTCTTCAGTAGTCATTTTTTTCTGTTCATTTTGCTTCTGGTGCATTCCTGTCAACTGACTGAAAGGATTCAGGTATAAAATTTTATGTCATGGGTCTTTATGTTTCAGCCCTGAAAGGTCAGAAGTCCATGATTAAGGAAACATCCACTATCAGTTTGGCTTTGCAGTCTTTCATCAATTGTATCCAACAAATTGGGCTGTTGATCTCCTGTTTATGTGCTTTTACTTTTCTATATTTATATTTACATAGCTCTGTCCATTGTCTCTCTTGGTAGAGCAGAAAAATATTTGGAGGTCATTTCATTCTGTGTGATGCCAGTCATAATTTTGAGGTTATATATGCAGTCTTTAACTGATAAAAATCTGTGTAACAAAATCTCAGTACTACATTTGATAGCGTATTCAGAGATTGCTACACTCACATGAAATTCACAGAGCCAAAGAAACTTGAAGTGCCACCCTTAGTCGTAGCCTGAGGCTTGAGTTTTCCAGTAATGTTAAGAGAGGTTGTCTTCCTTGGGGATGACTAAAGCTTTCATGCCATTGTTCATATGTTGTATTTCTTAGTACAAAGTGACACAATGAAGCAGTTCAAATGATCATACAACAAAGTATGATGATAATTCTTCCTTCTGAAAGCTCTCTAAAAATACAGGTTTGCTTTTATCTTATGTTGGCAAAGAAGACATTCTGGTAAGTTTTGGGTTATCTGTGAAATAGTGAGTGCAATTAGAAGGAGCCTACCAGTTAGAAGTTTTACAGTTAGATTACCAGATGTTGTCTTGATATAACCTGGTGTCTTTCTGATGTCTGGCCCTGACATCTACTTGAATGGATTTTGTCAGTTGTGCAGCAAAAAATAAAATTCTTAAGAGCATCTAACAGCAAGATGTGGACTTATCTTTTCACTTTTCCTGAAACAACATTGAAATTTTCCTTGCGTAACATGGATTTTTCAAATGAAAATGATTTTTTTCTAATAGAAATTAATTTTGATTGGAAAGACCAATCATCTGTGTATATATATTTACTGGAAGAAACATCTCTCTCTAAACACAGAACAGTAAGAACATTTGTTTTTGTGAAGAAGTATTGGAATATAAAGTATGCGTCCCTTAAGACAGAAGGTGATGCACGTTCGGTAACCTTGAACAGTGAATATATTCTGCCTGAGCTACTGCTAATGTGTTATGATGCTTGAGGCAATTAGAAACACAGATGTGTTTGTTGTACAAATGGCAAGGGCTTGTGTGAATTTGTTTTGAAATGTGTTGCTGTCTTTCATTAACGCGCACATAATAATAAAAAGATTCTGGGTGGGTACTCTATCTGTACAGAGATAACAGCATCATTTTATTTGTATTGCTATAGGTTATTCCTTTTTGAAAAATATTCTTCAACTAAAAGGGGAAATTGGCTTAGCTGCCAAATTTCCTCTTTAGGTTCTTCAAGAAGAGAAGAAGTTGTCCTTGGATAGTGCCATTTTTTGAAAAGAGAATGAAGTATAAATTAAGAATACTATATAAAGTAACTCCAGTCTTCAAACAAAAAACCAAAAATGTATACGTGTTCTTGAACTCGCAAGAGGGAGTCATCATTTTACAATTCTGCACATCATGTCATCATTTTCTATAATATCCCATAATGACCAGATGGCACAGTGAAATAATGACAAGTTGACTCTTCTGAATATTTAAAGAGTTATCCTGAGTTATGAAGGTTATTATTAGTTCATATAGAAACTCTTCCCAATGAAATGAAGATGCAAATCATTGTTACTTTTTTACATTGTGGTTTAGGATCAAGAAATTAAAAGGAATATAGTACAGTTTTGTTGTTAGACCAGAAAGTTTGTGAGACAGGCAAAGAAAAATAAAATTAGTTGAATCAGATCTTTAATTTATCTTAATAAATAGATATTATTAATATCTCTTAATAAGGCACCTGTGAATAGTCCACTTCATGATATGAAATATAAATCTTGTCTACACAAAACATGATTGTTTTCTAACAAGAAACAAATATAGCACAATATTGGGTACTGATATTTTTCTCCCCCCCAAAAAAAGTTTGGTGTTTTTTTAATGTAGCTACTATCAAGTGTTAATAAGTACTTCCAGGAATAAACACTCTAGAGTAATGCTTAGGATAAAATAGCACTGTGTATTTTTTAAAATGCATTGTATGATAACTTATCCTATTAAGACTGGGAGTAACCAAAAACATAGTTTGTTTTACTTGTAAAGCCAAAGAGTATATCCTTGTCTCGCCTATCTTTCCACACTACAGGGATCAAAGAAAGTAATACAGTGTTCTGGTTTTGCTGGGATAGAATTAATTTTACTCCCAGTAGCTGCTGTGTTTCGTATTTAGTAGCAGAATAATGTTGATAACACTAATGTTTTTAGCTGTTGCTAAGAAATCAGGGACTTTTTCCAGTCTTCCATGTTCAGCTGATGAGCAGGATGTACAAGAGCTGGGAGAGAGCACAGCCAGGCAGCTAGCTCAAGTTGACCAATGAAAATGTTCCATACCATGGACTTCATTCTCAGTTTATAAAGGGGGGTTGGCTGGAGGGCAGAACTCTCTGCTCTTCTCTTTTCCATGAGTTTGAATGCTCTCTTTTCCGGGAGTTTTAACTTTGCTGGGAGGTCAGTTTTTCTGGGTTCCACAATCGCTTCTCAGAGACTGGCTGTGAACCCATCATCAGGTAGTGAGTAAAACTGTATTGTACACAGTTTGTTTTGCATATTCATTATTGTAATTGTTATTATCATTACCATCATTATTATTAGTAGTATTACTATTTCCTTTGTTGCCTTATTAAACTGTCTTTATCTCAACCCACGAGTTTTACCTTTTGTCTGTTTTTCCTCCCTACTCTGCTGGGGGGGAAGGGGAGGGGTGAGCGAGAGGCTGTCTAGCCCATAGTTGCCAGCTACTGGGTTAAACCGCGACATACAGGTATTTCAAAGCTCTTAATTTTTAAATGCTGGTTCATGCACATAGTTATTCATGTGAAGATATGGATTTATCCATATTCATGAAATCAAAAAAATGCTTCAGTCTTTGTTGACATGAAATACAGAAATTAATATTTACTACTGAAAATGTAAACAGATTGAGGTTTCTAGGGAAAAACAGCTGGTTTTTTTTAACTAAACTGTCTGCCTCACCCATAATTTTGAACATCATATCTGCAACAATACTACAGCTTTTTGGAAGATACAACAAAATACAAACAAACCTATAAATCATGCCACTATCACAGAATAATTGAGTATGCCTCATTCATTCATACTTTCTGAACACCTCAGGGTTACTTACATGCAAATTCCTCAGACTGTTGTTTTTGGTAAGGTTAGAAAATGAAGTTGGACTTCTCTAGTAATTATTGTTCTCAGCCATTTGGAATTAAAATAGAACTGGTGTCCAGCACAGTAACTCTTTTTTTCTGTGCTCTGGACCGTCCGCTGTCTGGCAAGTAATGTGTTGTTCCTGCGCAGAAAGAGTATCAACTAAGAGAGAAAAGAGAGAGCAGAAGGTGGGAGCAGAGGGATGTGAGGATAGAATTACCAGTGAAGCTAGGATAAAGAGACGGGAAGTAGGGGAGAATTTCTGGGAGGAGGCAGAGGGAAACTAGGTCAGTTGAGGATTTTTGGTGATTGAAACAGCTGTGCAGAGCCAAGAATGGATCCTGGATATGTCTGTGGGACTGGATGAGCAAGGACATGATTGGAAGTAGGAAAATGGGCTTGGAAAGAAGAAAAATTGACACTGGCTGGGTGAATGGGACTGGGTTTGAATGAGCAGAGAGCAGAGGAGAGAGTTTATGCCAGGAGACTGTGCACTGTTAGACCTTATTTGGAAGCCCAGGTCCATAAATCTTAAGAAACAGCCTTATGCTGAGCAATCTTGATGGTGTGGTGGTTTCCAGCAAAAGCAGAGCTAAGGGACCCCAATTTTTTACAGACTTACAGCTCCTATCTGCTACGTCCCTTCTCTACCATCCCTCTTTTTGACTGGCACAGTCCCTAAACTCCAGCACAATACCACCTGTTTCCTTCCAAACTTTCTTCCTATTTGGTTGGACAATGGCAAATGTTTATAGCTGATTTAGAACAGCATATGTGTAAATGCGCCAGCTGGCTAATGCCTCTTGAAAAGGCTAACTCAACTTGGGTCTTTTTAACATAACTGTACTGCCATGTGTGTTCAGGAGAACTGTAGATTTTCACCTCTTTTAAGTTCAGTTAAAGTTGGTCAGTACCTTCATATGTGCTTGGAAGGGGGACTAGACCGTTTCCTGCAGCCATTACGAAAGCTTTATTTCTAGAACAAACTATACTAAGAAACAGGAAATAATATATCATCCTGAAATTAAACTATATTATCAAGTATATCATAATGTCATTGAATATTGCAGTAACAGCTTTATTTTGTCATCTCACAACTGTTGCATGCTTGATTTCTTGCCTTCTACAATATTCTTTTAACTTATGTTTTAGGTGTTGTTTCTTTTAAGTCTTTGCATTTGAAATTACTGAATGTATTCATGACCAGTCTTTTCACTTTCCCCATCCCCTTCTGATGATAAAACCCAGTAAACTCGGGGACTGCATCATGCTAAAAGCTATGTGAACATTTAACAACTATATCTTGTTCTGGACATCTAAAGGATTTTGTAAATGAAGTTTTGCTCAGGATCACTTAAGACTTCTTTGGCAGAATTGAGAGGGAATCAGTGCTTCACCATTTTAATTCATATGCTGATTTGTCTCTTTTTCTAAAGTCAGAAATAGGTTCTTACTTCCATGGATATTTTATTTCTTCAATAACCCTTGTCTTCAATGATTTCACTTTTTGAGGCAGTGGAGTGTTAGTCCCAGTATATGGTGAACTCATGGTGTTTAGAGATGTTTAATTTCTTCACTTCAGTTCACAACCATGCCAGGGAATTCCTTAGAATATCTAGTTCCTGCTTAAGCAAACTAAAACTCAGAAATCTGCAGCAAACTGTCACTGCTAAAATAGCTGGTGGTCATCAGAATTATAACATGGTCTACTGAAAGCAGCAGGCACCGCTTCCATCAGCTTGTACGAAAAGTATTTAATAAATATATATCACCCTGTAGCTGATGGAATCTTCACAAAATTACTGGGAGTTTTAGTGCATATTGCTGTAAGATTTTGTTAGCTCAATTATGGTAATCTGAATTTTTTCCCCATTGTAAATGTGTTTTTCTTCTACTTTCTGCTTGATATGAAAATAAATGAATGTATGCACACACTACTTTAATGCCTGAAATTAGCAGAACACGATGCATTCTCCACTATCATATTAAATGTTTGCAACTTTCTTCCTCCAAGAACATATATGGTGTACTTTATAAAAGCAAGGACTCAAACTCAGAAATATTTTGGATGTTCTAGCCTCTCTGTCCATGGCACAGAAGTTAAGACTATGAATGATGTTAAGAAGGATAAATGGTGACTAAAGTGCCAAGTGTTTCTACAAAGCAAAATATGAATGTGAACTTCAGAGTATTAAAAATGTGTAAGTCTTCGAAGGACATCAATAAACAATTAATGCAGTTTTCAATAGTTGACAATGATCCTATGCTTACTCTTCTGAAAAAATGGAGTACATCTTTCCTGCAATTAATTCTAAGACAGTGCCTTGAAAGAGCTTTCAGTACCGCAAAGCACTCAAAGATTGTAGAGTTACATTGTGTGTGCCAAACACAGTGTTTTGACATCTAACTTTGCAACCTGAGTCTTACAGCTTAGTCTTGTCATTTGAGTCTATGCTGCACTGTTTCCCTGCAGTGACATAGACAGAAGATGGCACTGTTTATTCATTGTTCTAAAAATGAAAAGTATTTTCCTGCTTTTTCAAGAAAAAATAAACATTAGTGTATAGGGAAAACAGGAAATAGAATGGAGGTTATAATATTTTTGGAGAAATAGGTAGTTTCTGCTGAGTCAGGGCATATGCTTGTAAAAGCTGCAGTGTTGACGAGACTCAGACAGGAGCTATCTTTAGTCATGATAGCTGTACAGAGTTCAAAGCCTCTGTGAAATGGAAACCTGAAACACAACATACTGAGATCTAGTACCAGAGGAGGAGGAGGAGGAGAGGAGAGGACAAGTAGTAAAGGTTTTTATACACTGAAAAAATACTATGAGAACATAATTATACATAAGATGCAGTTGATAATTGGCTTGCTAATACAGGGTATCATCTAAGACATGGATTTTGGGCGAAAAACAGTGACTGCACCTTCATTGAGGAAGCTTTGGAATTCACTACAAAGCTTCTGATCTTGCAAGCACCCATGTACTCACTTTGTAAGTCCTGGTTGTAACAGAACTTA
>Ga0181612_181460_pt1 | contig 10075 bp, 5 predicted proteins | sample HoacroProtozoa21_FD_119630 | JGI IMG/M metagenome (GOLD analysis project Ga0181612, IMG submission 119630) | Hoatzin crop microbial communities from Cojedes, Venezuel. Combined Assembly of Gp0051906, Gp0051904, Gp0051908
AAAATAAGATGTGTTCAAGGACGTGCAGGCGGTCTGTTGCTATTGGCGTTAGTGCATAGTTACCAATCATAAGGGAATGTGGGGCGTGTGAACAGTGTGTGATTTATGTCTGTAGCCTACCCGATGTAAGCGTAATCGTGTGTACAGATATGGAAAATGTATATAACTGCACAAGCGGGAGAATAAAGTGTTCCGACTGTGTATCTTAGCAATGCGTGTGAGAGTCGTTCCCGTCCTTTCACAGATGCTGAGACCCGGCAGTAGTGGATAGGTTAGAAATAATTTTTCTTGACATTTAAGTTCTAGGCTCAGTTTTTATGGCCATTAGTCAGAAAAGCCTTATTTTCCCCTACCAGCAGTGATTTGCATGTAGAACTCCACAGCATTTCACTGAACATGTGAGGCTAGCAACCCCAGAGTATGCAGTAACTTTGAAGGATTAGTTCTCTGGTAAACCTAATCCCATGCTACCACATCTTCAATGCTATTAGTTCTGAAATAAGTGGATTAAAACCAGCAATTTCTATACATGTGACAATAACTTCTACTCCTTTTCAGAATTCTCCCAATAAGCAGATAGAAGGAGGAGAGTGGCTCGTAAATAAATAATACAACACATGGAAAGCAGTTGCCATAATTTTTGCTTTTATTTTAGTGCTGAAAAATTTCCACTCTGGAGACCAGTTTTATGTTCCATGTAGAAGAACATCTTGTTACCACAAAGTACTGAAAGTCACACCTTCTGACTTGCTAGATACAGCAGAAATTTATTTTAGCACAGAAAGTAAAAAGCCATAGCAAAATTACCATAATTATAAATTGTATCTGAAGACCACCACTTCTTTTTTTGTGTGTCAAGTGGTAATACAGATAATAAATTCAAATGCACTTTGGAATGAAACGAACTAGCAGATAAGATGAATAACTATTAAAAGGGTTTCCTGGAACTGAGAATGGCCAGAGTGAAAATAAGAATGAAGCACAATTGTAATAAAAAAGACTTTTCAGGAACTATCTACTATTGGAATTTCCTGAGACTCTCTTATGGCTTTTTCCATGCTGTGCTATGCTGATTGCTAACACAATTTTTCTTTCTCTCCCTGTTGTTACCTGAAAACTGGTAAGGAGAATATATTAATGAAATGGCAATGAAAAGTCTCTTTGCCCAAAAATATTGCCAAATATTTGTTTTCAGCTTTTCTAAGTTGAAACAAGAGAATGAAGTCAACAAAATAAACTTTTGCATGCTCATTTTTCACAAGTTTTATTGATGTGGTGGAAATAAATCACTGATAGGCAAACCTCAAAAAGATTTAGAAGCCATATCCAAAAGGATACTTAGAAAGTCACGAGGAAATCAGCTGAACGTGGACTTTTCCAGTATGCAGACCTGTGGCAGGGACCCAGGGGAGCTGTGCACACAGTGCCTGCGCTGCGGGGTTGTCTGCGTGGGGAGGCACGGAAGGAAAGCAGGCGCTTCGCGCTAGGCTTCTGCACAGTCCCAGAAAGCTTCTCCCTTTCAGCCCTGCTGTCCAGCAACGGCGGTTAATGCCAGCAGCTAACAGCTATCAGCGCAGCCCGGGACGAGCAGAGAGGCTGACTATATTTGCTGAAGGGCAGAGACAGGTATGAGCCGGGAACAGATGTGGCTCAAAAGAGAAAAAACAACAGGGAGAGATATGCTGGGGCAGAGAGATGGGGTCTTTTAGAACAATATGCTGTTTTTCTTTGAGACGCAGACAGAGGACCTGTTAGAAAAACTGAGGGCCTGATTAAAGAACTCTGTGTTTGAAGCAGGGCTAAAAGTTACTTGCTTAGCACTGTATTCACTAAACAGCTCCTTTTAGCACCTTCTGGCTAGAAGAATCACTGACATTTCTGAACTGTCGTCGGTACAGTATATTTCCCCACGGCACAGGGACTCAGAAATGAGCTTGCTTGCCATTGGCTGGAGCACGCACTTCATTTTCTGAGCCTTTGAATATATTTACATTGTAGGACTGTCACTCTACAGCACATACCTAAAGGCCCAAGGTCATTAATCATCCGATATGAAATATAGAAAAGTTACTGGAATAGAACATTGTCACCAGACAAATTACAGTATATTTCTGACCTTGTGCCTTAAATATTTATCATTGCTGTAAGTAGCTTTACAGGGCTGCTCTTTTTGAGAATACGAAGAAAGCTGCAATGAAGGCAAGCTTGTCACTTGTTCTATGAAAAAATAGAGCACTTCAAGATCCATCAATCCAATGTCTTCCCAAAGCAATAAATTCAGCTTCAAAAGGAAAAACCCTTCCACCTTCAGCTGCAGACGTAATTTGTCATTATTATATACATATGTTTGGTTTAAAAGAAAATTCTTAGGGACACAACTTGGCAGTCAAAAACATTTAAAAATCATCTTTACAAAATATAATGCTGTCCTTCTCTTTGAAATCTACGTCATTACACTCATATCTATTTCCAGACTTTATTAAGCCGTGTGGTAGAGAAATCCCATCAAATCAATCAGACCTTCTGAAGATAGGTTAGCCACGGTTGTCATTCATCCTGCCTGGTTCTGACTCTGTTTCACATACCCCAGAGAAAACACCCTCATCCTTCAGTGAAAACACCCTCACCATTATCCTCTTGGTTGCTTCTTTCAAGAAGAGGAGGTGCCTCCTACTTTCACATCCTATAGTGCATCTCAGACAGGAAAGACAACTATGCCATGAGACAATACACCGCAGACATCAGTCCCTGTGGGAAGGGAGTGGTAAAATAATTAGAAAGGGTAGCCTATTTTTTGCAAGGGATTGTGTCTGCAAGAAAGCCAAGTCTAAGCTAAGGATAGGGTCGCATGAATCCTAGGAGATTTTCTCCTCTCTCTGAGTTGCACAACAAACTGATGGCTTGATAGCTATTTGGACTGCTATTTGAAGCATATCGTTAACATTTGCCAAAAGACACATGCTTAGAAAACCTTCTTGCTAGCATTAAAAGTTTGAATACAGCTCCGTACGGCTGTTACACACAGATACACAGACACAGGTTCTACTCTCAGTCACGCTGCAGCACAGAAGCCGTGGATATTAACAGAAGCAAAACTTGGTCCCTCATAATAATTTGTAAAATAATGTGCAGCTTTGGTTAAATGAGAGTTCCACACGGCTCAGCACTTCTGAAAAGTACAGGTCCATAATATGTCACACCAAGCCATCATAAAAGAATGCAGACAAGAAAAGAGGAAGAGAAGGGAAAGAAAGTGATGCTGGGCAGCTGGTGAACAGGGTGCAAGGGACAGCGTGTGTGTGCATATGCGTGCCTGGGTGACTTGGTGAGACTGCTGATGAGATCAGGAGCAAGAGCAAGAGGCCACAGGTATCTGACATCTTATTTAGGTTGGAGGGTTAACAACTCAAAGTTAATTGCTTTTTACAACATATGTTTTTTTAAATTCTGTTGTCAGTTGTGCTTACAAGCCAAAACGAGCAGTTCCAATTGGGAGCTCACCCGTACGCCTTTGCCTGACGATCGGGCCTCTCTGCGTGCCCGCAGTGCACGTGCACAGCTCACAGCCCCGCGGCGGCAGCAGCTACCTCTTCTGCAGGAAGACCTCCCAACAGCGGCATGTGGTGTCTAGTGCAACCCTACGGTCCTAGGAAGGTCTAGAACTTAAAGCTTGACTGGCTACAAACATGACAATACAGGAGAGAGAAACTGGAATGGCATATTGCTATGCATGTCAAAGCGGCATTTTGTGTGATTTACGTGTAACTGATAGAAACATATTCTATTTTGACAGCCCACACAAATCAAATGGATCACACAGTTTGCTGTTCAAAAGCACAAATAAATAATGTAATATTAACAACCCTGAAATAGCGTCGTGGAAAGGACAGACGTGCACAGCCAATATAAAACACTTAGTTTCACAGAATATCTTTGCCATTCAGTAGCATGTACATTTGCTGGGATCAAACTTCCTATCCTCCAGGCTTGCACTAAGCACAACTGCAGCAAGGAGTTAGTTGCCAAACTGATAAGCTATGTTTTTAGCGTCTTACAGAATCAGAAACGTCATCCTCTATAATATAATACAATGACAAATTCCCACCCCTCATGTCTTTTGAGTACTCCCTTTGACAGTCCCCTCCAATGCTGAGGAGTATTCACAAGCACATTAGCTGATACATTTTCGTACGTGTTTGTGTAAAAAAGCGGTCAGTGCACGGTGCACTGACACCACTGAAACTCGTCCTCCTGTGCTCTGTTTTCCTGTGCTCTGCCATGGCTTTAAGGTGCTATGCCTCATTACAATTTTAGCCTCTTCAGATCAGCAGTTGACCTTTTCCTGTGTCACGGAAAACTCCATGCATATTCCTGGAGCTATACAAATGATAAATAAAAATCACCTAGTCCCTAGCTGGTCCACAGCAGAAACTCTCCAAGCTAAATTTTCTAAAATCATAATCTGCCCCTAGGTATTCGTTACTGTTAACAGGCAATGATCAGGCTATAACCTGGAAAAGCTTTGTGGAAGGATATATTTTATGCAGTTGACAGTAAATACATAAATAACTTAATTTCCAGGTTTGAGTAATAAAAAAAAAATAATCTCTACAGAAATCTTGCTTTACATCTCTACCTCTACTTCTACCTCTATTCTTTTAGGCTCTGTTTCTTGATTTTTTAAAATTCAGCCTCATATCCATGATCTGTGTTTGTTTTAATGGCCTCGTATCTAATGCATGACATTTAATAAACTAATAATCTAATAAAACTTCAAAATGGTTCTGTTCTAAAATGCTGTTGAAGAAACATCAGATGGTTTGTCATCCTGTACCAGGAAAGAATGAGTAAGTGCTAAAAGTGGCTTCACATCCTTACTATATATAGAAATCCTATTACAATTACCCTTAACTGTCCTTTGCCTTCCTGTAGTAGTTTCTTCTGTGTCCTCTGTACCTATAGGTAATACAGGAAGATGCCAGGGTTTGTCTGTGTGCATACAAAGCAGAGGCAATCCCAATCCACTCTTAGTGTATAGTTCATTTCCAAGCAAATGTGTAGTATCTTCATCCTCACCTTTGTTTCACAGTTTGTATGTGCAGTAACAGTTCTTTCTGCTGGGCCTATTTTCACATTTTGTCAGCTGAACTGTGGCTCAGAGTATCCTCCACCGACACATCTTGTATTTGGAGTACAAAGTACTCAGGTAAGAATCAGGCAGCATTAATACCTTCAGAGAGCAAATCTGTGAAGAATTCATGGCCTGTATAAGGAATGAATGTGGATTTTAGTGAAGCAATGTTAGCACATGCCACAGATGGATAATGGTTATAATAATAATCAGTGCATCTAATCACATTTTTAGCAGTTCTTTAAAAGCCTTCTTTGTTGCCAACATTTTTTCTTCCACTCAGTGTAAGTGCAAAGCCTGTCCCTTTCCTTCTGAAGATTAATGGTCAGTTCACTGCTCATGGCTGAGCAAGACTCATTAAAGCAATATTCTCTAATCATCCACAACACTGCCAGTCTCTCCTTATTCTAAGCATATAATTTTGTGGAAACAGGATCAGAGATTAATTGAGTCAATTAGCAGCTAGATTTGCAGAGAGTTTGGGAGACCTGAGATTTCCCACTTACTGTATTGATTTGTGTGCAGAATGGCATCTAATTTTCCACACTTCTAGGACTGGCAGGCATCCAGTCTGTTCTGTTTCCATCCTAATGGCTAAGAAAATGTCATGTGATCTTTGCCAATAAATTCAGTTTTTTTAATCTTCCTTCTGAATCCAGTCATTCTATTTAGGTACTTGGCGGTTTGTTTAATATATTTTTCAAAAATCAAGCTCTGTTGCTAAAATACATGCCTGGCCAAGCTTAAATCTAAGACATTAGCTGTAAATCAGCAAGTTACATTGGTTTTCCAACTGAAAATGGGCCAACATTTGTACTAATTGATAACCTGTACATTCCTGGTGAATCATTGCTTTTCGCAGAAAAGGATTAACTAACATAAAATTCCTCAGTATGCATATATATTGCAAAAGTTTTGGCTTGGAGAAAAGATGCTGTTCTTTATCCAAGCTTCCTTCTCTCTCTTTCCCCAGATCTGGTCTCTGTTATTCTTCATCTCAAGGCAGAGCTGACACAAGTGATGGGTATCTTTCGACCACTGACAGGGGATCATGACCTGAGGCTGAGTTCTGAGCACCCAGAAAATCACTGCTACCATCTTCTTGGTCTGCTTAGACATGTGTAAGAACAAGTTAATGCAGCTAAACACTGCTGCTTTAAGGGTGAAAACTGCAGCAGAGAAAGTCCTTTCTACTTAATCTTTTGTCTTCCATCCTAATAGTGCTTAAGTACTTCTCAATCATTAACAGGAAAAAGCTCTTTTTATGTCTTTACAGGATGCAGCAGAAATCAACCATTTAATCTGTAGGCCTGTTTGTGAAGATAAATGATGGGGAGCTTTCACACGGCAGACTAAATAGTCTTGTGGCTAGCTCTGAAAGCAGTAAGGTTCTTCTCTTATGGGGTTGATCTTCCTGGGCTGTGTGGGGCCTTTGTCTACCCATGCCTCTTCCTCCTGGCCAGTGCCAAGTGAGGATGGTTGCTGCAGAAGGTCAGGGAGCCACAAGCACAGCTTATCCAGTAGAAACCAGACCCTGAAAGTACTGGTGAGCTGGCACAGCATCCTGCTAAACTGCTCCTGCTGAACTATGTGGCTTCCCATATTGCTTCCTCCATTCTTCAGCCATACATCTGGGACACTCTGCCCTGCTCTGCCCATCATGCCAGGCAAGTCCTGCTGTTTGCTTTCTCTCTCCACTGGGAATCGCTTGCTCTTTTTTCCCTCCGTTGGGCTCCTGTTGCCTTTTCCTGCTGGAATTCTGGCGCTCTGCTCAGTTCTATTGCTGTTGCCACTGGACACGTAAGGAAGAGTTGCTACCTCCCTCCTTCTTGCCTTAGCTCTCCTCACTTGCCCCTTTCCTCCACTCTCCCACGTGCTTTATGAATGCTCACTTTGCTCTGCCACACAACCAGTCACTGCAGGACAGCTGAAGGAACCTCTCCCAGCTCTCCATAATCCAACCCTATCTCAGAGACTCAGAGTCTCAGGGACTCTGTTAATGCTGTTGTGCATAACCTACTAACAGGCAAGGTGAGACCACCTCACTGCTGAGGAAGACCAGCCCAGACAAAGCATATTCTCCTCTTGCACAGGCGGAAGTTGTACACTTACTGATGACTCTGCATTTCTGTAGATTTTTTTGAGCTGACATCTCAGGAAAGTGGTTTTAGACACAACTTTTCCTGTAGGCAGCAGAATACTGTGAAGACCAGCTTGTTACGTTAATGAGTAAAGGAGTGGATGTTCATGCGTTCCAATGAAGGACTGTCACGCTACTCCATTTATGCTAGTGAAACAGAAATGAAGGAGGAGAACAACCTTCAGAGTCTGATCCAGATAGCATTTAAATCCCTGAGAGGTGGCTGACTGATTTGAATGGGCTGTCACAGGGATGAAGGAATCTCCACCACAGAACTGCAGCACCTCCAGAGTCACAGAGCATCACCACCTGCTACTCCTGGCAAACGGGACTATGCTTCATGAGGTGAGAGGGTGCCATCTACACCACCCCATATTCTTTGTTCCCACTGTTTCTGCTGGGAGGATATTCCTGAGCATTACAGCTCTGATTGATAGAAATGTTCTTCTCGTTTCCAGTTCAAATTCATTGTTAACAAGTGTATAGCAATTTGTTCTTGTGCCAGTATGATTAAAGTAGCTGTCTTCCTCCCTGGTATTTACTACTGTTATTTACTTACAGATAGTCTTGAAAGGTTAAGCAAACGTTTTCAAAGCTGGGAAAGTCCTTTAGTCTCTTACAGTAGGATATGCTCGCTATTGCTCAGATTATAATAGTAACCCTTCCTTGCCCTTACTTCAATTACTCTTGCTTGAGCAAGGAATCAGATCCTCTGTGTCCAACACCTTCATCTAGAAGGTTTTTGCTGTCCACATATCTAAAAAGAAATTGTGAGTTTTAATCTGCTTGTTTAGTAAGATTCCTTAACAGCCTTATTATCCACCTCCTCAGTTTTCTATTGGCAGGTACCAATATTCTGTTCAGCAGAGTGGAGACCGAACAGAGCTAATTGCTTGAAAGAAAGAAAGAAAAAAACCACAAGTAATGCAAGATTGCGTGAGCTGGTTCATTAGTGAGTTTCCTCTTCATTTCCAAAGTGCAATTCAAAGCTCCGGCCTGGTTATGCACATACAAGGTTTTGATTCCTGGGGATTATTTAGTGAAGGTGGTGGGAAATACGCTATTGTAAGAAAGCACAGCTTTCATTTGCTTAGTGGGTATAACAAAGTCTCAGCTACTTTGTGTAATCAGATTTGCTTGTTCAGAAATCATGGCATCACGTTAGTTTTAAAAGATATGTGAAAACTTGTTTCTAACCCCAGCAGTTTTCTGCCTTTTCCTCATCTGTTACAAAAGATTACATGCTTGCCATTTTCCTTTCAGTCCTATGATAGGAAAGCATCTTCTGTGCCTGTTTCTTTGAAGGAAGCATTTGTAACTGACTGTTTCTTTGTCCTCTCTTATTGGCCCCTGCTACCAGCTGCCCTTTTGCTCCATGGCAAGCAGGTGAGAAAGCACTGTAAGAGGAGCACTAGGGCAATGGGAAACTTGCAGTGGGATGAACGAACCTGAGTCAGGTGCAGCAGCAGTTCTGGTGTGTGCTGGTTTTGGCTCGGACACAGCTGGGACAGCTGATCCCAGCTGACCAAAGGGGTGTTCTATACCATATGACGTCATGCTCAGCATAAAAAGCTGGGGGAAAGAAGAAGGAAGGGGGGACATTTGCAGTTACGATGTTTGTCTTCCCAAGTAACCATTATGTGTGATGGAGCCCTGCTTTCCTGGAGATGGCTGAACACCTGCCTGTGGTGGGAAATAGTGAATGAATTTCTTGGTTTGCTTTGCTTGCATGCCCAGCTTTTTCTTTGTTAGACTGTTTTTATTTCGACTCATGAGATTTCCCACTTTTACCCTTCCGATTCTCTCCCCTATCCCACTGAGGGGGATTGAGTGAGCGAGAGGCTGTGTCATGCTTAGTTGCTGGCTGGGGTTAAACAACAGCAATGACATTTTATGGGATGCAATATCTCTTTGGTTAGTGGGGGGTATCCCCTCCCAACCTCTTGCACACCCTGCCAGTCTACTCACTGGGAGGGCAGAGAGAGAAGCAGGAGGCCTTGATGCTATGCAAACACTGTTCAGCGACAGCAGAGTAGAAGGGCATCAGTGTTGTTATCAGCATTGTTTTGATCACAGATCTAAAACAAAGCACTGTAAGGGTTGCAATGAAGAAATTTAACTCCATCCCAGCCAGATCCATTACACTATCTGATTGTAGCAGTCATGCACTTGCAAAAACAATTTTTTTTGAAGTTTCTTTTCTCAAAAGACATTGATAAATTTAAAAAAAGTTCAGGACACTGCTGAGTTAGTTCATTATTCAGAAATACCCCACCAGTTATTTTACTTTGGCTATCATTCAGCATGTGTGAAGTCTGGGATGATTAGTCTTTCTATTGTAATAATTTAAAGTTCATTTAGATAAGCTGCTGAATCTGACATCTGCATCTTTTTACTCCTTTTTAGTTTTTTATGAAGGCAACGCAGCTGGAACAAATGAAAGAAGATTATTCATCTGTTATGAAAACTAAAGATAATACTTGTATTCAGATAGAACAAGGAGTAGAGGTATGTAAAAATTAATTATTGGAGTAATTAATGGAGGGAAGGGATGCCATCCAGATGGACCTTGACAGGCTTGAAAGGTGGGCCTGTGTGCAAACCTCATGAAGCTCAACATGGCCAAGTGCAAGATCCTGCACATGGATCAGAGCAATCCCAAACACAAGTACAGGCTGGGCAGAGAATGGATTGAGAGCAGCCCTGAGGAGAAGGACTGCGGGGTGCTGGTTAATGAGAAGCTCAACGCGACATGGCAGTGTGCACCCGCAGCCCAGAAGGCAAACCATATCCTGGGCTGCATC
>Ga0181612_181568_pt1 | contig 10075 bp, 5 predicted proteins | sample HoacroProtozoa21_FD_119630 | JGI IMG/M metagenome (GOLD analysis project Ga0181612, IMG submission 119630) | Hoatzin crop microbial communities from Cojedes, Venezuel. Combined Assembly of Gp0051906, Gp0051904, Gp0051908
AGGAAGAGCCCATCCCATCCCATCCCATCCCATCCCATCCCATCCCATCCCACCCCACAGACTCTGGAAGGGGAGGTCCAAACACCTCATTATCCAGCCAGATGGGACAGAGGTGGGGAAGGGAGCTACAGCCCGGACCTGACCCCCCCAACCCGCTCTGCCTGGGTATGGCATGGACACGTCAGCAGACCGGTGGAGCACGAGACCAGGCTCTGGCATGCAGTCACCCGTCCCCTGTGCTGCTGGTATGGTCCCTGGCATGGCCTCGGCCAGGCCAGCCAGCGCTCCTCCAGGCAATGGAGCAGGGGCCAGTGACTGCCCCGGCTCGGCAGGCAGGCAGCTGGACACTGGCCAAAGCGTGGCAAGTGGTAAGGCATCCACAGAACAGTCCCTGCCCTTTACTGGGCAGCGATTTATCTGTACAGACATAGTCACTGAGCCTGAAATATAAATAGTTGTATCTAGCAATGGGGAATGGAAACTGTCCTGGTCATTGGTTTTGATGTATTTATGGCTGCCTGTAACGTAAACCTAAGTTTTCAGTGCTAACGGTCCACGCTTGCAGAGGATTCTCTCCTTCCGCCATTATATTTTTGGCAAAAGTCAGAAACAAATAGATCTGCATCTCTTACCTCTTTGCCTCCAGTATCCCAAAGGGATGAGAGGGATTGGGAATTGGATGGAAATCTGTAGCGCTCGGTATCCCCACTGCAGATTGCAGTCATAGCTGTCTATATCTGAGCAGTCATTCAGATGCTAATGGAGCTGCTCCCATGTCAGCAAGCTCAGAGAAAGGCCTCCACTGTTCAATTTTTGGGTATTTCTTAGCTATCAATCAAAGGGCCAACGCATATTGATGTATCAGGGAAAATGTCTCTTTTGCCCATGTTAGCAGCAATGTTCTAAGATAAAGCTGTTTTAAAACATGACCTATTTTCACTTTGCACTGGTCTGTCCTGAAGAAGGATGTTTATGCAATTTTGCAAAGAAACGTGAACTGTTCTACTCCATTTACATTTCTTTGTTCCAAAATGTATTCCCCTTGTTGAGATTCCAGCAGACAAGGAAAGCAGACGCAGCGGTTACTTTCCAAAGTGAAACTTAAAACCACAATCTCCCGCTCAGAAAACACAGAATGAGTCACAGGAAGGGGCCACTTGCTTGCAAAACTCATTAAAAGCACGGCAAGGCAAAATGGATTTCCTGTATCAATAAATAGATTGCTGGCAGCGGGCAGAACACCTGACAGTGCTGGAGGCTAACAACCGGTCCAAGAGTAGCCTTTAGAAAAGCCAGATCAATTCCTCAGCTCAGAAACTGTATCTCCCCAGCATGCAGTTTTCTTGGCATTAGCTGACTTAATCTAGCAAAGTGCTTGAGAATATGCGTAAATTTCAGGGCTGGGAGGGGTGACTGAAACACATGCTTACATAGATAGATACATTATATCTGTATTTATTTTCTGAAGCAAGCCTTACTGAAAGGATGCACCCATGGTACTACAGAGGTGTACACACTGCAGGTGAAAGCTTTGTTTCCCAAGTTCATGAAAAAACAAAGAAGTCGTTACCTAAGCTTAAAATTCAGCTGTAATTGCAACTCTGTTTTGCTGTTAGCAGTACCCCTTGGACACCTCAGTATAGATTTCCTTTCGGTCAATGTTATTCTCTCCTGTTTGGCAAATGAAGCCCAAACGTCCTTCCCGCCTCTGCCGTGCAACGCGGGCACACGGGATTTGGGGCCAGGCTGCTTAAGAGGCAAAAGGCAGAGCTCAGCGCCTGACCTGGTACCACCTAGGTCCAGCACGGGGAAGGAAACAAGAAGCTGCTTTTTGGCCACTTGCTCTGGTTTTGTTCCTTTTCTCTAGTTCCTCCTAGAAGAAAACTCCTTTCTTATTTTGCCTTTATTTTCCTCCCTCACGTCCCAGTGGCTGGGAAGGCCTTGAGGAGCCTCTCTCCCCCAAAGGACCCAGCAGCCGTCACCCCTCTGCACCCCTGCTGGGCTTGCTTTCTCTCCCATTTACCACTAGCCCTTTTCTTGCGCACCTCCAGCGCGCCACAGAACGAGATGCGGGGCTGGACTTTACCGCGAGCAAAAGAGTTAGGACTACCCGAAGTTGTGGCAGTATGAGTGTACTCTTTTCACCACCGCACTTTGCTGGACGCTTTTGGAAAAAAAAAAAAAGCAGCAAACAAAAAAAAGAAAACCCCAAAACAAACCTCCAGGCTTTACCTTTTTGTGCATTCACAGAAGAGTTGACGGTTGTATTCATTATATTTTTAGGCACTAGCTCTTAGCACCAATCGTCTGCTGCCTCTTGCAATCATCTACCCTGAGGTACTTTATGGCATCTGCAATGCATATTGAATTAAGACTATTTACTTATGACTACTTATTTATAAAGAAAAAATTAATGGAGTATTCTGGGAATATTCCCTACCTTCCCCATGGCATCAAAAAGCCCCAACTCTACGGTCTTTGCTTCTCAGGAGGTTTGCTGCCTCAGATTTTTCTACCTCTAGTGTTAATGGGATATTCCAGGAGCAGTGAATGCGTCCTTATAAAGTTTCATTTGCTGATGCAAAAGCACCGTTCCTGACTTTTAATTAAAAAGGCACCTTCATTTCAAAGCCTGTCTCCAGAGCTCCAGGGTAAATGTTTATACAAGCCAGAGACATACAGAAAATAGAGAAGACTGAAGCAGCAGTGACTGCAGGCTGCCGAAACACGGCTGCTCTTGTGTTTTTAACAGAGAACTTGAGCTGCCGCAGAGCCTTATCAGCCCAAACATCTTTGTTTTCATACCAGCCAACACGAGCCCGGCAGTATCACCTCGCTGCAGTCAGTTTGCTCAGCAAACCCGGCGGAGGGAGCAAAAGGCAGTGCTGCGTTCTCACGGGCAGGAGGAAAGGGTATTTGCTTCTCACCAATGGAATGGCCAATGTCAAAGTAAAGGAGAGGGGAAAAAAAGAAGAAAAAAGAAAAATAAAGACTATCTGGTCTCATTGCCACAAATGACGACACTCCCATTCAAGACAGATGGCTAGTTTTTCCTTAGGTCACATTAGGAATTAGATGAAAGAAAGATTAAAAAAAACAAATCTGGGGTTGGGCAAGATTCCCGACTGGTCCAGTTTGCTCCAGTTCCTGTCTGGTTGCTCTTGGCTCCGAGGTGCTGTTCCCACACCCCAGAACAGCCGGAGCCCAGACCCTGGCCCTGTCTCCCTCGGCGAGCGCTCTCCATCTGAAAAGGCTCTGGGTCAAACGCTGCAGTGAACAGCAAACATTTTGCAAGTGCTGGGAGTCAAACCGGATAGCCCCGGTAAGAGACAGGCAATTGGGACTGGAGCTGCAAGAGCCACGCTTTACAGAGTTTCAGCAGCTCTGCAAAAGCACTCTGCCACTATCAAAGCATACAGGAAAACAGAAGTCAGAAAAAAATTTAGATTTGCCTTTATTACAATATATATTTCTACCCTTGTTGCATTCAGCAGATCAAAATGAGGTGTTAAAGTGATTTTCATCATGGCACTAGCACACACATATACAGAGTAAATACTGTATATAAATAGGCTTTGAAATAATAATCCGTATCTACAAATAAATCATACGCAATATCCTCTTTCTCCTCCCTCCCCAAATTACAGCAGTAACATAACTTCAACGTAGCTAATGCAACAAGTATGGGACTCTTTCCCTCACATGTCACAGTTTGAGCGGTATGGTCATCAGCTTCAAGAAAATAAACATTAGTCACTCCTCACTGCTGCATATTCTAGTTTATGTGTATTGTATAAATAGAATATACTGTGGCTTAATGTGTCTGCATATTTGTTAGCCAAATATTCTTTCTGTAACAGAAACCAGCATTACACTGCAAGCAAGGTTGATCTTTTTTTCTTTCATAGAAAGAGTAGGAATTTGTTAAACCATCCCTTTTTCTTCTACATGAATTAACAAAGCAGTTCAAATATTCTGCATAAAATTGCTCAGCTACCACATCAAAATGTCTTCCATTCTCCGAAAAAGTATGGTGATGCTTCTAGCAGATCAAAACTTTGATTTTCTTAAGTGTCTTTTCTGTGAGCAAATCTGATAAACATTATACAAACACACACTCGTTTCAGCTTTCAGACACAAAGGGGTACAGAGCACGTCACCAGTAAGGCGTTTAACTTCCCAGACTCACAGAAAAGCTGGTCAGAAGGGACCCCTGGAGGGCATCGAGCCCAACTCCACGCTCGAAGCAGCGACTGCCAACACCAAATGAAGTCGGCCATAACCCTGCTTAACCAAGTCTTGAAAAATTCCAGGATGGAGACTGCGCAGCGTCTCAGGGTTGCCTGTACCAGTGCTGCACTATGCCTAAAAATCTGATGGAATTAAAATGACTACTCATTCATGCTGTCATTCGGTTTGAAGTACTAATGGCCAACAAACAACCCTGGATTAGCTATTGATTAAGTTATAAATAAATACATCACAGGCTTTAAATGCGGAGAACTTCCAGGGACTGTCTTTTCTGGTGGAAGCTACCGTGTGCGGTACCTTCAGAAAAACAGATCTTAACTGCTGGGAAAGATTAAAAAAAAACCCACATCAACAAAAACGTGACAGCCTCTTACTAAAGGGGAGGGTTGGTTTGGTTTTATTTTGCATAATAAATGGACTGAGACAGGCCTTTATGAAAACTGAATTAAAACAGGATGCAGTTAGCATTTAATCCATTTATTCAATCATTAATGACAAGTATTAATAGCTACTTAAAGGAAAGTGTGGCTACATTTAGAGACACAACCGTCTCAGTTTGGCAACCTGTGATCCCCACTGATTGTCCTTCTGAAAAAACTGTTAACATATTTCTTCCATCTTTAAGCAAAAAGACGTTTGTATTCTCTTTAAACTTTAAAGAAAACACAATCAGTCTGGGTTGTTAAACACGCATTTCTTCCTCTGTGTTTGTCAAATTCTGGTATTTCCCAGTGGGTGTGCACCTTGCCCAAAGCAGCAACGTTCACGTGAAAAGGAAGACTCAGGCAGAGCTCACCACCGCGCATTGTAACTGTATAAAGGATTGCACTTATATTCATTATTATTGAAGGCACAGGGAAATAATGAATTGGCCCCCTGACATCCCAGATAAAGTCTGCAGCACTACAAGTTAGAAAAACTCTACTACAGAATTACCATCCTACCCGCCGATAGGGTGGTAGAGCTACCATCCCACCTATGTTGCTACTCTTGACATGCAAAAACAGAACTTGTTGAAACAAAACAAATGTGATACAGAGCAGCTGTTCCCAAACTTTTGGGTGCTAACTGACCACAATTGCTTCTTAAAAATTCTCCTGTACCACTCTGCCTTCCTATCATTAAACTAACTCTTAACTGAAAGCACCACAAAGCAGCTGCAAAACATGTGCCATAGCCTCACAGATCACAAGCTGGTAGAGACCACAGCTTGTGGAGCCCTGTTTTAGCCATACTGCAATACAATATACATGGAAACCCATGATGCTATTTCCAGTGTTTCAGAGAACTATTAGACTTTTAAATATACTTGAAAAGGAAAAACAACAAAGACAAGATTCTCTCCCAGCTACAAGCACATTTGAGGATCATCTGGCACATGGTCATTTGATTTTACATTTTAAGTAAAGTACCGCATTGTGTAAAGGCAGACCATTTGGAAAACGTTATCAACTGATCAACTGATATTGCTTTTAGTATGTACAGTTAAGTCTTAAGGCAGTCAAAAGCAGGTAGCAAAAACAGTATCTACAGCTTGTGTCTGGACAAACAAGCCAAAAAAAAAAAGATGAAAGAGGAGATTTCATTATCTTGGAGGACAGTAAATTGCACTAAAAGCATCCATTCTTTATGATATAAACCCCCCAAAAAATTCCATAGAGTAAAAACCTGAGATGCATCATTTACCAGCATCAAAGTGCACATTTTAGCCAAAATAATGTTTCAAATAACACTATTCCATTTTGACAATCCTCAGTGTTCTTGGCTCAATAACGATCTTGAAACTCAGCACATTTGGTGGGTAAAATGTCTTTACTAAAAATCACTGACTTCAGTAAGATGGGCACTACGCGTAGTGGCCCCTATCTTCCACTTGCACATTTACCTTAATTCAAGTAGTTTTTGACGCAGGGTGCTTCTCAAATTGAGAAAAACTGCCAGCATCTGGCCATCTCATTTCGTTTGCTTTCTATTTAGATTACACATTATTTATTTCCTCAGAAAAGTGTTACCACGTCAAAACAACAGGCTGTAATAAATAAACACAGCTCGATTGGCTTTGATGGCTACACTGATTTACAGCAACCGAGGATCTACAGCAGTAACTAACTCTTAACAAACAGCTGTTGGTCAAGCAAGGGGGAAGAAGAAGAATCATTTGCCCCTTCAAAGAAGGGAATTCTGACATATGGATTGCAAGCCCTGTCCTTGTCACCAGACGAAGTCAGGAATGGCAAGCACCTTTGGCTCCCTTACTTGCAGCAGGTTCTGATGAGATGAAAGATCACTTCAGTGCTGCAGAAAAGATACTGAACCATTTTACAACCTTATGGCATGTTTAACTGTAACTCCAAAGTCACTTCACTTTTATTTGACCTTAAATGATGAAACTGCATGGCACAATTTGAGGAGCTGGGTGAAGGGCTAGAAACGCAACTCCTATTCCTGGTCAGACTCCTTCTTGTCATCTGGAAATGTGACAAAGTATGAAAAAGCATTTCTAAATTTGCTCACAGCAAAAGAATACAATGCTCACAACATCACAGATCCCAGCTGAACTTTCAATGGCAAAAGCCAAGCGGTGTCCTCTCAGTACAAGCTAACTCATTCTTTAAGTTGAGGCCAACAGTTGGGAGATGCAGTTAAGATGAGGCTGGATGTACATCCTGAGTTTCAAAGGGCGGCAGAGGTTCTCTCCAGTAGGTGAACTGACTGTAGGTGTCAGAACAAGGGAAGTCTGAAGAATGGCTTCTTTTCAGCAAAGGGAAAATGTGATCTACCACTTCACACAGTCTGACATAGCTGGAAAATAAACAAATAAAAAGAATGCTGAACCACTTCAGATCTTCTTACTTCGAATTTTTGTAAGTCCTCAACTACTAAGGTGCTGCTGCTATTACATGGACAAGTCATCCTCCTCAAATAAATAAAACTAAACTTGATTTTGGTGCCTAGCTTCCAGAGAGGATTCACAGTTCAGATGAGAAATCCATTCATTCTATGCAATGATACCTACTTGGTAACAAACAGATGCCATTTTCCCACTCAGATCCCCTGCTAAAAATATTCAAGCCCCCTATTTTGCTTCTCCATTTCTGTGCAGCTTGGCTCAAGCAACTCCCTGTTCAATTGATTAATCATATTTTATATGCATATTGCTCCCTTTCAATTAAGGGCACTCAACATTACTAAAGGCCACGTCCATTCAGTGTCAGGTGCTACACTGCCTAAGTATCTTGCTGGCCCTCAAGCCCTATCTTCAGGTTTTGTTTTCTGGCTCTTCTAGATAGAACCTTGCTCAAGGTTGGACGGGGCTTTAAGCAACCTGGTCTAGTGCAAGGTGTCCCTGCCCATGACAGGATGGTCTTTAAGGTCCCTTCCAGCTCAAACCACTCTATGATTCTATAGGAGCTCCAGCAAAGGGAAATTTTGAAAAGGCCATGAAAAGGCAGATGGCTTCAGGAAACTAGCTAATCTCATTTTCATGCAGACTAAATAGTACATTGATAATTCTTTTCCATCTACTTTAATCATGTAATGTATTAAACTAAATAATAAACAATTCCTTTTCATCAGTTTAACTGAAGTGGAAAGTCTGTATTTTACTCTAAATTTTTTAGGGCTTTTTTAAAATATTTTAAGGAAACAAATGCATCTTTGAGCAACTTGAGTCATAAATTAGAACAGCAAATTGAATTAGTCTATAAGGTGTTATGGATAAGAGATTACTTACGATGAGATGTTTGTCTTTGCATGCTCTTGTATAAGTTCTCCTTTGGGGTTAACTGTAAATATTCTGTTTAAAGAAACTCCCACCTGTTTGTATGAATAAACATCCTAAACAGAAGAGAGAAAAAAAGAGGAAAAAAAAAAAAAATCATGATCTTGTCTTTGCATAATAATGTTTATTCTTGCTGGAACATATTACACAAAAGAACACGTCTGTACAGCATTGGTACTAAATCTACCTGGTTACTGTGTGTCTGAAATTCTCTAGTATGTTACAAACGAGGTCAGTCTAACAAAATGCTCATGAAATAGCAGCTAGGTAAGGAGTTTGCCACTTCAGTTTAAACTATTGATCAAAATCTTGTTCTTTTTTTTTCAGTAACTTCCCTTGACACAGAAATAACATTTAATAAAAAAAAATAATGACATTTGGTATAAAAGCATTTGCGCTTTCATTTTTCTGTCAGAGACTATTTCATTTCCTGAGTGTGTTGTACTGAGTATATTGCAACAGCGCACAAAGGTTAAAACATAACTGACACGTAAAATAGTGATTAGTTTGTAAGGACAAGGTCACAAAAGGAAGTCATAACTACTCTGTCTACATTAAAACCCCTGGAAACACCTCTTAGCTCCCGAGTTCAGATTCATGCCATACCCATATATTGACTCCATGTCAGAGCAAGGGAGAAAGCAGGGAAAGCAAGGAACAGATGCCAAAATAGCAGCAGTGAGCTCCAGCAGGTAATGCAGATACAACTCTGGGAAGTACAATTAGAAGTAATAATGTCTTCTAAGAAATCCAAATTGTTAAGGAAAGCCATTAGTAAGTTTTGATGTGTTCTTCAGAAAAGCTTGACAAAAGCAAAGATGAAAATAACTCCCAGAAGATCAGAGCAAAAACAAGCTTCCATTTTACCAATATACATTACTGGATATGGTTTTAAAAGCTGAGGTGGTGGAAGACTGGAATGTTAATGAAGATAGGAAGATTATTTTTATCTCTGTATCCCAAAGACTGTTCAAAAAAAAAAAAAAAAAGTAACTGAACAAAAGCGAACAGCAGTCACTTCAAGAATTCAGCATCCTGGCTGTCCATGCACTATCTACATCTGTAACATTCATGAGCACTGAAATTTCATCAGTTTACTCTGAGGGAAAAAACAAAACAAACAAACAAACAAAAAAGAAACAAAACAAACCGTGCAGAAAATTGAGAAAGCGATGATCCTGACCTTCACAAAGCCAGTGGCACGTCTCACACCTGAAGACTGTACTCCAACAGCCATCAGAGGAGTAAGTCACCAGTAATTCCTTCAGAAACATTAACTTACTGCTTTACTTGAAATTTTGTTCAAGTACACATGAAAATGACGGTTTTATTTCCTTGAGGTTCAAGAAAATAGATCTAGAGGTAGACATCATTGATAATGCAAAAAGACAAAAGTGTCTAAAAAGTTATTTCAGAACCACGTGTCTAAAGGTATCTTGATAATGGAAATGAAGCCATGTATGACATATCAACTTCATATAGCAAATGGACAGTGAGGACCCCCTGTCCTCTCTGACACAATGCTTTTCACAACATAATCCGGTAAAAGATGAAGCTGAAAATGTTGCTGCTCACAAATGTCAGCAAGCCTAACAAAAATATGAGGCAAATGTAGAGACAAAGTGCCATCAGAAAGACATCCTGAGTCTTCTCAAATGCACCTACAACATCAACAGGTTTAATGCCAAAGTATCTTGCCAGACACCTCTGTCCAACATTTACGCATCTAAACTGCCCAGTGTCTGAATGTTCATATTCACACAGGCAATGGCCAGTGTCCACATTTATACTGATAATTTCCCCAAGCTGTCAATGTTTCTGCTAGGGAAGGTGTCTCAGCTCTTACAGCACTGAGCAGCTAGGGCTGGAATCCGTGGTCCTCAGGCGCTTCCGTGAGAAGCCTTGAGCTCTCATGGAGGCAGTAGAGAAAGACGGTCACCTAGAACTTGAATCATTTACTCTCCAGACATGGCCCACTTCTCTCCACCAACTAAAGAAAGAGGTAACCAACTGAAGTGTTCTCTTGCTAACCATACTAGGAAA
>Ga0181612_104024_pt1 | contig 10074 bp, 6 predicted proteins | sample HoacroProtozoa21_FD_119630 | JGI IMG/M metagenome (GOLD analysis project Ga0181612, IMG submission 119630) | Hoatzin crop microbial communities from Cojedes, Venezuel. Combined Assembly of Gp0051906, Gp0051904, Gp0051908
CTATTATGCGTGATGAAGCCCTGCTTTCCTGGAGATGGCTGAACACCTGCCTGCCGACGGGAAGTGATGAAGGAATTCCTTGTTTTGCTTTGCTTGCATGCGCAGCTTTTGCTTTATCTATTCAACTGTCTTCATCTCAATCCACGAGTTTTCTCACTTTTACCTTCTGATTCTCTGCCCCATCCCAGCAGGGGGGGAGTGAGCGAGTGGCTGTCTGGTGCTTAGTTGCTTGCTGGGGTTAAACCACAACGCACTGCTTATGTAAAACCAGGAAAAGAGATCTCTGGTTGTAGAGAGACAGTGAAAAGACCATTGCTTCTCTCTTGTGATAGGTATGTTTGCTTAATTCAAAGAAATTCGTTGTGTCTTCTCAAAATAACATAAGTATGGACTTGCCCATAAGAAATGTGAATTGAGCAGCAGTTGGTAACATTTTCTTTTCTTAGTGGTGATAGAAAACATTTGTGTTACACAGAATTTACAAAAATACTGACATCAAATCAAGAACCCAGATTATTTTTCAACCTGAGAGTCTTCATTCTGGACCACAGTTGGGGATAGCACAGATTCTTCATCCCTGCTTACACGTGGTTTAGTTTTGATGCTGGAATTGTGTGTAGAAACATTTTTCTTCATATTCTGGTAAATCTAGAATTGGGATGAGGAAATAAAAGATATCTTCTGTTATTTCTTCTTGTACTTAAAGAACTGCTTTTCTCCCTGTGAAGCAGGCACTTGTAAGATACAGCCCACCTCCTCTTGAGGGAGAGTCACACTCATGTCTGCCTGTTACTTCCCACTGACTCCAAAGCGAGTCCAGACAGCTGCCTAAGTGAGATGGATCTCATCTAGCCAAAAAGAGCTGGGCTGAGGAAAGGCATTGGATTGCAAAGAACGTGTTTTTTTCTATCTACGGTGCTTTGAAGTTGCTCATGAGTTTGCCTCCACGCTCAGTAGCTTCTGCCAGGATAACAGCCTGCACAGAGGCTCAAGGCCGCAAAGGCAAGAGCTATTCATAGCTGCCCACACCCCAAAAGGTTCACAAGCACTCTGCACTGGGAAATAGTGTCTAGTCCAGGGTGGATACCTGGGTAGGAACTGGTAGTTTTGAAAGGAGTCGGTTATCCTCCCTGAGGAAGAGATCACAGTCTGGTAAGGATGCAATGTGACTTCCTCAGATTCTTTTTATTATTTTGACCTTTGAGAAAGACATACAGCCCTATGGCTGCGAGGACGTGGCAGCGCACACCTATGGTGGCCCTCCACGAGATCCCTGGAAGGTGGCCGAGGCTCAGCTCCCCTCCCATGGCACCACCAAAGTCAACTGCGCTGGCTCCTGCACAAGGGAAGCACATTCCCACAGCACAAGCTGAGAGATTTCAGCATTCCAGAGTCCTGGTGCAGACAGCAGGAGGAAAGAAATCCTCATCAGGGAGGTCAGGATTCTTTCTGATGGCACAAAAAACTTCCCCAAACTCTTATACAGATCCCTGGGGAATAGCTCCATAAGACAATGACACACTTGAATAAAAATCAGAAGGATATTTCTCAGCTTATGCAAGGCTACAAATAAAACCCCATTTTTCTTCTTTCTGTGTTTACTTACTGCTCCTTCTGCCTCAGCCAGCTGACAGGCAAGAGAGGAAACCAGCCAAGAAAAAGAGGGTCTTTTTCTGGAGTCAAGGGCCCAACAGGACTGCATCATGCGATAGCTGCAGGAGCAAAGAGGTGACACAGAAAACATATTAGCTGTCAGAGTCTCTGCAAGTGACTACATGGAAGTGCAGAATTTAGGTGGATTTTATAGAATGAGGCTGGATTTGAGCATTTTGCATTAGAGGAAAAGATACATAAAGATGAGGACAAAGACTGAAATGAAGCACATGGCTTTACCAGAGTCCCTGGCAAAATCCTTCTCATAGGATTGGCACCAGGATTTCACCCTGGCTGGCACTTACTGGCATGCTAACCTGGTTTTCCAGCTTCCGTACAGAAAGTGGTAGAAAAACAATTACTGTCTGTCTCCAGAGCTGAACCTGCTCCTTGTGGACTCTGCAGTCTTGAGAGCACTTTTCACAGTAAGTCTTTTTATGTAATCTGACATAAAAAAATCTTTCTGAAGTTTAAACACTACCCTACAGATTTTGCAGTTTCATCAGGGACCAGCGCACTGCCTATCGGCTAAAGTCTTTTGCAAACTTACTGAGTCAGTAGGCTCCCTGGTATTTATAACCCCTACAGCAATATTTCACGGGTTAATCTTCCAGATTCTCCTGTACCTTTAATGCCATTACAGTCTCTACATGAAGAGGATGAGACCAGTACAGTGTCATAGCAAGTCATGGAGTCCCTATGAAATGTCTGCCAGAAGAGCTCAGACAACCCAGAATCCTTCACTTTCCTCTGTGCGCCAGATCTCATAGCTCCCCATCATCTTCTCTTCTCTTGTTCCCTGGGATTCACCTCTAGGCAGAGCCCACCCAGGCACAGAGGCACAGGCTGAAAATGACATGCTGAGAGCACAGGAATAGCTCTCGCCAACTCTTCCTTAGTAGGGTGTTTCTCTAAAAGGATCCCTAGCTCAATTAAAAAAAAAAGTTCATAAAAAATTACCAAAGATGTAGTTAATATCCAAAGTAAATGCAGTATAATATTGCTTTTGCAAAAAAGAACAAAAAGAAGAAAAAGAAGTCTGTGATCTGAGAACAAGAAGTCCCCTGGGAAAGGAAGGCACAGTTGAAAAAAAATAATAGATTAGTCCTTTCCAACACACATAACGTTTAGTGATGATCATTTCTGCTTTAGGACAAAACCTACATGATCATGCAGCCTTTTTCAGAGTTAGAGGAATAGCTCTCCTTTTGCAACTTTTTTTGAGCGAGGTACAGTGTACAATAACTAAAAGGTCGTACAAACAGTGACAAAGTAAATAGCAATTCCCATGCTGTGCATCACTCAGGAAATACACTTACACATCTTTTGTAGCATAATACGGTCGGTCCATTTTAAATCCACTTTGTATTAATTTGTAAAAGTTTGTATCAACCTGAATACCAGGGTAGGGATTCACACCTGCGGAAAATATTGGAGAACACATGTCAGTTCAGCAGCTGACAAAATCAAGCAGTGCTCTGTCATTGTATTACAGAACATACCCAAAGAGAATATTTCCCATAGTAATATTCCATAAGACCAGACATCACTCTTCATTGTGTAAGTCCTCTCGAATAAGCTTTCAGGAGCCATCCATTTAACTGGTAAACGAGCCTGTACAGAGAGGGGGAAAGGAGATCAAGCCATGCTGTGACACAGGCTTTCTAGAGAACTCATTGTAGTTCTCGCTGCTTGAGTAGGATCGATTCATGTCTGCTATGTGAAAAGCTGGGCCCCTCTTAGTAGTCCCTTTAAATTTCCTTTATAGAGAGAAATAGGCACTTCTAAGGAGCCAATTAATCTCTCTCATTTGAGATAACTATTCCAGGAGATGAACTCAGCCTTGGAAGAGTGTGTTTCCCTCCTCTGACTTCCCGAGTGAGTAGCTCAGATGGAGATATCCACCTTGTACTTTTTCACAAAGCCAGAGGATCTGGTGTACCCCACACATATGCTGTTGTCCCTGTGCTATTATTGTCAGTAACAGTAAACAATTCCCTGCACTTCCATCAATGGATTTCAGTGCGCTTTACAAAAAGCACAAGTATCATCTCATTTACAGTGCTATCAGACATCTATATCACATCTATATTTACAGATATCTATAAAGCCAATGAGGAATTTGAAAATGCAAAGCTTCACTTTCTTGGTTCCTTATCATTCTTACAATGGTATGAAAAACAGAGAGCATTCAGGAACTTACGTTGCCCCTGACGATGTAGTTGGAGTCATTCACTACATCTCTGGCAAGGCCAAAGTCACATATTTTCACCACTTTTCCATGGGTCACTAGTATATTCCGGGCAGCGAGGTCTCTGTGAATGCACTTAGAAGGAAAGGAAGGGTTAAGGCTCTGCAGCATTTGGTATCAGAAGGAGACAATTCCTTCGTCTCACACAGAGCTCTCTGAATTGGTGCCTCCTTCCACTTAAACAGTTTGGACCAGGAGCAAGCTGGACAGTCTCCAGTTGCTCATGACAAGGGGACAGGGCCAGAGCAGGCAGAAGTGCGCAGCCACTTCTTACTCAGGGTCATGACTAAAACTGCAATCCAGTCTTTGCCGTAAAGGCGGGGAAGGAGTTACAGTATAGTTCAGGCCTGCCACTGTGTGGCTCTGTTCCTCAGTCTGCCTTTTACAGACTGACCTATTTTTACCGTCTTTTTTATCCACATGATTTGCTACACTTCACCATACCGATTTGGACTCAAGAAACTCCATTCCTTTGGCAACTTGGTAAGAGAAGCACAGAAGGTCTTCAAAAGTGAGCACATTAAAATCATCTTCTTCATCCATCTGTCTGCTTGCATGCTTAATTTTATCTGTAAGAAATAACCAGGAGTATGAGTCTTCCACGGGCCTCCTCACTCTGTGATTAATTCTACTGACTGTTGTAAGGATTTTTACGGGCTCCTACGAAGAACAACATCACAAAGAGCATCCATATTTTTCATCCTTTGCTCAGACACAAAAGAAAGGAAAGAGTATTTTCATACTGAAATACTGTGTATAGCATGACAAGAAAGACAAGCCTCTGGTCTTAAGCGTTCAGGAATCCTTCTCCAGCAAAATTTCTGCCAGGACAGAAAAAAGATATAAGAAAGGGGCTTCCCGTATCACTGAATCTAGTCTAGTTAGATCAATAATATAAGAAATACAATAATAACAGAATTACTAGAGATAGAAGCAATTAATCTCTTACCTTCCTCAGAATACAGTGCAATCCCATTTGATCCAGATGTCACATTCACGTTTTGACCTATTTGTGTCATTTCAAATTCTCTGCCAAGAATCGTATTCACACCATGTTTGAGGTGAGTTCCCTTCCTGGAACGGACGGCACATTTTCAAAGGTTACACACAGTGGACAACATAATCTTCCACACATAAACTGTTTTGCAATGAAAAAGCAACTGGAAAGAGAAACAAGAAATTGCTCGTCTTTTGCAGTCCAGTGGGAAGAATATCGTACGGAGAATCAAATCTTCGTTCCTACCAAGGCCTTGCTTGTTAAAGTATGTGAAGGAACATTCCCAAGAATTCAGTGATTTCACCAGTTTACAGCACAGTTGAGAATGCAGCTTAGAAAGACAATGTAGCTTTCTAAAGTATTAAACTGCTGCTGAATGCTTTACCTGGAATTTTGGTCCAAATGGATGTTGTGATAAAAGCTGAAGTTGTGCTGTTTAAAAATATCCGTCAGTGTCCAGTGAAACTTTTCTCTCTTGCTCCTTAAATAGTTCAGAAGGTCACCATAGCAACAGTATTCAAATATCAAGTAGATTGGTCCTGAAATAGTTGGAAATGTAAATGCCTCCTGCTATCTACAGCACTCTTGTCATTAAAGCCCTAATGACGCCTCGAACGTCCCAAGTGTCTTCCCTTCCCGAGTAGATAACCTGTACTGATGGGCAAGTAATGTCTACTGACTGTAATTACTGACTGTAATGTCCCTTTGGAAAGTCTGTGCAGCTGATTTTTCCCTGGGGTGCACCTCCCAAAGTGGATTGCAAATCCCTGTGAAGGCACAAACATCCTTTTCCGTACCAATGGCACTGGGGAGGACAGCACAGGCTATAAAGATGCAACGTATTGTCTAAACCATACACGGCTCAAGCAAAAGATGAGCCCTGCTAATTGTCTTGATGGTGTGAATGGGTATCCTTTGACCTACGCCCTTTCATTCATCTGCACTACCTTCATGTTCTAGAAATATCCATTTTTTTTCCCACGAAGGCCACCAGAAACACACATGTGCTTGCTGAGAGCACCTGTAGGAGGGAAAGACCTTGCAAGGTGATGTGTCTGAGTGGAGCACTGGTCAGGGCACTTTTTCAAGGAAAAATACCTCCAGTTCCTGACTAGACTTGGAGAAAAGCCATGACAAGCCAGCAGGAGTAGAGTGAATGGCCCAGGGAGAGCTCAGAGTGGTCAAGCATCACCCCTGCAAAGTCTTACACTAGCATCACCACTTCAGGCTCAGAAAGACCAAATATGAATTTGTGGATGTTTCTGGCAGAAGGTCCCTGTCAAGTAAGGTAGGGCACACTGGAAAAAGCCTGTGGAGTCTCTGAGAGGATGGATGTGAAACTCCTGAGAGCCATGTAGATGCTTCTGAACATGGGACTTGGGTAAGGGTGGAAGTGTCCTTGCCTTACCCGGCCAGACTAAGCAGGTCTTCCCTACATCTCTCCAGCCTACACCTTCAAATCTTGCCAGATCCTCCAGAAGGCAGTGGCAGCCTGTATAGTTTCAAATCAGCTAATGCCACCAACTTTCCTCTTATCTCTCAAATGTATTTGCACAACACTATTACTGCTGATGTAAACTGGGACAACATGAGTTAATTGTTATCTTTGGTCTTTCTGACTTCATAAACATTTGTGACAGAAAATCTGTCAAGTTTTTCAGTGGCAGGTGTCGCAATTCATGATATGGCCAAACACTGGGTAAACCCCTGCCCTTTCCCCCGAACTGATCTGTTGTTTTGCCTCTCTCCACCTGCTCCTGTTCACTGCTGGACTGGTCAGAGAGGGAGTTCTTGGGACAGGACTATCCATGCACACTGCCTCAGTGATATCACAAGTCACACAATAATTAACTAGTGATAATATCTTGCCACTTTCATCTTAGCCCATCTTTGCTTAGTTCTTTCCATTTTGTCCCTCTTTTCATTCTTCACTTCTCTTCTTTCTTCCCCCTCCTTCTGCTCTTTTTCTGTTTATTTTCTTTCCTCTCTAGCCTTAGGTAATTTTTCCATTTCTTTCTACAACTTCACTGTTTGGTGAGCAACATGATTTGAAGAAATAAATAAATTTCATTCTTTTATGTGATCAGAATCATATGGATACAGAAGTGTCTTACACCAGGTAAGTTTTTCCTTTTCATTTAATAAACAGGCCTGCATCTGTGCCATTACCACTGTAACAGGAAAACCTCTTCTGTAGGAGGGCTGTTGTATCACTTCATGCAAGTACAATTAGAAAGGACCCATTTCTGTACACATGCATGGCCTTAACTTTGCTTTCATTTCAACTTTGTCTTATTTTGGGCCAGCACAGAACAGCAAAATTGGTTGGGCAAAGACAGGATTCAGGGGTGACGAGAGGAACAGCAGCCTGAGAAACAGGTGATTAATTATAGCTTATATGTTTTTACTTCTGATTTCAATGATCAATTTTTGATACTCCTGTACAGGAGTCTTTGTTAGTCTGGAGGTTTTAATTGGTACCATTCCACAACTGCAAGTTACCTGACACAGTACAAGCTCCTAGTAGGTTCACAATATTTTCATGGCTTCCAATGTGAGTCATCATCTTCAGCTCAGACATTAGAGCATCTTCTTCTGAAGCATCAGGTTTTTCTGTAAAAGTAATAATACAGATTTGGAAATCTCTAGCAAAGATATAAAAATGCAAATAATTGCAATGCTTTGTCACATGAAAGCCTTCATTTCAAATTTGTTGGACTGAGAACATCCTAAAAAAACATTGTAAGTATAAAAAGATTTAGCCGAAGGTGGAAAATAAATGTGTGTGTGAGTGTGGATCATCTGAATGCTTGGGGAAGCAGTCATAAAATGTTAGTATTTGTCATTCTTGGGGTGTCAAGGATTGATAGCAGTGTATTGCGGTGTTCACAAGCACAGAAGAAAAGGCAGTCAACCCTGCTGGAGAGAAATGTTAAGAGAAAAAAATGTCTTAACAGCCATACAGCACGCAACCAGTTGCAATCCAACAGCTAAGACGGCCACCCTGTGTCTCAGTAACAGCTTTAGGCTTGTTTTTCAGCAAGTGTTTGGTCCTCGTGATCTCTGTGTACCGGGGACAGGAACCAAAATGATCAAGATGAACTTCCATAAAGATGACTTGCAAAGGAGTGGCCCAAGGAAGCGTAAAGCTGGTGCACATGTGCAAATAGGGGATGAAGAGCGGGACAGCACAGCTGGCAGGAAGGGACTGTGTGGGCACACAGGTGAGCAGGGTGCTGGTGCTGCTGCCGACCTGAAGCTCACCCTGTTACGTATCAACAGGTTGTGGCACTTGGAACTCAGTGAGGCAGCCCTTCTCCTCTGCTTGCTGTCGGGGAGGCTCGCTTCTGGACACGGCTTTTATGAGGAGTCAAGTCAGTTTGGAGAGAGGTCAGAGCAAAGCAGCAAAGAGGATTAGAGGTTTAAGAAGCCTGACCCATAAGGAGGGATGGAAAGAAATTAGTTTGTGTCATCAGGAAGAAAAGACTATGGGAATATGTGCTGGAAGTTTTGCAAACAAGCTAGCTCAGACACAGGAGGCAAAGGGAGCGCAACAGTCAGACAGCACTCAAGAAAAAGGGACCTTACTCCAAGGTCCACAGAGGCATCGATGGGACCAGCAGGCTAATCCACACTATGGATCTGCATTCATCCTCTTTAGAGCAGAGCAGCTCCATCCTTCCCCACACAATGCAAATCTATGCTGTGTAGGACAAAATGCAACATGCTGCAGAGAGAAGGCACTTCAGCAATAACTTTCCAAACTGAAACAGGATTTTAAGAGCAATTTGAAAGCATTTGTGAGGTGTAGCTGCTAGAAATCTGTATATAAAGGGAGTTCTTCCAACACAGCTTCTGCTTTGGAGCCCCCAGAATGCATCACTGCTTGCGAAAGGCACCCAGAGTTTACCATACCTTTTAGCATTTTGACTGCAACCTGGACTGAATCTCCTGCGCTGCTAATTCCATAAGCTGTCGCGTTCACCACTTTACCAAAAGCCCCAAAACCAAGGACCTGCCCTAAAAGACACAATATGCCAATATTATTTGCAGCTGGTACAGCACAGGCTACTACTCCAGCACTGTGATTTGTGTTGTGGACTGCTCACCAAATTCCAGATTTTGCCTGGGAAATTCCCATTTGAGATCATATTCGAATTCTCTGAAGTCGATGTAGATGTACTCGTTATCTGATGGACCTATCATCTGTATCATTTGCAACTGACTTTCATATCTAAATTGCTTTGGAAGAGAAAAAAAGTGGAATAAGTCTTAGAGAAGAAGAAACAGCCTGGTAGGAATAAAAGAAGAAGGGGTGGGTATTTATGTTTGCTTTTACCTTTTTGTATTTATGAAAAATGAACACGAACAAAAAAGCGATCAATAGCAGGAAAAATCCAACAGGGACATAGAATGCAGCATTGTCCGGGGGTGAAGAAACAGCTCCTGCAACTTTAAGAGATACATATTACTACCCACTGAATCAGAGCTTGTGTGTACAGCTAAAGGTGCAAGGAGAACCCACGGTGGCTTGGTCATTTCTGCCAGCTGCCAGTCCTCTCATGCCTCAGCCTCCTCTGCAGGGGGAAGGAGATGGAGCTGCGTGCAAAGCAAGGAGCTGGGCAGGAGGCATTAAATGCTGGCTAATTCTGACATCTGTTCTCCTTTCAAAAAAATGCTACCCCTTTTAATAAATCTAACTGCATGGAGGTGTTGGTGTGGTTCATGGATTGGAGTTTATGAGCAAACACAAGGATAAGCAATTCCTCCTCTCATCGCATCTCCCTCCTCTCACCCTGTGCCTTCCCCCAAGCAATGCATGTTAGGTACTGAAGCACCAGTTATCAGCAAATGGACTGTACACGACCTGCTCCGAGCATTGCTCTGCTGCTCAGCCAGGAACTCTCTTAACAAGTCAAGGGCATACGACAAGGCATTGGTGGGTAGGAAAGTGTTACATGAGATCTGTCCTCATATTCTGCTAGTTTCTAAAAGCGTAAGTATTATGCTCACTTTCTATTGTAATTTCAGCATAAATGCTCAAAATCTATCACCGGTCACAGCTTCTGCCAGCTGTAGTCAAAAGCACCAAACAGCTTGTTTACCCATGACAAAGGAAATCTCTGCTCTGCAGAAACATGCCTTCTGTATCCTGGGCTGCATCAAAAGCAGC
>Ga0181612_136407_pt1 | contig 10074 bp, 7 predicted proteins | sample HoacroProtozoa21_FD_119630 | JGI IMG/M metagenome (GOLD analysis project Ga0181612, IMG submission 119630) | Hoatzin crop microbial communities from Cojedes, Venezuel. Combined Assembly of Gp0051906, Gp0051904, Gp0051908
CAGAGGTTGCCCAGAGAAGCAGTGGCTGCCCCCTCCCTGACAGTGTTCAAGGCCAGGTTGGATGGGGCTTTGAGCACCCTGCTCTAGTGGAAGATGTCCCTGCTCATGGCAGGGGGGTTGGAACTAGATGGTCTTTAAGGCCCATTCCAACCCAAACAATTCTATGATTTTATATGATAGGTGAGTATCGGATAGGATAAGCTCACAAAAATAAAAATAACTATTTCTAACTCTCAAAACTGTGAGGAAAGGTCAGAAGCTGATATCTCTCTCTGTGCCCTCAGGTTCAGAAACCAGATAGCCAGTAGCGATATGTTTTTAAATTTCCATTCATTCCATTAGGTTCAAACCTTCATTCACAGTAAGGTACATGTGTATGTGACTTTTGATTGCTCAGAGTTGGCATTGGTATTTTAAATATTGTGCATGAAATGTGAGCTAAACCAAATGCATAATTGCCAAAATGTGAGCAGAACAGAGCATATACTTTACTCCTTCTTTAAATGTCTGCTCATATTAGAAAAAATAAACGTGAATATTGTTCTCTTACTTTTATGTCCCTTTTCGGTATTCTTTCTATAACTGTTTCTGAATATTATTTTACTAACTATAATATTTAAAACAAGATTTCAGAAAACAATAGAGATTATTCATAGGAGAGTGTTGAAACTACTCTTATATTTACTTTCTCCAGTCTCATCAAGAAATAGAAAACATCTGTGAGTCATTGTTCAACCAATGCTAATCAGCAGAACTAATGAACAGTTAATGTTAGGCATCACTAGATTACTTTTAATACATTTTGAAGAAAACCAGAAGCTACTTACTTATTCATGATAAGTCATGAACAGAAAGAGTAAGTTCAGCAAGTAAATGTTACAAGTACTGTATATTAGCCAGGGGTTGGATCTGAAATGTTTTCATTAGAATATAAATAAATTTCTGAAGGTTGTTAGACACAAAATAAATAAGTACTTAGTGTAGTCTTTGAATACATTTAGGAAAAAAATACTGGCATAAGACCACATTTTAGCATTTCTCTTTATTAGGGAAGTGCAATTTAACACTGATACCCTCATTACTTCAGGACTGACTTCACCTGTGCTTGTATTTCTGACAAGAATATCAATTAATTTTTCAAAATGATGCACCTGCCTCATTCAGGATGAAGGCTTAAATGTAACCACGGCATCCAGTCATAGAGTTTACCTACAGTTGGGTCTTTTTTACTCAGATAATACTTCACCAGGATGAACTGTTGGCAGAATGTGCATACTTTGTAATTAAAGATGGAAGGTAACCTAGAATTTACTAAAAGCATGCAGATCTGAAATATAGTTTCATCTCTGAAAACTTGGACTATGATAGGAATACTGTATTGGTTTATGGCTGTAACAATCATCTAACTTTACCCTTTCATCTTCTATTTACTCTCTTGTACTCAGTTTTACTTGTACTTTAGAAAATGAAAAGACTAGTCTGGTCTCAGCAGCTCACTTTTTGCATTTCTATAAGGGCCTTAAGTTCTAAGGAAAGCAGGCCGCAAGCACAGTTGGCAGAGGTCTGTAGTGTACCAAAGATGACTACATTCATTCATTTAACACAGTTTTCTGGCTTCTGTCAGGCTAAAGTGCAGTTGTTATGAAATCTGTGGTCAACCTAGAAAACTTTGCTAAGATATTTTAGAAGAGTACAGAGTGTATACGCTGCTATTTCAGTTTCTAATAAGGAGTTTCCCTCTCCAGAATTAAAACACAGTGAGGCCTCCACCCAACGCAAAAATCTGTCTAGCACTGTCAAAGGAAAATAATCAGGGAAACATAAGGGAAATTCTGACATCCACAGAGCCATGAGTTGGCCTGGGAGGCAAGCTGGTGGTGGTATGGAAGTCTGTCATACCTATGGGTGGCAGCAGGTTAAAAGCAACTTTAGAACTGAGGAGCTAGGTGGTTGGACTTGATTACAGCAACAGGGAGCAGCTGGCAATCCAGCTGGTCTCCAGGAGAGGAATACCTGTGGTGAGGCTCTGCAAAGTTCAACCTATATTTAACTGTCCTTGGGGGGATCAATGTTGGAAGGATTTCTTTCTTTCTTCTTTAAAACCATTGTACTTGGAGAAATTAAAATAGCTACATCACCATTCTCTGTAGTGCTATTTTTTTTTCTCATTTTTCTGCAAGCTACTTAGAATAAAATAAGAGGTAGAGTTTTCCTTATAAGCTTTGCAGTTAGACTGGGATTTTAGGTCTAGTGGAGTTTTTTTCTTTTGGTATTTTCTGCATTGTTTTGTCCTGACTGACATCAGAACTGGACTCCATGTCCATGCAGATTTCTTCTTATTATAAAGTGGCCAGTCCTTTAGGGTTTGTGAAGTGCTCTCCTAGCCTAACTTGCCTGCTTTGAAATTGTCCCTTAAAAACACCTGTGATGAGATATACTCAGTGAAGAAAGAAAATGCTGTTGAGAAAGTTATCTGAACTCTGAAAAGAAACTGTGTGGTAAAAGGCTTTAGGTGGCAAAGTCAACATTAAGTGAAGAGGGGTCACTGAAAAAGGAAACACAAATCCTATTTGGAATAACTGGTAAAATGCAGCCTCTCCTGACATCAGTGTGGTTTTAGCGTTGAAAAACATATTCTCAGGAAACATGGAAGTGTTTGATCTTTGCCCTTTCCACAATGACGGAGAAGTCTGGCAGAGGAGGAACAGTGTCAATTCAATGGTTCTGGAAGCTCTGTGCCAACAGAGCTGCCTTCTATGTAGCTTGGGAAGGTCTACACAGCTGTGCGTCCCTCAGGAAGATGATCTCCAGGAATCTCATAAGCATCTGATTACTGAGGTTATATTTCCGCTCTGTTTCATAAATGAAAAATGGTTCTCTTGACAAAGAGAATGGGGGTAAATTTGCCAAACAGTTATAATAAAAAGAAGAGTATAAACCTTTTAGATGGGGCTCATGGGTTCTGCTCCCCATACTGTTCAAGTGTTAATACAAGCAAATACTGTTGTGTCCAGTGTAGCTGTGAGATGAATGCAGTACTTGCTGTCTCACAGAAGCGATTTATATGGCTAAATTTTTGATACTTTCTTGTTTTGTCTGTCTTCTGTGGGTCATGATTTTTACTACAGCATCTTAATATTTTTATTAAGATAGTTAATGCATGGAATGCCATGAGTGAGAATAATTCCCACTACAGGTAGCTCTCACCAGCATCTTTAGATAGGCGAATCCCTCTCAGGAATGGCCTTATGTAGGATTTTTACAGTGGTGAAGCAAAGCTGTCTTTGGCACTGAGAGAAGAGTGTCATGAAAATCCTCTTAGTAAAATTGCAGACATAATAAGGTTAGAATTTATCTTTACACTGTGGCACAGACTCTGCTTGAAGCACATAAGGAAAATATCTGGTTGTCTGAATAGGGTACAAGCTGAACAGAGCTAAAAAAAAAAAGAAAAAAGTAGTTAAAAATTAGCAAGGTACTGTGGGGCTTAAAGTATGTTACTTGCTAGCCTAGTTTGGGATACAGGTCAGAATCAAAACCAGCTGTTTGTAGCCTCACAGTAATAAATACTTTGACTTTTCACAGCTGATTTTGATAATAATATCAGTCACAGATAAGACTGGATCTTGTCTTCAATGGCTTTTTCAAAGGAAAAATGGTCATCACCCATGGCTCTGTTGTAACTCTTCACTGGCTGCCATGTCACGCAGATTTCTTCTATTACACATTTCCGCTGAGCCGTTGAATGCCTGTGGATTGAAATGGATGTACCCAGCAAGCTGGTACAGCTGGATATGTTCTTGGCTGTTGCGCAGAGTTAATTAGTGTTTTCTATTCTAGATATGCCTTTACATTGTGCGTACCCTGGTAGCTGAGTCTGATGAAAAATATATCTAGCAGCTGTCATATATTCATTTTCTTCCTGATCCTTTTCCCTGAAGGGGAAGGTGTGCAGCATGCCATCTTACTTTGGGAGCAAACAGACTTTGAGAGGACCTCCTGGGTCATCACGTCTTGTCTCTGGCTGCTGCAGACATCTCCATTATATAATGCTCTTGTGAGCTGAGCAAGCGCCAACTAATGTCAGACTTCTTTCTCTGTTCTGCTATTGGAAAGCTGTTCCACTACTTTGATTTAAGGCTTAGAGATCTTTCATTTTCAGCTTCAGATTGTTTATGCCTTGATTTTTGCTTATTTCATCTATGTCAATGTTGTTCTTGATCTTTATTAGCTTTTTTCCTTCTAGGCTCTTTATCACACTTATTAAATTTTTAGGCAACAATCTCACTTCCTCTTCACCTGTATTTTGGACCTGTTAGTACAGGCGTGATTATGTTTGAGTAACTGTTGTTCCATTAAAATTGAAGCTGGGAAAAATCATTCTGAGTGGAATGAATTTTTCGTTTGTTGAAATCATTAACTTGAATCACACAGCAGAGTTAGTGCTGTACTGATGTAAAACAAAATCTTGTCCTTCCTTAATGTTTAGGTAGGAAACCTGGTACATTTGTTTTCTAATATGCATTGCCTAAACATCTAAGAAGATTCAGTTTAGTCCTTTGGCTCACCTCAGGTAAGACTTCAGGAATAATCCTACTGATTTTAAAAGAGTCTGTATTGCATGAAGTTCCACATGAAATTGGGAAATATAACATCATTTCCTTCCAAAGCATCAGGTGCTTGCTAAAGAGAAGTCAGCAACAAGGCTGTCCTGCTTCAGTCTGGGGCCTGAGGCAAGTGCTAAGGGCAGCCCGGCTCAAACAGCCCAGCCTCAGGTCTAGGGGTAAATCCCTTAGTGACTGCAGGTTATGGCCTATAAAGATATGGAATGTCTCCACCCATGTCCTTCTCAGCATGGGACAAGCCCTATAGACACATCATTTACCCAAGTGCAGGGTCGTGGGATGGGGCTGCAGTGCTGAGCCCACAGTGGGGGCTGCCTGATGGTGTGTTTCCACCAGGCTCAGCTCTTCACTTTTTCTCCCCGCGGCCATGCAGGGCCGTGGCATCGCTCCCACTCTGGAGTATGTCTGGCTCACAGACAAAAAAGCAGACTGACCTGCTTGCCATATCTGGTGTCAAGTCACAGATTGTAAAAGAGGCCATTCCGCTGTGCTGCAAATTTGTGAGAAGCTGGGGCAGTTCAGTGTGAAAGGCTGTGCGGCTTGAGTTTTGTGTTTGACACCAGACCTGGCAGGTTTGGCTGCGTTCTACTATGACTGTCATAGTGGGTCTGCATAGTGTGTCTGCTCTGCTGCACATGACCCGTGTTTCTGGAAAAATACACTTGTTTTTGTTGGATTTATGAAGAATGCCTGAACAACTATCTCATGCTGAATCTTCTCTCTGGTAGCCTTTGGAGTTGTGATATTTTTTTTATTTTTTTTTTAGTGGAGGAAGTTAGGCTGATTCAGGAGTCTTCCTCATTGCAATTTGCTGTTTCAAACTATTGCTGAAAGTGGGCCTCTTCAGTCACTCCTGGCTTGAAAAGTTCTGGGTTAGCATATCAGTGATCAGCATATCTGATGTGACTTCCTCAATAAATTAAGGAAACATTATGAAAGTAGACAGCAGAAATTCATGCTTCTCTTTTTGAACCATTTTTTGTTACTGTTAACAAACTTTTTTTGGTAATCCATCTGCTCCTTTTGCCTGATTGATGTTCGCCATAAATCCTGTGCTCATGGCAGGCATAAAATATTAAAAGAAAACCTGAAATTTCCCCTGTCTCCATAGCTGAAAACAGTCTGAGGTTTGTAAAGGTGTTGATTTGGCTTCCATAATGTATAAAAAGAAAAATTAAGGGAATTTGAAAATCAGCTTTGATAGTGTCTGGACCACTGTCACACCCCAATAATGAGAGTGATTAAATGCCCCACTCCATTAATGAGAGTGACTCAGATTTGCCAGTCCCCTCAGTTGGATTAAGGTGAAATGACACCAGAGATCCTGCATAACTTTACAAGGTTTATTCACGATTATGATAAATCAACTTATTGTGGCACGATTATGACAGGCAAACAACTGAGACACAATTATGCACGATAATGACAAGCAAACTACTGAGGCACGATTATGATAAGCAAATTACAGTGGTAGTATTATGACAAGCAAACTATGGTAGTACGGTTACAACAAGCACACTACAGTAGTATGATTATAGACAAGCTACTGTGGTACATTTCTGATAAACAAGCTGCTGTGGTATGAATATGATAAACCTTGCTTTTATAGTTGCAAATGAGAAGGAAAGGAACATAAGGGGGGGGCAGAAAAGTTAGAGAGGTAAAGACGAAGAAATAAAAAGATATCACCAGTCCTGGGTCCAGTGTTGATCTGGCCAACAGAGGTCCAGGTCCTGGGGGATGCCGCCCTTACAGTGATTTTCTTAGTAGGTAGTTAGCCCCCTCCGCTTAGGTGAGTTTCTTGCTTCTCATGCTAATGAATTAGTTGGTGATAACCACCTTTTCTGTTATAGGCTATGTTAGCCTCACTTTCCATGTAAATTAGCGTGCATGCTCCTTACAGGTGTGGGGGGGCAAGTTTTTTTGGTCTTAAGTCGGTGGTTGTGATCTTCCCCTACTACAGTTACCTCTGTTTGACCTCTTCCCGGTGCAGGACTGTTGGCTTGTTAGCAGTAAAAAGGGAGTTGGGTATGGAGGCAACTGAGAGTGGACTGCTTAGCTTTACCAGAGCAGCATCGGGCTGTGAGGGTCTTCCCCTCGGTCCAGATGTCACTTGGTTGATTTAGCATCAGACCGGCAGGATGAGCAGGCCTTTTGCTTACGCCCAGTGCTGATCAGCACAAGAGAAGTGCAGCGCTCCTGTATCCAACACTCACAGGCTTTGTCCTTCACATTAGCACCTTAGATGAGTGTTTGAGACATTTAACCTCATATTGTCCAGACCTTTACACCAGCCTCCCCTAGTCTGTTGTCTGGATTTGTAAAGGCCTTACTGGCAGGGATTAAAATAGACCTTCAGATGCAATTCTTCTGAGTTGAGGTGAGGAGGAGAGAGACTCAGGGCAGGTGAGAAGATTTTATGTCCTTGTGGGTGAGTGTTCATGACACTCCCTGTGCTGAGGTGGAACAAACTTATTTCTCCACCATAATCCAGCATGGTCCCTCTAACCTGAAACCTCACTGACATAGTGACTCTGGACTTCTGTTTGCTTGCAGTCGGAGTCATACCAGGAAGACATCTACCCCTTGACCACAGGATCCCATCCAGCACTGACAGCACAAGAGTGGCTGAATGGAGTTAATAAAGGTCAGCACGTGGAGAGCTCCCCAGCCCTTCAGCTCCCCAGGGCCTGGGTAAACTGATCGCTCTCTGGACTAACTGCCAGAGAAGGAGGAAGGGAGGAAAAGCAGAGACATAACAAATATGACCATAAGCTAAAATAATTTGGTGGCTAAAATATCCACATCTGTGAACTATGGAAGCTACTTCAATCAATTGCCTCCATGTTTATCGCTGCAGGTTGTTTGAATGGATTGTTTACAGCTGATTTCTGAGTGCAATTTGTGAGTGCTAACCTGTCACCTGCCTCCCTTCCTAGGGCCTGTCTTGGTATCCTTGAGACCAGGCTCTGGAGCTGTGAATTCCTCACCACAGTTTCTTGAGCCAGAGCCACTCATGACAACTACTGACCTGAGCCAGCAGCAGGGTTGGGGAGGAAGGACGCCACTGGAGGAGAAGCAGAAGCCAAATGAAATCGAAGACAGCAGGAAACAGCTGAAACTGGAGCAGAAATTGCCGAACAATGAGCAAATGTGCCTCTCCAATGGCTTTGACATATTTGAGTGTCCACCACCAAAAACTGAAAATGAGGTATGAATGTCTGGGGTGAAGGGTTGGGGCCGTAGGGGGAAGCCCAGAGTCAGCTGGCAAAAGGATGCTGTTCACAGGGTGACAGAATCTGGGGAGAGTTTATTTTGCAGACCTGGGCCAGTGCGAGCGCTTTGTTCATTGTAGGGGCAGAAGCTCTGCGTGCCCTGGCTATCACATGGCAAGCAGAAATGTAGCCTAGCACCACCCCAGCAGAAAGGATCTGGAAAGGAGGGAGTAATCAGTATTCGCACTTATTAGGCATTCTTGTGGCACAGGCCGGTCTGGTAGCTGGCTGGGGACAAGGTCCTTGTGACCTCCAGGTTCTGGAGAAGAGAAAGCGGTTTATGCGGTGTAACCCTTCCATAGCAGCTGCACTCAGAGAGCCCAGTGAGGCAGCGAGGATGCCTGTGGAAGCAGTGGGTGTACCATTCTCCCTTGGCTCCCTTGGCCCATGGCGCATCTGTGTAGTCTGAAGCACCTAACCATGTTGTGGACCCTGACATGGGAAAGGGGCTGGCTGTGCCTCTGCTTCGGTAGCTCACTGCTGGGGGTCACCTTGGCAGTCCAGTGTCATTGAGGCTGGCTGCTGGTCACAACCTGCCCCGGGAATGGCTCCAGAAAAGATCCTGACAGCTCCATGATCTGTCTTCAGCCATGGCCAGCCCCCTCCCTGTGTAGTAACCAAAGCCTGTACAGTGGTAGATCTCTATGGTGATTTGCAAGCCCCCCATCATTGGAAGCTCAAGGACATTTTTGAGTTACATGCAGCTTGTTTGCTTTTAGGAACCCTGGAAGTATTTCCTTCCCATAGCCGTGCTCAGGTCCCCTTTGTGGCTCTGCAAGATTTTAGCATCTCTACCTTGATGGGGCAGGAATTTCCACAGCTGAATTTCCCTGTGATGTGAAAAAGAATATTCTGCTGCGTGTTTCTGAGCTGGTGCCCTGAGGTTACAGAAGCAATCTGTGCAGAGCTGGGTGCGCTGCTGCATGCACAATGAAAGGCCATGCTAGTCTCAACTGTAGAGGACAGAGCATGATCAACAGGAAAAAAGAAAAGTAGAAGGACTTGCCCAGGGTCAGAGTAGGCGATGTGGCAGATCCAAGAATTTAGGCTCCAAATACTCTCTGTGTCTAGGCTCTCTGAGTGATCAGTGGTATGAAGATTTTTTTTCCCTGATCTTTTCCATTGAATTAAGCAGATGTAGCATTACTAAGTGGTGCTGAGAAACAGCACCTGTACTCATAACCCAGACTAGTGGACAGTGGGAATGTGGCTGATGTTCAGTCTGTTGCTTGAAAGCCTCCTCCTTAGATGCTGTTTCTCTCAGAAGTCATGTGACAGAACTGATGGCATTTGACAGGTTAAGCCTGCATTTTCTTAGTGTAAAGGAAGTAAAATGTGACTTTTCTTACAGCTTTTGCAGATGTTTTACCGGCAACAGGAAGAAATCCGTAGACTACGTGAGCTGCTAAACCAGAGAGATGTCCAAATTAAACAGATGGAGCTGGAGCTCAGAAACATCTGCATGAACACTGGCATTTACTGAGGGTGCTGGTCTCCAGCTCTTTGCACCCCTAGCAACTGCAGCAGACTCCAATTCCTGTGAATAACTCCTCCCAGATATTTTGCTGGGGGGAAAAACTGATGCTTCAGGCAGCATGGACTTTCCTGACTTGTGGTGGTCACATTTCCCTAATCATCACTGGGCAGTTATTGATGCACTTCCTCAGGCTCCCCTTGCTTGCCCACTTACTCATGTCAGAAGCTCATGCATTAGTGTTGGTGATAGACTTTGGAAAATTTTGCTTTTCTGGTCCTGGAGAAAACAACTGTCAAGCTCTATGAACAACCTCTTCTGCCACCCCTCCACATGACAAGAGGATGGGACACTGAAGGCAGCTGCCAGCTTCTTTTCCCATCCCTGAACCCAGCTGTGCGGCTCCAGCGGCTGCTGTCCTCCTGCGCTGAGAGATGACTCTGCAGCTCAGCTGCAGATGCACCTCTAGCTCCAAAGTGACCTTCATGCACCCCTCTCGCCTCAAGGCTTGGCCCTGCAGCTGAGTGGCTAGCCAAAACCTGGTGCTGGGTGTAATCTTGCTCCATGTTGGAGGCTGTACTGGGGCTGCCAAGGGCCAGCACTTTTGTGATAGGTAAAGGTGATGTGCGGAATCAAACTTCACAACTCAGAGAGTTATAAAGCAGGTATGTTTATTGCGGCGCTGGGTGCAAGGGGGATC
>Ga0181612_123372_pt1 | contig 10073 bp, 6 predicted proteins | sample HoacroProtozoa21_FD_119630 | JGI IMG/M metagenome (GOLD analysis project Ga0181612, IMG submission 119630) | Hoatzin crop microbial communities from Cojedes, Venezuel. Combined Assembly of Gp0051906, Gp0051904, Gp0051908
GCAGAGAGCAACTCTCACCGTCCGCCCCGACGCCTCGAGAGCCGCCACTCCCTTCCCGCCGCCCAACTCCCCCCAGCCAGAACCCGGAATGACGGCACATGGTATGGAATACCCTGCCCTGTTTGGCCAGGTTGGGTCAGCCTGCCCGGCTGTGCCTCTTCCTGGATTCTGGTGAAAATTAACCCTGTCCTGGACAAACCCAGGACAGTTTCAAACTTAAGAAACAAATTCCCCTCCGGCACTGTGCTGGAGAAAGCACGTGGAAAGAGTGATTCCAATTAACATTTTGAAACCCTGCATACACGCTTATAACCTTTGTCGTCGCTAAATGCTGAGCAGAAAGTTCTAACTTTAATGATACACTAGAATGGGTATCACAGCAGAAGTCATCTTTTCTAGCATGTCCTGTTAAAAGATTTGCAGTACTGCTATGGAAATCACTTATAACTGCAAGATACTGCACATCATTAAATGCACTGAGTGGGCTGTAATATGAGATCTACTGAATGAAAAGCTACTCTGTCATTTTGGTAAAGATCAGCATGGATCAATAGCAGTATCTTTTCAGACTATTTTCCAATACATTTTAGTCACATTCAAAGCTACTTTTTGAAAACAGTATTTGTATTCAGTAAAATTTGCCGGTAGCCTGTCCAGCTAATAATCACCTACTTTTTTCATCTTCAATATTACCTATTGGTTCACCAACTGCTGCTTTTTATTATGTGTCACAAGTGTCACATTTATTCCACAGGTAGTCATTACTATTTACTGGTTAACCTAAGACTGCAGATGCTAACCTTTTTGTTAGAAAAACACAGCTTAACTAGACAGACACCTAATCATAATGGCAATTATACACATTCATACACCAGTAATATCAGAAGTGATGAGATCTTTTGCTTTGATATTTGTGATTTCAGAGAAGTTGTTGAAAGCTTAAGAATTTTCCTGTGACATTATATGTCCATACTATTTCTGTTCTTTCCTACCTTACTTGGTATTAACAAAGCAGTGAAAAGTAGACTAATTTGGTAACTTTTGAATCATAAGACAGTTACATAAATATCAAGGCGATAACAAAGTATTTTCCTAATACTTCACCTACTTTCACAAAAATTATGTCAGAATAACAGTGGGCTCATTAGAAAATAATTCAGGGTCCATTTTTTTTGTGGGAAAAGTAATTAATATTTAGAAAGAAACCAGGCAAGTGCAATCCTTTGGAAGTCCCCCATTGTCACCAGTCTGAATCAAAATGATAGATAATAAAGCTGGGGTTTGGATGGGTTGTGATTTCTTTTTTAGCAATTTTGCTGTTCTCTTCACTACTATTTATGCTTTTCTCAGTACTGTGCTGCTGCAAGGGTCCTTTCTTCCAATTGCAGACATTATGATCGGCTCTCTAGATGCTTCTGTATCCCAGAGGATGCATCTTTCACCAGCTGGTCATAGGTTTCCCTTTATGTTTTTGCCAAAGTTTAGGGGTATTGGGATAAGGCAAATTCTCAATACAGATCCTATAATGTGGAAGTAGGAGGCCAGCTTGGAAGATCTGAATGTCAAGCTTTCCAAGCCAAATTTGGACTGCACATAAAAGTTGTAGTTCTCCCAGAGGGGTCAGGACTAAAAATCTGCTTTGACAGATGAAAACCTGCCTTTAAAAATTACATCTGTGCTTCCTATTTCTACATTTTGTTATACTGAAGCTATAATCTCGTAGAAGAAATGTGAGGGAACAAACACAACCATGAATGATTTCGATGTTTTGCCCTATGACACCTGCTCATCTAGTGCTCCTACACAAAATCCAGCGCAGTCACTGTGGAGCTTGGCTGTCCTCCACACACACCAGAGCTCCAGGGTTCACACTTCACTACTTCTCCTGCCTACCTCACAACTTTGAGCCTCCACCTTCATTATTTCTGTATAACAGCTCCATTACTGCCCATACATGCTGTCCATCTGGATAGCTGCCAGAGACCTGCAGCCACATATGTGCCCCTCTTCTACTACTCCCAAAAGAAACTGTGAGTGTATCAACCCAGGGCTGCAGGACAGACTGATAGGAGGTTGGCTACTTATCCCCACTAGCTGTTTAAACCCAGCATACCCTAACATGTGCTAAAAGCCATAGCAGAAGGATTCTGATTTTGGTGGCAGCAAAAATTACTTGCCCCTTCTGAGCTCGCTGTGACACATGGAGTGAAGGGTCTCTCTTAGCATGGAAGAGTGCAAGAAAATATTAGTTGCCTTCAAAATTATAATAAAGCAATTTCTTTACTGCAAGCATTTGTGGATTTTAGAATAAATCATGTAGGAAAGTTCTAGAGCATCTGCATTGCAAAAATAAGAAGCAAATGAATTTCTGAGAATGGAGGGTCAGAAATTCAGTTGGCATAGAATCATAGAAAGGTTTGGGTTGGAAGGGACCTTTAAGGTTCATCTAGTTCCAGCACCCCTGCCATGGGCAGGGACACCTTCCACTAGACCAGGCTGCTCAAAGCCTGTCCAACCTGGCCTTGAACACTTCCAGGGACTGGGCATCCATAACTCCACTGGGCAACCTGTTCCCGTGCCTCACTACCCTCATAGTAAAGAATTTCTTTCTTATATCTAACCTAAATCCACACTTTTTTAGTTTAAATCCGTTACCCCTTGCCCTATCATCACTACATGTCCTTTTAAAAAATCTCTCTCCAGCTTTCTTGTAGGGCCATTCAGGTACTGGAAGGCTGTCATAAGGTCTCCCCCTGGAGCCTTCTCTTCTCCAGGCTGAACAGCCCCAATATTGTTACAACTTGGGATTCTCTTTAATCTTTCATAGGACAAGCCTGTTGTCAAAGAAGGAAATATTCCCAAGCTCATTTCAGTTTCTTAGATGATTAAAATTCTCTTCCAAGACTTACGGGGTGTGGGAAACCGTATATATGAGTCTTATTTCAGAAGCATGTTCAACAATGGATCATATGCACTTCAGCATTAATAGCTTTTATATTCTGATTCATACTGTAGTCTCCTTTGTTCCTTCAGATCACTCCCAGATATTTTTCAAGTTAATCTTAAAAAAATTAGTTCTGTCTTGGCAGATATGGATTCCTTGATCTCTTGTGTAGGTGTTTTCCAAAACATGTCTTGAGCAACTGTGGCTGGTATTGTTTAGACCTGTGTGGGAAATATATCACACATTGGAAATGTACCTGAACATTTGGGTTATGGCCATCTTAAACTGTATTTTCACATATTTGTTTAGATTTAGCACCTCAGAGATTTCCCATAACCTATAAAACAAAGCTCTTTGATTGAATACTTGCTGTAGTAGTGAAGTAGAGCAGAAAAGTAACACGACTGCTCCGTTACATGACTGGACATGACCCTGGAGAGTGCCATGTTCAGTTAAAAAAAATATTTCACTCTTGGCTGAAGTTCTTGATGCTTTGTAGTCTCATTCTGTGAGCTGGCAGCAATGTAAGTCAGAAGCAGGTGTACCCAACTGAAAATACTTTGAGGTGATATATGTGTGGTATTAATGGGAATTAGACTCCCTTAACAAACGAAGCGTGCTTGTAGACAGCACTGCAATTTTTTTCCCTTAATCTTGTAAGTAGCAGCTAAGACCGATTTCATGTATTCAAGTATTTTACTAATATACAGAGGAAAGTTCCTTTAAACATAGACATGCATCAGGCTAACATAAAGAAGTAACTTTAGATCAAAAAGATTCTATAAATTATACAAGAAGGCATAACAAATTTCCTTGTCCTTTCCTCTTTTCTTCTGTTCCCATCCACTGGAATATTTTTGGTTTTTTTGAACTCGGAACTCTTACTTGCTCACGTAGCACTGCCGCTAGATTTTGTTCTTCATTGCAATTTAGCTGTTTTAGTGCTAGCTCAGATTTCTTTTGCATACCCAAGAGAGAGAGGTGCACTGAAAAGCCTACTCATGTGTCGTGAAAAGCTCTGTATTTTTACATTTCACAAATATTTTAAAACAGACCAAAGAAGATTTTGAAATTGCAGTGGACACTTGAACTTTTTGCTAGTTTAACTTCTGTTAATTAAATTAGACATTCTGCAAAGAGGTTAATTTTTGTTTTGAAACTGTCACATCTTTTCAAATAATTCGATAGACTGATTAGGGCACAACATATGAGCTCAAAGTAAACAATGCAGAACCAGTTTCAAGATTCTGAATAAGACTTGAGATTTGTTTTCTTAGCCTCAAAACAAAATACTCTTTTTTTTTTTTCCCGCCTAAGGCCTGTCAGGAATCTGAGAACACATGTTGATTTTATTAAAGGGGTAAATTACTCTCATTTTGAAAGGCATGCATATATCAGATGTACATTGGAGTAATGATTATGGCCAAAAGGGATTTTTTTTTGTAACTAATGCTAATAGTGATGCCAGCTTTTCTTGTTTCTTCCTCATTCCACTCCATTTTCTTTGTTTTCCCTCAAAAAATAATGAAATGTGGTGAATATGCATAAATCTTGCATACAATGCCCCTTTGTTAGGAAGGTGCTTTAAAGAAACAACAGATTATGCGATTACCTAATGTTCAGCTAAATAAGCACTGCATCCACACTCTTAATTAATGCTGTCAGTATGTAAAAGGCAATGTCTGTGTTAATGTAGGGCCTATATTTGACTTTGTACATCCAGGAAGAGAAGCAACTACATTTCAGTTCATAGGTAAAGTGTAATCCTAATATGCACAGCAAGAAAGCCCTTGCCAGTAATAAATAGGATTTTGCTATTTGGCTTTTCATTGGAGATTGCTCTGTCACCAGTTCTAGTTTAAGGAATCTAATTTCTATCCTCACCACTGAAAGGAATACAATTTTAAAGAAATAATAAGGGAGAACAGAGAAAGTGGCAAAGACATGAAAAGCAGTGAATGGGATAGGAATTAGGTTTTTCATTTACTTTTTTCTGTTGATAACCAAAACTAAAGAAGACTACTTCCACAGCTGCTTGGGAAGAAGAGTACGAGTAGAAAAGTAAAAATTTTTTTTTCTCAACTTTTTTTAAAAGGATTTAAAAGTTAAATAGCTCCTAAAGAATACAAAATACAGGAACAAGAAAAATTTGAGACAAACCATGGTGTAATTTCTGTATTTCTGTCTTTCTGTAACTTCTCTGAAAAGGTCCATTATGGACCACCTAAATACAGTTAGTCGGAGTTTTTCAGTCCAGTTGCCAAATCAGGAATACATTGTTTGCATAGTTGTGTTTCATCTTTGCTCTATCTTCATGTAAGCCCATGCACCTTTGCTTCACATCTCCCAGGCTCATGACTTTCCAGCATCCAAAACTCCTGGGGCTTACAGCTTCCATAACTTCAGACCGAGCCTCATCAGACAGCTTGCCCTGAAGCAGGGACTCCGTTCCTTTTCTCAGGGAATTTTGAAATGACCGGTATTTATTCTGAACTGGGGAGGAGCGTCTAGTTAACCACAGGCATCCACCTTGGATTCTAGTACTGGGAATTTGTCCAGTGGGTTTGACTCATTGTCCTGATTTACACCTGTGAATTTATATTATATTAATTTCCATCTGTGTTTCTGTTTGCACCTGTGCAGAATGACTATGAAATGCTACCATTCTGGTTTGGTAGCAGTTTAGTTTTTCATGGTGTATATCTACCTGGGGGGTAAGGCTGTGGGGAAGCAGACTTGGTGTGTTTAATAAATGACTTGTCCTAATTTCAGCAGTCTCTAATTATTGTCTAAAAGCTGAGCAGATGAAAAGTAGTTCAAACACACAAACTTATTCCTACCAAAATGTTTGAATGTCATACATTATTTCTAAAAAAAAAAGCCAAAATTGCAACGTGTTAAATAGTGGGTATTTGTATTTTCAGATTAACAGAGCAAAACTTCCTTACTGGAAAATGACCCTGCTAAATATCTGCAATCTTGTCAACAACATAAACAACCAAGTGGGGGAAACAGTAGAGGTAGATGAAGAGGATCTCATTTCAGGAAGGCAGTTCCCTGCTGCTCTGGATGGCTTCAGCTTGGAAGCGATGCTGACAGTATATCAACTCCAAAAAGTTTGCCACAGCAGAGCCTTTCAGCATTGGGAGGTAAAACAAACTGTCACAAATGCATGTTTCAACTGCTGTTAAACTCTCAGGCTCTGTTGGTAGTGACATTTTAAAATCCATATCCATGTAACCCCCCTCACATTGTCTGAGTTTTCCCTCCCTTTTCTATTTCCTCTGATACCTCTAATATGCCTCTTATTGAAAGAGTTGAGAATTAACGTAGTTTGTGATAAGCTGAGTGTCGGGTTTTTGTAACGACCCATGGAGAAATGAGAACTATTCTTAACTACATACTTTCTTCACTCTTTGTAGCTATTCCAAGGAACCAACCAACCAAACACATGAAAGTGAGCTCTGTGCCAGAACACAAAATTAATACCTGCTTAACAGACCTGAAGTTACTGCAGATTTATTGAGCCATAACTAAATGTAGGCAGAGTTCTGAAAACCCTTTTAAGGCCCTAAGGCAAACTGAATTCAAAATGCATGGACACATGCCCATGTGTACGTGTAATATTCCCAGGTACTCTGGGCTTCTTACCATTGCTAGGAAACCAGTAGCAGGGGAACTCTTGCTTTTCACTTCCCCACACCTAAAGAGGACCTTGGAGGTTGACAATGTGATTGTATGTATAGCTGTTCTTAAATAGCGACTGTTTATAGTCCATTTATGATATTTATCTTAGTGCTGTGATCACATAGAGGCACACTGGGTTCAATCCACTTGCGTTGTTATATCTTACACTAAAAGCTGTTTTGTGTAGCAAAAAAAGATATCTCAATATCACTACCCACTTTCCAGTAAACTCAATTTTTTCAGCTATTGCAGGTTTATGGACAGTCTGACCAAATCTTGATGCTCTTTTGTTTGGTGAATCACAGCTCTGTATTTGCAGGCTTATTCTCAATCCTTCGTATTATCTAGGATGGCTGGTACAACAGACTGCAACATCTTGGAGAACCAAAATTTTCTGAGGACTCACTCCATCAGTACATTTATTGCTGAAAAGGAGCTACCATAGAACTGACTATATTCATTAGCCCATATAGCTTAGTCACAGTTCCTTACTTTGCAGTTACACCACCTCTTGTGGTGGTTGGGAATCATCACTTCTAACAGTACTGCATGTGAAATTGAAAAAAAAAATTCCTCTCTCCACTTAGGAACACACTTACACAGTGCGGAGGTTTATAAGGCACAATGAAAGAAGAAGAGATAGAGCCAGAGGTAGAAGGATTGAAGAAGGCTTGAAATAAGCAATTTATGTAATGAAAGAAGTTCTTGCGTTCTTATTCATCCAGGATTGACTCTTAAGTCTGTTGGAACCATGAGAGTCTTTCCATTCATTTCAACAGAATTTAGATGAGCACTCATGTATTAAGTAAATAACTGAGTAACAGCATTTGATTGCTTAGGGAAATACTGAGGTGAGTATAAAAATGTTTTCAGTTTAATGCCTTTCAGCCAGGCAATAGAACGGTAATTAAACATGGAAGAAAGTGGTGAGAGAATGGATGAAACCTTAACAGATAAAGCAAAAACCAATCTGAAAAAAAAGTTAAAAACTCCAAGTAAAACTCAAAACACAGTTATATAAGAAATTTTGATTGTCAAAATTTTGGCTTTCTTGTGCTTTATGTCATTTCTTGTTAATTACACATTTAATTTTTTAGCTGTAGCAAGTTGCAGATTAAAATATTGCTCAAAAGCTGAAACCAGCAAGCAGTGGGTGTTTTAGGAGGTGTTTAGCCTAAATGAGTGATTACAGAGTGACAATCATTCGGAAGTTTTCAGTCAAATTGAGTTTTAGTCCAAGAAGGAAATGCCAGCTTCTCTCTCTAGTCAAAACCAATGATCTCATTTGTTTCAGTGGAATCTAAATATCACCTCTGTAGGATTCAGCTCAGCTCATCTTTAGCTTGATCTTTGTTTCATGTCTTCAGTTTTGGACTTTTTTTTTCTTTTTTTTAAACTCACAACTATTATAATAAAGATTTTCCTTGGTGGCAGATGAAATTCTGTAAAACTTTCTAGGAGTTTATAAACTTCATTATCAAAAAAAGCTGACAACATTGTGTGTCTTCTTGCATCCTACAGTTACTTCAGCAAGATGCTTTTGATCTAGACAACTCAAGCCAGGACAAGGAAATAATGAAAAGAAAAAATCCCTATATTCTGAAACGGCAGCTACATGTGAACAAAGCTAGAAGACCATACATACTCAAGAGAAGTTCTTATTACTGATGCAGCAGAAGAAAACAATGTATATTTAGTTTATAGGTAACTGTGCATTATGGTTATCTTATTTAAATCTAAGATCATACTTGTGTGAAAATACATTATGGAAAATCATCAAGATGATAACATAACTGTGTCTTTTTTTGCAATTGCTGTTTCTTGATTGTGATTTTTTTCCTACTTGAGATTAATTGGACCAATACATTTGCAAATAAATCTAGTTTCTAAGCATGATGTATTGTACGAAACTGAGATATCAAAGTATTTCCAACAATATTGTAGTCTTTTCCCATTTTATAAAGCACATGACATACAACAAGTAAATTGATATTGTTTGTAAACCCTGCTGAGGATCTTATAATTTCTTAGCGCAACACCTCAAATATATATATGCTTATAAAATTTTTGAATAATACACTATTCAGAACTGCACAATTTTTAATTTTATTTATTCAATTTCAAAGTTCAATTTATTAAGGATTAGGCCTAAGGAAGGAAGGAAATACTGCCAGTTAACTATTAAATGGCAGTTTCAAAATATGTATTTTAAATAACCTGCTTGTAAATGAATTTTAAGTTCTTGACTCCTAATGTGCCACTGAAGAGTCATAATTTAGGAAAACAATATATAAATGGGACTTTAACACTAGTGAGAACAAACCCAGATGTGCTTTGGAGTCTTCTGTATCACTGACTAAATAAGGAAAACAGTTTATTAAATCAGTGAAGGAATTTAAACTGTTTACCTAATTTATGAATGTTTAGGAAAAAAAAATAAAGACAAAAAAAAAGCTGATTCATGCTCCTGTGCTGTCACTGTTAAAGTCAAAATACCAGTCTGGTTACATTAAAAAACTGGGACAAATATTTGAAAGAAAAATTAAAATTAGAACATCTCAAACTTAGAATTAAAAGGCATTTCCTTTCCCTCCCTTGACACATTTGTAGTAACAACAGGTAGTTTCAGGGGTTAAAGACAGCCTTGGAAGCTGATGAAGAGAGAAGGTCCCAGCATGGAAAAAATTGTTCTCAAGCTGTGAGGTATCAAGTGCCACCTGAAATTTACACATTTTCCTGCTCTTGTGTTTACATGAGGCTCGGGATCTTAATGGTCCTGGGTTCCAGTCTGGAGGAAAGCAGTCTGAAAAAACTGGGGGTCACAACAACAGTCAAAATAGAAGGACAGTCCAAGACCCCTGAAGCCTGGATGCTCAGGCCAGGAGGCAAAAAATGGGACAGACATTGCTTTTGAAAAGTTACCTGTTTTCTGTTTGAGGTATTTCCTCAAAGCAATGCTATTCCAAGAAATTTCCAGAAAAAAAACACTCAGAGAATTTCCAGATGCCCTCACAGGTCAGATTTTCTGTCAACTATTATAAACATGTACAGGGATATGCATAGTAAAAACATACACATAGCAATGGTGATACCAACAGTGTTACATGGTGAGAGATGGTTTTTTTACAGTTAATTATATTTCCTTTTCTCACTGCAAATGTTATTAATCAGTTTATTTATTCAATAGCCACTAAATGCACATGGCTACAAGATATAACTGAGCACACACTAATTACTGTAATAATCGTTATGACTTGAATACAGCAAAGCACTTAAGCACAATTGGTCTGAATGCTTTAAATGCTTAATGTGCTTAAGGGCTTTGCTTAAATAAGGTTCTATAAGATTCATTTTTTTTTAATGAAACTGTTGTAGAATTAGACTGGAGACACAGTATGCTCTCAAGGGGCTGAGAAACATCCCCCTTTCCAACAAACCTACA
>Ga0181612_159891_pt1 | contig 10073 bp, 9 predicted proteins | sample HoacroProtozoa21_FD_119630 | JGI IMG/M metagenome (GOLD analysis project Ga0181612, IMG submission 119630) | Hoatzin crop microbial communities from Cojedes, Venezuel. Combined Assembly of Gp0051906, Gp0051904, Gp0051908
ACCACTGAAAAGAGCTTGGCCCCATCCTCCTGACACCCACCCTTCAGATATTTGTAGGCATTTATAAGGTCCCCTCTCAGCCTTCTCTTCTTCAGGCTGAACAAGCCCAGTTCCCTCAACCTCTCCTCGTAGAGACAGCCACTACTTCCACAGGGAGACAAAAGGAAGGCGCCTTACTCTTCCAGACTACATTTCTACCCAGCTCCCAGCCAGCCTGGCTGTGGCCACAACCACAGCTGGCTCCTGGCAAATACCTCTGTCTTTCCTGGTGTGAAGGACAAGGCACTCGAGCTCAGGCTTCTTCCAGTGCATCTTGTATATTATGTACTCAATATATGGCTTTTGGTGCTCTCCTTCTGGGGAAGGACCTTCAAATATTGTGAAACCAAGGCGTTCTTTTGAGATGACATCAGGTTCTGTGCTAGCATCCACTTGCTCTCCACTCAGCCAGTTGAACTGACAACTGCTGACTTGTTTCATCCTTTGGCACCGTCTTCTGAGCCAAGTTCTGCAGGAGCCCACCTGCCCAGCAGTCACAAGACATCAGCCACTTCCCAGCTATAGTCAGGGCAATGCATTCCTGATCTGAAACAAGGTCCTGGATGGCTCCTGCTGCAATGAAGGCTTCGAGCCTAGAGTTCTCTGACGTTCCCACTTAGCACTGAATACAAGTGGGTGACCAGAGGGAGCAATTCTGGACCTTGAATGTCCACCCTGATAATGACAAAGAGTGTTGCCCCCTCCTAGAACCAGGACCCTCCTCCCAGACGCATGAAAGCAGGGAAATAGAGCCACGAAGCAGAAGTGATTTGTCCCAAGTCCTAGCTGCAGCTTCTGCAGAGAGGGGATCATGCACCCAGGGCTAGGGCAGGCTCATCTGCTGCCTGGCTGCGTTCCTTACACACATCATGAGAGCAGCAGCTTTTCTGCGACTCTGATCTTGACCTTGCCAGCGTTCATGGGATGCCAGCAAACTTGTGGCTGCAAAGCAGTGTTTGAAGTCGCGAAGAGGCAGGAGGTGGAAGGCAAATGTGTCACAAGCTGTCTCCGAGTGTCCCTAGGAAGGCACTGCCTGGGTCTAATAGAACAGATTAACTTGTGGCTTCCCCCTGGGAACAAGGAGGGGCTGTGAAGCATACCATGGGCATCTATTTTCTGGGGCTTATTGCCTTCTTCATATCCTCAAGGCATCAGTAATCTGGCAGCGAGGGACAGAACCGTTTGCTGTGGGCTTTCTGCAGCATGCTCCTCAGGTGTTGCACCCCGACGCTTTAATCTGCCCCATTTATTCACAGTGTCCCTGGCCCCCTGCCTCCAAGCTCCCTTCTTTCCATTCCCTGAGCTTTTTGGCAGGGGTTTTGGCACTGAAGCCTTTCCCCCGTTCCCTGTTCCTTTGTGGCTTGGCCACTGGTGGTTGCGGGGCTCACAGAAGGGTGCAGAGCCCTGATGCTACCTCCCACCCTCTGCCCGCTCCGAGCGGGCAGGACATGGGGACGGGAAACGTCCCTGCCCACCCGGGAGAGCCAAGGAACAGCTCAGAGGAAAAACTGAGGCTGCTTTATTTGGTATGGCAGAGTTGGCAGGGGCTCAGAGCAGCTCGGAGGAGGAGAGCTGATCTTCTCCCCGTTAAAGGACAAGTCTGAGAGCGTTCGGCTACTCCCCATTCCCTCGCAGGTCTGGGCAGACTTTTGTGCCTCCCTTTACCTCTCTGTAATGGGCAGCCAGCGAGAGCTACTTACAGTACTCTGAAGTATTTAATCTTGAGCTGGAGGGTGCTATCATCATGTTTCAGGAGTTATACTGTGCAGAGAAAATGCACTTCTTTAAGGCTCAGGGTGCTTTTAAAAAGCCTTTTAAAGAAAAAAAAAAAAAAAAAAGAGCATCTTTATGTCTTTGTCTGCCACTTCCCTGGAGCTGGAAACAAAGTCCTGTGTGTTTCTGCCCCTCTGGAAGACCAGAGAACAGTGGAATTCTGCCCAAGATGGGCTCAGCGACCACGCGTGTCGGAAGGGTCAAGTAGCAGAGGAAGCTGGGGTAGCTGCGGAGCGTCAGAAGAGGTATTCGTGTCTGGCTTTTGGGGTCTGGGATTCAAAGGTGGCATGAGCCTTGAGGAGAAGCCTCTGCGCAGGGGGGGAGAGAGGCAAGATAGCACAAGAGCGACTCTGAACGCTGAATGCCACAACACAGTGGAGCTCTGTGAAACAGAGCAGGGAGTGACTCCAGCTGTGATGAACGCGGCCGGCTCGGCAAACGCTGGACGGTCCCCAGTGGCCGCTCCTTCCTCCTGGCCACTGGGTACGGGCAGAGAGCAGGGAGAAGTGTATTTCTTCACGCCATCGGCTGCTTCACGGGCACGACAGAATGCAGTGGTTTGGTTTCACTGGTAGGCGATTCCCACAGGGAGCTCGGGATGAGCTGGCCGCAGGAGTTTCGGAACCTGGATGCCCAAATTGTGTCTCCAGCTTTGTCCCAGGCAGTGCCAGTGCTGCTTGCCATGTTGGGTACGTGGTGATGTCTCGCTGAGCATGGAAAGCTGCCTGTTTGGCCAGGCACAGTAGCTCCCACACATCTGTCGGGCAGGAGCAGCCACCCAGAACTTGCTGGACCACTCCAGGTTAATCCCTGGTGGCACAAGGCAGGCTTGGGCAGGGTCATGGTTCCTGCTGTGCCGGACCTCGCTGTCACAACAGATCACAGCCCCATTTGGCCTTGACGCAGAGGACAAGGTAGAGAGAATGGAGAGGGGAAGCTGGAGCTTTGTAGAGCAACCTGGAGGCTCTTGACAAGCTGGCTGGAGGCTGGAGATGCCTAGGAGGCAGGGCACAGTAGTATCTGTGGGCTGAAGCCTGTTGTGCAGACACACCTGAGCACCTGCTTTAGCCAAAATGCCACCTCACGGCAGCTGGGACATGGGCATCTCCTTTGTGAGCTCTGTTCGGTGAAAGGGTCTTGTCTGAGAGGTACGAGTGGTGTGAAAACCCAAACATGGCTGCTTCAGTTGAAACGTGGACTTCAAGGGTTCAGGTTTGGGTTCCTGAACCTCTCAAAGAGGGTCTGGTTCCCTGAACTGCTGTGAAGGGGCTCGGCTGAACGTAGGTGACTTCAGCCGTCATCCAGCGTTGCTGTAGGCTACATCTCCCCTCCAGAAGGGCCTCTGTTTCAGATGTACCATGCGCTGTGTCTTCAGGTCAGCAGTGATTTCTTGCTACTGTTTCTCTTCCAGATGTTATCCAAGCAAACCGGCTCCATGCAGTAGATATCACCTCAAGCAGCTTCCGCCTGATGTGGCCCAAACTCCTCTCCCAAGAAACTGGCTACTACACCCTAGAGTATGCCCCGACGGATGATCTAGCAAGGAAGAGGACAAAGCAAGTGTCTGGGGATCACAGTAGCCTCGTGCTAAGCGACCTTGCACCAGAAACCACTTACGAGGTGGCACTCATTCCTGAATCCAACGTCCACTACTTCCCTCCCCAGATGACAAGGGTTACTACACTGGCAGGTGAATGTGCACAGTTGTGACCAAGGGGGAATTCTCTGCTCTGCTGAGCCTCACGTATATAAAGCAACCAGGACAGCCCTTGGTCTGCATCCATCCCATAGCCTCATGGTCTGATGGGAGGCTGCAGATGGCTGTGGTCAGGACAGAATATAATGAGGAGATGGCTTCTTGATGCTGGCACTCAGCTGGCAGATCTTTCCTTAGAGAGATGTTCTGGACTGTCCAGAACAAGGAATCAGGTCTGGTCATCGTAAGACACCCTTCCAACATTACAAACCTATGAATCTGGAGGAAAGCAGAGCCTGCTGCCCTGGGAGAAGGCAGCAGGAGCTGTAGCCTTTATTTACTTATTTGTTAAGTATTTAACAAATACTTAACAGAGGTGTAGAGCCCGCTGGGGATCAAGCACAGGCTGCTGCCTGTCCTTGCTCGCCATCCCAGCGTGATGGTCAGGCAGAAGCAGCGCTGCCTGCTGTGGGTTACTGCCAAAGGGGGATTTTGACCTTCGTAGCTTCAGGAGCTGCTACGGCAACAAGGAGATCCCTGTCTGCTACCCGAGGCTGCGGGTGCAGCGAGGGGAGAATCACAGTTTTGATGCAGGTACGCGCTGCTGCTCGGGGCAGGTGTATCCACTGCTGGGGACTCACGGGGTAAGAGGGAGGAGAAGGGGAGCACTTGGAGAAGGGGAGCACTCGGAGCAGGGGAGCACTCGGAGCAGCAGCCAGCCCCTCTGTGCAGACTTAGGCATTTCAGCCAGAAGAACAACTCGGATTCATGCTGGATAGCAACATGCAAAAAAGTGGCACACCGAAAATCTGAGCAGGCATGACAAAGTCAAGATGAATTTGTATCTAGTATTAATTTTCTGCAGGCAAGAACAGTTTTGGCTGAGTAGTTTTGCCTACTCCAGGCTGCACGGGTAGAGAAACCATTTTCTTAGGGCTGAGCTGGGCCGTGCTGACTTGGATAACTATCAACATCCACTTGCTGGATGGATTTTCCTCCACCTCCTGGAAGCCAGATACGGTGCAGGTCAGTTATGCTCCTCTGACAGCCTTGAATTACACACTCATTTGTGGTTTTTTTTTACATTGCTTTCAGAGGAAATAAGCCCAGTTCAGGTTCTCATCTCGGAATCTGGGCCACACAGCTTCCACGTTAGTTGGGCTCCTATGCTGGACAGCGTGGTCGGCTACCAGATCCTGTACGGCCCGCTCCCTGGGAACTCGGTGAAGCTGCTGGAGGTGGACGGCAAGCACAACAGCACTGTGGTGGAGAATCTGGCACCCAACACAACCTACTTGGTGACGGTGACTGCAGTCTACAGGTCGGGCAAGGAGAAATCCCTGTCAGCTAAAGCGTGCACTCAGGAAGGTGAGCGAGCGGCGTTCTGCTGACGGCAAACTGTAGGGCACAAGGAGTCTCAGAGGTGTGGGTGCTTCTTTGCATGGGTTATCTGCCTCTAGGCGAGGCCAGAGAACCCAGCCCAGTTACTGGAGTACTGGGGAGGGATGGGAGAAGGGGAAGGCTGCAGCTTCTGATGCGCAGGACGTGATATGCCATTAGGATGTAGCAGAAGTGTAAGGCATAGGACTGAAAGAAAATGGGGTGCACACACTATGACTGCTGTCACGTGGAGTGCACCGCCAAGCTGCTGGTGCAGTCACAGGCAGAACGGACTTGGAGATTCCTGAATCTCCCTAAAGAAGAAAGAAAACTGCCTTTCCCCCCTGTCTCCTCAGTGGGAAGGTGAGAAGTGGCAATTTCATCAGCAGAAGCTTCTGCTCTGAAGAAGGACCTGTAAAAGACACTGCAGGAGACAAAGTCTAGCTGTTAGCAGGACTCAGGGGTGAGGAGCTCAGAGAATGACGGCAGCTGGGGGTGTGGGAGCTGGCAAGCCAGTGCCTAACAGCGTCAACAAAAGTATTTTGCACTGGTACCAGGACAAAGTTAAGGACTAATTAGGCTGAGCTCCTCCAGGGCGGAGATGTAGAGTGACAGGCTATTGTGTCTCTGCAAGAGAGGGCGACCGGGCTGGCTGGCAGCCCCCTCTCGGCAATCCCCTCGGGAGGAACAAGGAGCTAGGTAAGGCCCACTCCGTACAAATGGCCCGCAGTAACACAACTCTTCTTTCTTTAGAGGGCTCCAAAGTGAGGCACCTTCGCTTTGAAGACATGGGCCCCAACACCCTGAAGGCCTCCTGGGACTCCGCCGATGGGAAAGTCCTCGGTTACAGAGTCCGATGCCGGCGGCAAACTGGCCCTTCGTCCGTCCTCAGCGTTTCGCCGCAGATCCACAGCGTGCTCCTCACCGACCTGGCTGCGGGCACCACCAACAAAGTGTGTGTGAAGCCCATGTACAAGAACCAGGCAGGCAAGGGGCTGTGCCGCATGGTGCACATGCAGCCAGGTGAGCTGGGGTGCACAGCAGCATCCTGGGGACTTCAGCCAGGGGAGAGTGTCCTGAAGGGCACTGAGGTGCTGGAGATCCAGCCCAGAGGAGCCCTCACGGCCGAAATACTCGGTGCTCATCAGCTAGCTTGCCAACTGGGCTTCATCGCAGCTACCAGCCCAAGACATACTGTCCAAAACTGGCTTTTCCCCCCATTTTTAAGAGCAATGCTCCTCCTTGTGGCGTTGTGTTTGCAGGCAGGAGAAAAAGCGTAGGGTGGGGACAGTCCGGGAACTAAAAGCTGGCATGGGCATTGGAAGAGCTGTTTAAAAGTCATTTTGAAATCTTGGCTACCCTTTGCTTTTCAACGTGGCAGGCACAACCCAACTATTAAACGCAGCTACTAAGGCACAACACGTCTGCTCTCCTCCTTTCACTACCCAAAACCCACTTACTGTCATGAAACACAACGGGATTCTTGACAGGCTGAAGTGCAGGAAGAGCTAAAAAGCAGCTGTGTGGCAGTGCAGAAGCACAGCCTTCTTCCCAGCAAGAGCGATAGTGGAGATGACCACAGGGCTGAGATCTCTTGACTCAGTCAAACCTGGAGAAGGGGTGGATAAAGCTGACATTGTACCTTTTGTGTTCTTGCCAGGTACAGAGGCCCAAGGATACAAGCACAGACAGAGAGCATGACAGATTCTGGAGTGAACCAATTCCCCGCAGAGCAAGGAATCTCGCGTGGACAAAGACTTGGACAAAAAGGAGGGGTCAGGGGAGGAAACCAGAGAGCTCACAGATCATCTCCCAGCCTGAACGGTCCGTTGAGGTGTCCTGGTGGTCAAGCCTAAAGGCTGTCCTCAGCCAAGTTCTCCCAAAGCTTGAAGGTTTGGCTTGGCTGGATGGAACAGCCAATCCGACTAATAGATCCCAAATCTATACCCTCTTTTACATAAATATGCCTGACAAATAACAAACAAAAGGCAAAGAGATGAATCCTCACTATTGCTTGCTTACTGCCTGTTCTCTATTTATTAAATGTCGATACAGTTTTATTTTTGCAGCTTACAAGCACGTTCAGGACTTGGCTGTTTACTGGCCTGGCCTTTCCTTCTGGGCACCGGCACCAGAGAAAGATCACAAACGGCCAGATCCATTCCTGCTGAAACTGAGAGCAGCTTTCCTCCAACTCATCCAGCGTACTCAGCAGGTAGCTCAAATTAGGCATCCCAAAAGTGTAGCATCTCGGGGATGGAAGGAAAAAGCGTTGCGAGAAAGAAGAACAACACAATACAAAAACGTACAGGATGCAGAGGAGATTGGGTCAAAGCCACCAGGATTTCTGAGAAGAGGAAGACAAGAGGTTGGCCTTTGGCCAGGGCACGGAGACGCTTGACGAAAGACATCCTGCCTTTGATAAAGTGCAAGGGCAGTTTAGTGTTCCCAGCTGGTCTTTGGTTTACGGGAGAGCTTGGTCGGTGAACGCTGAGAAACAGAACGACAGGGCCGTGCCAGGCGCGGGCTGCTGAGCGCTGTCGGGGTGCTCTGGCAGGGACGTTTGCTCGCTGCCTGCCCGCTGACTGCTTCAGCCTCCTTAACACTGTTCCCCTCTCCCTCTGGCACTGGTGTCAAATCCGTCTGCTGCAATGCCATACAGATCCCAGCTGGGCTTCGAAGGGTTCCGTTCCCCCAGGTCATTGCCCTTGGGATTTGGTATCGGGCTGGGGGAGCGGGAAACTCAAAAACTTGGGAATTTGCTTCCCCAGCAGGTTACTCTACTCCGGAGCTCCGAGGAGCAGCAGTGAGCCAAGAAAAGCCAGACAGCAAGACCATCTAGAGCAGTTCTTTTTGTTTCCCACTCAGCTCCACACCTCCCAACACCAGTGCAGTGCTGCCTGGATCACAACCACTGAATTCCCGCGGCATCCCTTAATCGGTCGCACCAAACTGGCGCGAGTCCTGCTGTCAGAGCCACTATATGGAGACCAATTAGCCTGTTCTGTCACTAATTGCAGACAGTGAGTCTCCAGCACTATCATTCCAGGCTCTGTCCTCTGCGCTTTGAAAACACCCCAGCACATCTTCAGTGTCTTGTCCTGGGCTTCCACCCAGCACTAAGCTTGAGCTACACTTAAAAATCAGGTTTTTAGGGGAGAAAGAGTAAATCTGATTCTTTCCCTTTGGCCCCAGGCTTGAATTTGCTGTCACTAAGCTACTCTTTGGACAGGGGAGCTGGAAGAAAAAAAAAGACACCACCTAGTGACAAAGCCGTTGGAGCAGCGTGGTTCCAAAATTCAGAGCTTTGGGCTGTAAAGAAATGTATGTACATCTGCGGTAACGAAACCCAGCATCAGTGGGAACACCTTCCCTCAGCAACGCTTGCTCTGTTTTAAACTTGTTGCTTCCTTGTCCTACACGTGGAGCGTTGGAGAGCCCCTACACGGTGTCGCTCCATCCTGCAGACCCTCCGTCAGCCCTGCTGATGGACTTCTCGCAGCAGCTGCTTGCGGAGCCGAGAGGAACTTTGCCACTGACCTTGCCTCCTGAGCGCTGAATTCATCACCTCTAGGTTCATGGAGCATTTGCCTCGGGCTGCCTTCTCGTGCAGGAGGAAGGGACAGGAGGGAGACGAGTCATTCATTAACTCGATAAGAAGATTTTGTATGATTTGTGTTCTCCTTTGGAATGTGCATTTGTGACTGATTAATCTTAAGGGAGACTCTGTGCTCAGGAGAAGATAAAGCCTCTGGAATCTCTCATGCAATAAGATAATCCTGTTCATTCTTGCTGTAGGACAGAAATTAATTTTGCACAACTCCCTGCGTAGTTTACTAATACATTAACATGTCATCCCCCCAGTTGTAATGCAGCCTTCTGAAGACAATTAAATATACAAGTGCTCTTGAATGATTATTTCATTCCTGATGGCAGTAAATGCAAATCTGTTAAGTGTAGCTTTTGTTCTAATGAGAGTTATGGGTTGGAAAGCTGGTATTCATCACAATATTAAATGACTGAAAAGTAAGCATTCCACCCATGCCTTCGCAGTTTATGTGGAACTTTATACACACTCCCAACCCCCCCCAAAAAAAAAAAAAGTGTCAGAAATACATAAATAGAAATATGTTGGTCTCAATATGTCTCAACTTCAGTAAGAATTGTTTTACAAGGAGTAAATGTCCCTTAAATCTTGGCAGAACTGGTAGGACTCACGAATGTGAAAACTGTATGTTGGACAGGTAAGTTAAACTAAATTTGGTTCAATTTAACTAGAGCCTAATGGTTTCTAGGGCTATTGAAGCATCTCATCTGCACTGATACAACGGGTATGACACCCACGCACCCATCGCAGCGTGAGAGCACAAACCATCAGGGCTCCCAGCAGGAGGGAGTTCGGGGGGGTGGGGGGACTAGAAGGATTTCATTTGTAGATGAGCTGTTCCTGGGTTTTCGTTGGGGTCCTTGCACCTTCTGATGCACGTGGTGTAGGCTATTAGTAAAGATTTAACTTGGCAGTCGCTGGTGTGATTTGCTGAGTTCCCATCTTCCTCATGGCCGCCTGCTACCCTGCGTGAAGGCACCGCGGGTTTGCCGCACGCAGCCTCCCCGGAAGGTGCCGATCCGTCGGGAAGCGGAGCGGTTATCCCGGTCGGCTGATCTGCTATCTGGATAGACACCTCCTGGGCTTCTGCAGGGAAACCGCGTACTTCCCCAGCTCCAGGACTTCGCCAGAGTGTTCGTGTTCGCTCGGAAGAAACTTGCTCTGAAGCGCATGCTGCTTGCAGCCTTCCCCTGTGTAATCCCGGGCTCACCGAGGTGTCGAAGCACAGCCATAATTAGCACGCACTAGCTAATTACTCACAGCAATACGGAGGTTATAGCTGCGCGTGGCGGCGGTCAGCCAGAAGGGCGTTGAATTCACCGGCGTCGAGGCCGTGAATTCACAGGCTTAACTCTGCCAGCTGCACGAGGGAACAGGAGCCAGCGCACAGCTCGCAGCCGCAGCGCGGGGAAGGCTTCTGCCGCTGCCGAGATGGAGGAGAAGATTCACAGAATCACAGAATCACAGAATCACAGAATCACAGAATCACAGAATAGTAGGGGTTGGCAGGGACCTCTGTGGGTCACCCAGTCCGACCCTCCTGCCCAAGCAGGGTCACCCAGAGCAGGCTGTAGAGCA
>Ga0181612_167235_pt1 | contig 10073 bp, 5 predicted proteins | sample HoacroProtozoa21_FD_119630 | JGI IMG/M metagenome (GOLD analysis project Ga0181612, IMG submission 119630) | Hoatzin crop microbial communities from Cojedes, Venezuel. Combined Assembly of Gp0051906, Gp0051904, Gp0051908
AGACAGGGACAATCTTTTCGACAAGGCTGGTTGTGACAGGACAAGGAGTAACGGTTTTAATCTAAGGGATGGTGGATTTAGACCGGATTTAAGGAAGAAGTGTTTTACCATGAGGGTCGTGAAACACTGGAACACGTTGCCCAGGGAGACAGTGAAGGCCCAATCCCTGGAAATATTCAAGGCCAGGTTGGATGGGGCTCTGAGCAAGCTGGTCTAGTTGAAGATGTCCCAACCCACTGCAGGTGGGTTGGGCTAGATGAGCTCTAAAGGTCCTTTCCAAACCAAAGAATTCCATGATTCAAAGATTCCATGATGCGATGATTCTATATAGATTAACCCATAGGCTGTGATTCTATTAAAACCAGAAAAACACGAATAAAAAAAGCTTTCTGTAAAGGTAAGACTTTAGGATTCCATACTTACTAAGATTTTAATTATTTTTCTGAATTTTTCCTTGCCCTGATCCCTTTATTTAGGTTAAGCCAATGACACTTTTTAAAAAAAACATATTCAAGTACAGATCAATTTCAGTACAGTATGCAGAAGAGTTGCTTGGCTCTGATAGTTGGAATGATAGACATAGAATAGCCTACGGCAACTCAAAATTCAAGTGATTAAAGATGAAGACTTCTTTTATCTTCACAGAGATAAGCAGCATAAAGAAAGTCCTGTGAAAGTCCTAGCATGACTGAGTAAAAGATGACTGTTTGCTGTGATTATGCAAACATGACAAATGACTATCAGATATCCAAGCCATAAAATACGTCTAGTGGAGATGGTTAAAAACTAATATTATTGCATAAGGACTTAGTGAGACCTCATCTAGAACAGTATGTGCAGATCTGATTGTTTCTGATAAAGTAAGATTAGTCCAGACTCAAATAAATGCGGAGAAAGGCTACTAGCAAGATCAAGAACATGGACAGCCTTCTTTATGTGAGGAGATTTTAAAAGTTTGTCTTGTTCGGTCCAGCAAAATGAAAACTCAGAGACGACATGACTGTTCAGTATAAATAAAGTTGATATTTGGAATTAATATCACAGTGGGAAAATCTGTTTGAGCTAGAAGACAACGTTGACACTAGATCAAGTGCCATAAATTGTCCATTAACACATTTTTCCCCTTGATGACAATCATTCTTCTTTCCTGTTTCATTACTGTTTTATTTCATCCTTATTTTTTATCATTTTGAGTTCCTTGCCAAGGATTCCACAGAGGAAGAAGCAGGACTTTTTCAACTCCAGTCACGTGTGACGATCTGTGGAGTGGAATCCTGCCAAGGCAGCATTTTACACAGAATTTTTTTGGAATTGCTTGCCATGCTCTTTTCAGAGAAACATTTTCTTGTCAGCAGTTAAATTAGTATGTTGGCAACTTAGTTTGCAAAACTGGGCCACATCTAAAACTCTTGTTTCTATTTTACAGTGCTTCCCTTGATACCGGAATAAAAGCAAAACATAAAGTTTTTCATGCCTTGTGTTACTCTCCTAACAGTAGACTTCTTAGTTCACTAGATAAACTGGAAAACCTGCAGAGGATAAGTCAAGTGTATGTAATTGAAAATACAGTAGTTGTAAAGTTTTTCCTAGTCTGCCACTGTAGCTTTTCTACTGATTGTATTTCAACCCTTTTGGAATCCAGAATTCCTAACAGCAACGTGAAAAGACCACATTGTCGGTTTTACTGGATGAAAAAACTTTCAGTTTTTAATGGAAACCATAACTAACAATTTATATATCACGTTTGAATATGAAAGAAATCAGAAGTCAAGTAGTGAAGTTTCTTATTCTCTACTGAGTTCCTTTTGTGTTTTCTTTTGATTTGGAGGGTTACCTCAGCTGACGACTTAAATACGATTGTAGGCTGTAACATTGTTTATTTTTCACATCTTTAATAAAGCTCCAATAATGCATTTACACATGTTACTCGGACTGAGCTAATTGTCGTCATAGCAGTATGTATGGTGCTGTGTTCTGGATTTGTTGCTAGAACAGCACTGAGAACACACCAGTGTTTTGGCTATTACTGACCAGTGTTTGTACAGCATCATGGTTTTCTCTCCCGCACAGTCATCCCCAGCAAATAAATAGTCTGGAAGTGGGCAAGAAACTGGAAGGGGACACAGCCAGGACAGCTGACCCAAACTGAACAAAGTGACATCCCATACCATATGGCATCATCCTTAGCAATAAAAGCTCAAGTGAATGATGAGGAAGAGGAGAGACATTTGTAGTTACAGCGTTTCCCTTCCCAAGTAACCTTTTCTTCTGCTGAGGCCCTGCTTTACAGGAGTTGGCTAAACACCTGCCTGCTCATGGGAAGTAGTGAATGAACTCCATTTTGCTTTGCCACTGTGCACAGCTTTTGCCTCACCCATTTAACTGGCTTTATCTCAGTCCACAAGTCTTCTCTCTTGCTTTCTATTACCTCCCCATCCCATGGGAGAGGGGAGTGAGCTGTGAGAGGCTGTGTGGGCGTTTGGCTGTTGGCTGTGGTCAAGGTCCCCCTATAACACAGTAGGACAAATTTCATCTCAAGTGGCAGGATAATGTTTCGAAGAACTGTGGAAAAAATAAAATAACTGGATTAGAAACTACTGAGTGTACCCGTAAAAAATAAGAAGGAAGGCTTCCTGAAGCTCTTCTCTTTTTTTACACTGAACAGAAGATATGAGAAGGTGCAAGAGATTTCCTTTCTTACATTTGTAAAACATTTAAGCTACCACACTACTTCCACAGACGAGACAGTGACAATCATTTTGAGACTCCCTGTGGCTGAAATTCTATCAGAGACAATGACAGACATTTAAAAAAGGGGAAAATGCAGAAATGCGTAAAATTGTGGGAGTCCTTAAAAAAACCCACCAGCATAAAATATCTTTCAGTACTGTAATAGATAATTCTCGGTCACTTCTACAATGTCAATATATGACCTTGTTTGCATCTTCTTTTCATTGGCTTTTATGGGTTCTCCAGTATAAACACTCTGGACTTTTGTTCTAAAGTTGCAACTGATAATTTCAACTATTAAGAGACATACTTTATCACATCTTCTGTGGAAGAAACATAATGTATATCTGCACACAATAAGTCAATATATAGTCAAATAAAATGCTGTACTTCTTAAAAGTTATTGAAGAAGATGAATAAATGATGTAATTAGTCACTTCTTGCTATAAAGAATGATGCAAAAGTGTAGGGAAAAAGCAATATAATTGTGTAACCTGAAAAAATGAGAACTGGAACATCACTGAAACAGGTGCTAAAGTCACACAAGTGAAACTTGCATCCACAGTGACACGTATACAAAAAACAAGGAGACTGTCCAGGGGATTGATAATGATCCCATTTATAATGACCTGCAGAATAAGACAGTCTGTTCTATGATCACGAGGAAAAAAAAGGTGAAGAACACTAGAAATAAATATTTCAGATAATAAATAAGTAGAAAATGCAGATAATTATTTTCATTCTTTACAGAAATTTTGTTTTAATTTTAATTGCTCTCTGTTATATTTAGTGTTTTAAGTATCATTTGCGACCTAATTGCACTGTAGAAGGAAATATGTACATTTATGACAATTTTATTACAGGATATATTTCATTGCAAGGAAACAAAAAGGAGATCAATTGACTTAATGTATGAAAGGGTCTTACAGCAATGATAAGGAAAGAATTACATAGGAGCAGGTAGAAATGAAATGACATGATGGCTTCTTTAATCAACATCCCAGCTTCTCCTATAATTCAGAAAGAAAGAACTGAAAGAAGACAAACAAGTCATCTGACTGATTCACAAATGTGTTACTCTGAAATACCTGGGAAACAACTAATCACTAGAGACTTAAGTGTTAACTAGTGTTTCAGTCAGTCAGAAAATGCTTCCATGAATTCAAGATAATAAGTTAACCCAATGTATATAAGGAAGTGAACCTGAGACTTGCCAAAAAGCCAGACGTGTTTTAAATGTTAATATTTGGCTATTTAAAAGAGGAAAAAATAAAAACAACCCCACACATTAATACGCACCCAGTTGCCAGAAAGAGTCTAACAATAGCCACAACCATAGACTATCCTGCACATCTAACTGGATTCTTTCACTAAATCTGTTTTTAGCAATTTACTAAGCTTAGAGCTTGCAGCGTTTCCTGCTCTAGGATGCATAGATACACAAAACAGTTAGACCTGTACTATTACCATACATATTTATAATATGAAAAACACCACGGAAACAAGATTTGTGGTGGAAGCAAGCATTACCACAACTGTCAAATGAGACACAACTTTTTTTTTTTTTTAATCAGATGCTACAATATGAATGAGCTAGCGGACAAAAATGAAATGGTCTATGTAAATAATTTAGCTAGTCTGGCTGATTTTGACTGAAGTGGATTCAGGAACAATTGCATAAGTAGCTGTGCCCTCTTCTGAACAAAGGTCTCATCCTGCAGAATGTATATATTGATGTATTCTTTAGTCATAGCTATAAAGTTATCGTTCAGCACTGTTTAGAGTGTTTGGTGTTGTGTTCTTTGGCTTTTTTTTTTTTTTTTTTTGTATCTAGAGCAGGTTTGCTAACCCTCAAGGCCTGCTTTTTTACTGATTTGGTATTTATAGGCATTTCTGTGCAGATTGTTGAGCACTCAATTTTCATGACACACATGTGGATCATATTAAACCTGAAAGTAGTTAGTTTAGTAAGCAGATATTTGCCAAACTGACACATGCATTAGCAAATTAAATTAATATACAATGTTCATTCAGGTTTACATATCCATACAAATTTTTGTTAATAGATTCAGAGCTCTTCCTCTCTTTTCCCTCTCCTGTAAAGCCTCCATCCCACAAAAGAATGAATGACTATGGAGATGAAGAACACACTGCCTTGTCAATTTTTGTCACAGCCTGAGTCTGTGTGCACCCAAATTCACCTCTGGTTCTAGCTTTCCTAAACAAAAAATATTATATGAGGTGTGTACTCAATTGTCCTCTAATCTATTTCAGTCAAAAAGAAATGGGCTATCTTAAATAATCTAGACAGTAGCTACCCTGATTAATTCCAATCAAAATGAATTCAAGAGCAATTGCATTAGTAGCCCTACGGTAAAATCTGAGAAAGTGCTAATCTTCAACCAAACGGTGCAGCTATAGCAATGACTTTTCTGTCTGTCATGCCTAGAACAAGCAGCAGCTGTGTTAAGACAGCTAGAGTCCTCTTTTTCAGTTAGTGAAATGACCCAATTTCTGAATACAATACAATACAATACGATACGATCCGATACGATACGATACAATACAATACGATACAATACAATAAAATACTCCCACACAGCCTAAATGGTGTCAGTTAGCTTTGGTCATAGACATAAGTCTGATTTGTTTCTACAGTCAGTGACTTCGGTTCAGTTCCCAGCAAATGCGGGAAACTGTGATCTTTTGTAATGTGACAATAGGGAAAGTCTGCTTCAAGGTGCAAAACTCCTCTGGGTGGACTGTTGTCTTTTGTGTTCACTTACGATCTTCAGGTGCTTGACAGGAAATGAGTATGGTTATGGCAGGACTACTTCTCTTTGAAAAATGTCATAGAGCCTTACTAATGGAAAATTTAAAAAGCAGGGATGACATCTAAGCTGAAGTATAGTACTCAGCTTACAGTATTGGTTTCTGCCTATCAAGCTTGAAAACAGAACAATTTTTTCATTTCTTTAGTGTGTTCTCACAACAGCTTTAAACTTCTTTCAACATAAAAGCAGAGAATGAGTACTTAAAAAAAAAATCCAACCAACAAAACAACAAACAATTATTAACATTTTATCTGCAATTATGTTAGCAAAAATTACATTATGAGAAAATCCTGTCATGTCTCCATCTGTTTAGTTCTTCTATTAAGGACGTCTATGAAATGGTTTTTACATTGTTACTGCTTAATGTTGATGTTGATTTCTAGTGATAGTTTAAGATATTTGAGAGGAAATTAGATCTTAGACTCTAAGCAGTAGTCCAAAAAATATTGTGAGAGTATCCATGAAACTACAGTGCAATCACAACTGCAATGTAATTTTTCTGGTGACCTATAAAATATCTATGATAGTGTAGTTTATTATATCAGATAGAGAATTTAGAAGACTGTGTATCTCTAGAAAATGCTTAAGAGTATTAGATGTTTTATTATTCATTATAATAGTATTTAAGTTGATTTTTCATATATTCAAGGAAAGATGACCAAGGCTGAAACTATCTGTCACCACTGGAGTTCAGATTTTTATTTTTTTTTTAATTAAAGACTGCATGCACAAACACTGCAGAGAGTAAACTTCTATTGAAAGAGAGACTTTTGGGTTTCTGGGAAACGAGAGAAGCTCAAGTTTCTCCTTTTCTCCAGCAGCACTCACTGAAAAGTATTCTCTCATCCAAAAAAAATAAAATACCGCAATTTTTTCCTTACACTTTTTGTCATCCATACCCCGTTAGCACTGCAGCTAAACCTATTTTTAATAAATATTCCAGACTGGGGTTTACAGGAAAGAGAAACAGATTCTGTCAATATGCAAACTGATACGTAAAATAGAATATTTTTATATGTATATAGAACTTGCAAAAAAATTAGTTATGGAATAAGATAAATCCTACAGAACTACTTTTAGTAAGTACACAATACCTTTCAGTGACATCAATTTGTCTATAAATTTCTACTGTAATAATGTATTGCTTTACACAGAATCACAGAATCACAGAATGGTAGAGGTTCGAAGGGACCTCTGTGGGTCATCTAGTCCAACCCTCCTGCCGAAGCAGGGTCACCTACAGCAGGCTGCACAGGACCTTGTCCAGGCGGGTGTTGAATATCTCCAGAGAAGGAGACTCCACCACCTCCCTGGGCAGCCTGTTCCAGTGCTCCGTCACCCTCAGAGGGAAGAAGTTCTTCCTCATGTTCAGACAGAACCTCCGGTGCTTCAGTTTGCAAAGTCTTTGAAAAGTCATTCTTTTGTTCTGACACAACAAAAACAAGCAGTATTCATGTTTTCATAATAATACACTTAATCAGAAAAACCAAGTCAATTCACAAAAGCAGTCTTTCAAAGTATTAAAATAGCAACCCAAGACCACACATGGGAGGTTAGTGTTTTAAGTTTGATGATCAACACAATACTTTTTAGACCAAATTTCATGGCCTTGCAAAAATAAATTGTGAGCACCACTGACTTATTGAAGCCATATAGTTTGACCTTCTCTTGTTAAATATCAACATCCTGAAATTCCCTGTTGTTTCTTCATGCTTTAGAGACAAAATAGGCAGTTTAGTATGATGTGCTGGAAGAGATAAGGACTTTGAGTTATTAAATACTTATGCATGATATGCTGATGGAAAGATGGCATAATTCAGTTCCATCACTTTTTTATCAATGTCCTGCTGAATTAGGAAAGCAAAGAAATAAATACATATACAGGCAAAGAAACAATTTTAATAATTTTCATCAAAACTGTGAAGGAGTTGTATACAAGTCTTGTTTTCTCCTGTTTCTTATTATGAATATAGCATTTGAAGAAAAAAAAAGTTATATGGCTATATAGATGTAAGATAAAAACGCAATTCCTTCAGAAAAAGTAAGTAACAATAGCAAAATGCTGGAAATTAATCAAACTCATTGCTAGGGCCTTAACATTCATACAGAGTACAATGAAAATATGAAACTGCAGACACAGGTAGCTATTCTGTATAGCTTTTGGTGAAAACTACATTATCTTGAGAGCAAGTTGCTGTGACTGATAGTGACTTGTAAATTGCGGTTGACTACATTCTCTGTTAATAAATAACATTTCTTCTGGGAAGCTATTGTAATCTTACAAGAATCAAAAATAGTTCTCCAAAACGCTATTGCACGTGCCTTCAGCTCCTCTGGTTAAAAGAAAGTCTGTTCTTTTGAAGATTCTTGATGAGAAGATGCTGAGGAGGAAGGATTGTGACATTTACAGAGTTTCTTAGAAAATTAGCCAAGGTAATTCTTTTTTAAGTAGTGAAAAATAGTGCTTTGAATTTTAATGCTACATAATAACAACAGGGAAAAATACAAATATTTGGAAAGCAGCAGTTTAAAGAAATGAGTGTGCAGAATAATTCCATAAAATAAGTTCATATGCTTTTTATAAACTAGTCAGTGAAGAATATGGGATCTAACTGGATTTCACAAATGTTCTGTTAATTAAATAAGAATATAAAAATAATATTAATTAAAATATTGGGCTTTTTCTTTGTGGTTTTTTTTCTCAAGTTGATATACGAAATGATTGAGGGAAGTTAGGGATATAATCAATATGGTTGCATGTAGTTTTTAAAAGTTCTGCTTTAGAGATAATGCAGAGAGATAAGATTTGGAGGTGGCTATTCAGACTACCCTACATTAAATGAATGTTCTAAATTACTGTCTACAGAAACCCGTTTTGCTACACAACTACCATGGGAGCATAGTGAACCAAACCTTCTGTATTTAAAGTTAGCCTTTTTAGATAGTGAACTTCTTTACACTTCTCCCAAGTGAATTTCTTATTCACTTATTTCAGGAAAACCTGAAAAAAAAGAGAGTATTTCATATGAGTAAAACAGTGCAGCTACAATGCACACTAATTTCACGCTGAGGCTGACTTTAGGCTGTTGACAACAGAGGGAAGTGTTAAGTACAGAGCACTTCATAAAATGTATCCCCTTGAGTTCCAGAACAACAAGAGACCTTAAAAAACAGAGACTGAGATGCAGTTCCTGAAGCAGTGCTATATTGACTAAGCTTTGTTTTATCATTAAAATCCTGCTAAACCTCATATCTAGTTTTCACTTTTTTTATTAGATAGATTTCTTAAAAATCATTAGATATACTGTAAGGAGGCATATGATGATTTTATTATTTTCTAGGCATATTATCAGTATGGACAGATCAAAGAAAAAAAAAAGTTTCTGCTTCAGATTGGTTAAATTTCACCTCACAATCATATATTCTTGCACAAGATTATTCATTTTGCTCCAGCATGGACTAGATTGTAGTAATTTGTAAACAAAGCCTGAGATTAAACTGTTTATAACAGAAGATCTTTTTACAAAGTGAAAACCTGAGATAGGTTTCATTGAGTTTGTGCAGGTGTTAATTTTTGGTATGTTATGTTTTGGTTTTGTTGCTAGTTCCTTGGAGTAGGGGGACGATTGCTTTGAAACCCCTGGAGAGAACCATATGACAGAGAACCAGAAAAGCTAAGAACCTTCCTAAACAAACACATTCCCTGCAGAGAGAATTGGAGCTGTTGATTTTCTCAGCAAAAACACTACCTGAATGTAGCCACAGTTAATTACATCCTGTTGAGAAAAGACACCTAAAACACCATGCATTTTATCATCCTGCAACAGCATACAAATGACAAGTTTTGACAAGTATCTATTTGTTGTTTCCAGAATTTGCATTAAATATGACAAGTGTACTTTAAGCTATTATGCCTCAGTGCTATTTAGTCAATCATCCTTTACACTTTTGAAGTTAGTTCTAGCTCAGATAAACATGCCCAGATCTGTAGCTTGTGTGATATCGACAGAGGTTTTAGGTCTTAGGCAGAACATTAACACAGCGGTTGTGCCCGAAGCTATCAAACACTTGATTAATGCTTTTACATCCATGAGAATAATACAAATGGAAGATTTTTGTTTCATGCTATAAATTCACTCATTTCAGGACAATTATATCGTTGCACTTCTATTTAGCTATTGTAGCTCTCTCCATTAGTTCTACATGTTGTTGTTTTCCATTTTAAGCTTTTATGGTCTTAGGTGCTGTTAGACTCCAGTATGAAATTCAAAAAAAGCTTTTTTTGTCATTATACAAATACGATTTCTATCTCAGTGGCCTGCTTTTGCAGAAAAAAAAAAAAAAAATGTGATCAAACACAAATCTCACTTTCCTGAAGCAAGTTCTATTTTGGTAGTACTGAAAACATGTTTAGCTGGGTCTGTGAATCGAAATACTGTGAAGTAGTATATTTAACCACCAAGAGTCATCTGAGAAGAACAGGGAAGGTGATCCCAGGTCTTTTAACTC
>Ga0181612_171341_pt1 | contig 10073 bp, 6 predicted proteins | sample HoacroProtozoa21_FD_119630 | JGI IMG/M metagenome (GOLD analysis project Ga0181612, IMG submission 119630) | Hoatzin crop microbial communities from Cojedes, Venezuel. Combined Assembly of Gp0051906, Gp0051904, Gp0051908
CTTCCTCATTTCAGCAAGCACTGGTTCAGCTGCGTGAATTCCAAGGAGCGGCACGCCACTGCTCTATCGGTTATCTGGAGGCCTGGTTGCCTTCAGCACACACAGAGGGTTTTGACATATCCATAATTCATAATGTAAAAGCAAACTCGCTTGGGAAGGGGTGAGAAACTCAGGGTGAGCATGAAGAACAAATCCCTGGTGCTGCCCATGAGCAGACCCACAAACTCTGCAAGGTCTCCTCTGTGTTTGCAGTTCAGCTTCACAGAACTTCACCCCCTTCTTTTTTGGTGTTTTGTACAACTGGGAACTGGTTCCTCACTTCAGGCGAGCCCTGCTTTAATTGGGACAGCTGGTAATGGGACAGTTTCCCTTTGCTGTTGCAGACCAACCCGATTGTAGTGCCCATGACAGCACCTTACTGTTTTCTCTGTGGCTGTTATCATCCAAATCGGGGCACTGGTGGTCTCTGAAGAGCCATGCTGAGCTCGGCAGGTTCCCAGAGCAGGAGATGGAGTCTGTCCCTGCTGTTCTCGGAGAAGACCGAAATGAGGCAGGCCATAGGACATTGGGTTTGCTTCTCCTCATTCTAATTGCAGATTTTTCCTCCTTTGTTTGATGGCCTGAAATACTATTTTCTGAGTGCTGGTATATTTAATAGAATGTTTTGCACCCCAGTTTACTGTGAGGCTTTTGTGTGTCTATATACAAACATCAGATAAAATGATGAAAGGTACATTTGTAATTAGAGTTTATGAGTGAAGTGGGTTGGTTTTCTCTCCCAGTGGCTAACCTGGTCCTGCACACGCGCTGCTACATCTTATAAAATCTGAAAGTGATCTTTTAAAGCAAAGATGCTTTTCTTTGCAGGCTGCTTATTGTAGCACGTTATAGCATATAATATCATTCTGTGCAATGCTCTGTTCTGTTGTGCAAACAACACAAAAAAAAGGAGGGAGGAAGGGGAATAAATAAGCAGACACACCAGCAGAAATTTTCGTTTGCTGGTACCTGAATTGCTCTCAGGGAAGCTGACACATTTGTATTCTGTCACTGCTACCACGACCAAAGAGATCCCCTAGCCCCAGAGCTCTGATTTATAAAATCTTGCTGTGTAGTGCTTTGAAGAAGAAGTGTCTCTCAGATTAAAAAACAGTGATGGTGGAAAGGAATGGCTGATGCCACTGTTAGGGCTCTCTGACACCCGTATCTGAGGGAGGGTCCAGCCTTGCCCAGCTGCGGGGGGGCTGCCTGCGGGACCAAGGCGCAGCCTCCTCTTCCCCTCCTGCACAGCATACTCTCCTGCTGCACCACGCTCATGCTAGCAAGATGCCCTGGCTGTCAAGTGGTTGCTTTTCTGACTCATACCAGTGTAAGCATGTGAAGAACGGGGGTGAACTCACAGCAGGGTGAGAGAGCCAGTCGTCGTGACCTGATGGGTGCAGGCTCCAGTCTGTGCAGCTTCAGAGATGCTTCCCTGGGACGTAGTCTTCCTCTCCGCAGCTGTGTCCAGCTGAACCCAGAAACAGAGCAGGAGGAAGAAGAGCAGTAGCTGCTTTCTACAGTATTATCGTGCAGCCCCTGTAGACGTGTACTTCTACCCAGCGCAGAACTTGCTGGGTGATACTGAACTGGGTGTCTGTAGCTGCGCCCCTGTGATCTGATACTGTGCATTTGGACAGAAGTACTCCACTTCTCCGCTATCCAGCATTAAAGAATCATATCTTGCTTTAAACTCAGGTTAACCTCAGTTCCCCAAGTCATCTTGTGTTTCAGACTTATGATAAATTATTTAAACAAGAAGGCAGCTTGAACAGTAATGTGGGCAAATGCTATTTATGCTAAAGTAATAGATGCCGGTCACGCATCCTCTAGAATTTACAGAGGTATTTATGTGCATTGCTACATGGCTTTTTTTTCCCCCTCTGAAAAGGTGGCATAATTGTTAGTCAGCATTGTGATATGTCTGGTCCCAAGGACCTCACGTGACATGGTCTGAAAACAGGACACTCCAGATTCATGTTTTGCCAATGTTCCTGTGACTTTTTAAAGCGATCTTCCCTGCCCTGCTTCCCCCCCCTCCCCGCCGAGTTTTTTTTTTTTTTTTTAAACAAAATTATCAACTAGTTCTTGGCACTGCAGAAACACTTCCCAGACCTGCCCCAAAGAATGTGCCACTACTGTATGCCAGTGTCAGGGCTGAGATTAGAGCTCGGGTGTTCTCATTCCCTGCTCTTACTAATTGCCAGCAACTCCCTGATGTTGTGTGCATGCTAGACACATTTGTGCAGTGATGGATGAACAAGAAGAATTGAAGAAAGCTAGCAAAAAGGAAGATATTTCCCTGAACTTTTCGTTGAATAATGGTAAAAATGAGGTACTAGATTCAGTGATATCAGAAAATGTGAAACCAGCCAGCAGCTGCCAGGGAGCCTGAGAGTATGCAGTTTCCAGTGGATTGCACTATAGCCAGCTCTTTTTTGATGGCAAAGAAAGATGAAACACTACAAAGATATTCCCAGAGAGAAAATAGATGTCATACAACATTTAAATAGATCCTTTCAAGAAGGAGAGCTGCAGAAGCCCTTATAACTAGCTCACAAGTGTGAACCTGCTGCTTTTTTTTTTTTTTTTAAAGGCTGGTAGGACAGATAGCATGCTTTAAATACACAGCTCTGTTGTCTTCATAGCTTAATTCTTTTGTTCAGCTTTTGCCTGAATGTACCAGCTAATAATAAAAGCAATACAGGGAAGCAGGTCCATATCTACAGAATGAATGTTTAAAAAAGCTTTGTACTCTACAAAGCAAGACATTTTGAAATAAGAGAACTGGTTAAAATGGAAGTTTTAAAGACTGCATAGGGATCTATGGCAATAGAGGAAACACAAGTGGCAAAGAAACTTCTCATGTAGTGGAAATGAAATATTGGCAACTGTGAGATGGGAGGGGAATGCAAGAAATGGAGAGAAAGCCTGGAAATGGTAATTTCTTTCCCAGAAAGCTGTATATATATACAACCACTATGGAAAGAGGGCAGTTGTCCACTTTTAAATTTGGAATGATTTAAATCTGTATCAAAATTTAAATTTGTATCTGTTTGTATCAAAAGGCAGATCAGTATCTCTCCATTAATGACTGGAAAAAATATAATAACTAAGAGGACCTCCTGATCCCAAAACACATGCATATGCATTAGGAATCATAGCTCTCTTGAGCCAGGGTCTCCATTTTTTTTGGTGGAAAACACTAGCTAAGTGCATGGAAGGAGGGAGAGAACCGGCTGTAACTTCCTCTTAGTGCTTCCCACCCTGTCACAGTCCCGTCCCCACCACAGACGTTGCTGCAATTCTCTCCTCTTTCGAGGGTCCTTCCCTGCTCTTGCCTGCAGCAGGACCCGAGACCTTTGCAGGGAGCTCTGACAGCTTCATGAGCTCTTTGGTTTTTCTGGCGCGCCTGCATGAACATGTTGCACCATTCCTTGCGGCACTGTTTCCGCTATGGCTGAACCTGTCCCCCTGAGCCTACCTCCGTGCTTCTCTTTCACCTTCCTCCCTCAGCTGCTGCTTTTGTGCGTTCCTCGGTGGCTGCTGGGGAATGAACACATACTGAAGGACACCACCAAGCAAACTTCTGCTTAAGATGGTTCTTGCCATAAAAGAAAAATCCAGCTAGGTACCAGCTTGATGTGGAGTAGTTCCATTGGATTTACTGTGAACTGAAGTGTTGAACCCTCATTCATTAGTACGTGCTGATCAAATTGGTTAGAGCTGGCCTGTGTACCAGAAAATGCTAATATTTTTAGGCTTCAGTAGTTCTGTGAGCTACAAAGGTGATCCATCTTTATTTATTTATTTACTTACTTCAGCTCAGGGAAAGAAGGACCAGGTCTAAACGAGGGTGATCACAGCTCTGTGTGTCTGAGACCAGGGGATGCAGGTGTCCATGATGGTACCAATGACTTGTCTCCAGAGGTGCTGTCAAGACTGACTTCCTTCAAGCTCCTGCACACTTATACTCCTCTTTCAAGGTGATTTTGAAGTATCTGTTGACAGTGATGGAGCAAGGATTTTGTGAATTTAGAATTTGTCTGCTGATTGTAAGGAGGAAAAGGAAAGAGGTTTTCATGTCCAAATTATCAATAGTTGAGGAGGCTTTTATACTATTGTATAACATCTTTTCTGTACTCATAATGCCAAGTTAAAAGAATTATATAAAACAAAAAATATGAAGGACACTTTTCCTATAAATTGTCCAATGAGTTCTGTTCCTCTGCCTTTGCTGTTTCAGTCATTGTATATGAATATTAAGTAACAATTCTTTAAAACAGAATAGTAATTGATGCAACAGCTTTGTTGCACCCTATTTGAGACAGACAATGCAAAGCTTTTGGGGCTCACAGATGCCTTGATTTCCCATTTAGTGTTTCCCGAGGATGGATTTTTCTCCAAAGCTTGCACAGACGTTGGTGCAAAGAGTCAGGACTGGCTGATCCTGCCTAAGGATAAGGGGGGAATAAGAGGTTGCTGCAGGGTTTAGGGAGGTTTAGTTATAAGAGATGGTTGTACTGGCAGTATGGAAAGAGGCAGCTCTTGGATGACCCACTCATGGGTACCTGTGGCCTGTGACCCTTTGCTGCACAGAGGTCTTATTTCTCATGAAATACCCACAAAAGTGGATACAGAGCAACAGTGGTGCTGAGCTGGTGCTCTTCGAGCTGGCTGCAAGCCAGGCTCATGCTGGGGATGACAGCGCTGCTTGGAGGATCCTCTTCAACCCATCCACGTGTTGTGGTGTTAGGAATTATGTGGCTGGGGAGGAAAGCTGCCGGTATGTTTGCAAACCAACCCTCGGGCACCCAGAAGTTGCGTGTAAAAAAATCTGCAGTGGCTTTTGGAAGCAAAAAGTGCATCTTTTCTGTGAACGTAAGCACAGCTCTGTACAATCAATGGGGAAAATTCACTGTTGATGAAGGGACCTGGAGGACAGAGAGTGACTGCTTGCTTGCTTGCTCTGGTTGTACTTAAAATACATCTCTTCTTATTGTAAAGCTGATAAAATTTTGAGAGGTTTCTTGTACTTAAAGCCTCAGATGAGCAGATTAAACATTACATAATGTGCCTCTCAGGGGCACTACATGATTAATGAATGCTTACAAAGTGCTTTGTTAAATATGACATAATACTAATGTCTGTCTCGTAAAAGAAAAACTGAGGAGGCGTTAGTAGAAATTGTCTTCCCTAAAAAGGCATTTTCTAAGTTTTTTTTTTTTTCCTAAAGCAATCTACTGAATGGCGAAAAATAAACTGTGAACGATATGCACGATAAAGCAAAATGCCAGATTTCTCTTCGTGTGTTGAAAGGGGGACTTAGCTGCTCAAGATGCCAGCCATGAAGTCATAGAAACTTTAGAAAAGGCAATGGGAGGCCAGTAATTTAGTTGACAACTTTCCTGCAGCACAACCATAAAGAAGGACTATAACTTGAAGATAAAAGGAGGCTTTCTTGAAATGAGTACTGCCATGATAGCTGGGCTTAGATTTCTTTTTGTTTTACATTGACAAATGAATCCAAGTGGAGCTTTGGCTTTCAAATTTCTCTTCAATAAAAAATATTTTGTATGTAATAATTCTAAGGACTCCATTTTGGAAAAGTGGGAACAGTTCAAGAAAAAAATAAGGTATATGTACATCTCTGTATGAAGCTGGAATACAAATTATTGGTCTGTTCAATGTAAAACCAATATTTATAAAGACCCTGCTGGGACTAATCAGCATGGATATATTGGCTTTCATTTTTGACAGCTAAAGATCTGGCCTTCAATTTTGATGCCTCTTATTTAAATTCTGGATAACGTATTATTGGTGTTACATGCGTCTTTCTCTGCCTTCTCCCAGAGAGAATACTCTTGGTATTGAGAGGAAGAATCAATACAGATTCATGTTTTGTATCTTCATGACACTTTCTTGTAATGGCTGTCACTGAGAGTGACAAGGGACTGAGATCAGAGGCAGGGGGATGGCAGATTAAGCTTAGTTCTGTTAAGGATTTAAAAAATTGACCCTGTCCATGTGCATTTCCAGATCTTAGCACTTTCTTCCAAGGAGATGCTATTACTGCTTTGGTTTTTCCATCTGCTTTGTTTTTTGATTATGTTACAGATTATTTTTTTTAAATGTATTTTCTCTTTCCTTCTTAAAAAGAGAAAAGGGAAAAAAGTTGTTGATGACAAATTGATGCATTTGGGAAAGTGAGAGATTTAGAATGCTGGAGTTTTTCTTTGCTTGATAATTTTACACTGAGAGGGTAAAATTCCAGTATGGTGATGCTTTGCATCTGTATTTCACAGAAATAAGTGAGGACATGAGGCACAAGGTAATGGAGAAGCAAGCCTAGAGGCTGGCATCAGGCTGGGCTCCGCTCTGCGTAACTCCATTCCCATACATGTTCCAAGTCTGACTGGGACCAAAATTTGAAATGAGTTAAATTTTGGCACCAGCCTTTAAAGGCGCTTCAAACCTGACTTGCTGTATGTAGTTTGGACAGAAGAGCAGCCACTCACTGCTGTCATAGATATTGTGCCCTGCAAACTAGGTGAGTCATTTACTACTTGGAGTTGCTTCTTAGAGAAGAGGTGGAGCATTTGCTTATGGTAAGGCTATGAATGGCTCATTCCTGAAAAATCAAGCTTTCCTTTTACTAGCTGGATGGAAACAAATGGACTGGGCAAGTGCCAGGGCTCTGCAAACAGAAGGGTGGCTGATGGCGATTTATCTTCAGCTAGGAATTTGCCAGAAGAATCTAGAATATGCAAACACACACATACTTTCCTTTAGACATCTGAATAAAGGAAATTTCATACATGTGTATGGGATCGTAGGCCTGGAGAATACAAGAATTCTTAAATGCTTAAAAGGACAAACAAAACTGGCATTAATGGCAAAAATCTTCACTGGGCCACGTTTCCATCCATGGTATATGACGAACTTCTCTGAGTTTGGAAGCTGTTTGCAAGTTCCAGACCATAATATTTCTTATGATTTATATGCTTTAAGTTTCTACGGTACTTGTATTCATTTCATATCATATATTATTACCCTGAATGCTAAGCAGTGTATATTTTATTGCCTGTATAAACTACACAGCTACAATGATTTATTTGGCATGTATTTCTTGGAAAAGCAGCAAAACTTTATTCAATTTAAAAAAAAATCCAACACAAACCCCTTGAAATTATCATGTTCAGATTTAGTGGAATATTTTCCCAGAAAAACAAATGGCACTTTCCTCAGTATTTATTCTTTTAAAATTCTCATATGGAAAGCCGAGTAGTTAACTGATATTTAGATTATAATTATGAAATGTTGTGCAGCATGGAGAAAGTGATACTGTTTATGGTGTACTGTATCCAGGTCCCTCAAAGATCTTACATGTATGCATAACTGCTGTAAAATCTTATGCCCCTGTGTAAGTCTTGTGGGACTGAAAGATTAATAACTAAAAATTAGTTAGTGATGCCGTTGTTAATGCTTTCAAAGAGAAAAAGGGCTTAATACTGCTTTGCTTAAAGGTATTAATGGTCACTGTTATGCAGAGTGTATTTTTTGTTCGTTTGCAACGCTGGTTAAAGTTGATGGATATAATAACCTCTTTCATTTACAGTAAATAGAAAGAGCAATTAAGTGCTCCTTTGTGTGGTGATAGATGAAACAACAGTGAATTGGTACCCAAAGCAATGAGCTGCACAAAACTAATAAGCAACTGAACTGAATGGACAAGGGTTTTCCTGTAGATAATTGCAAACTCCAGTTTGACTGGTTGATGCTATATCCTGCCATATCTTTGAGAAGTAAAAATTAGCGAAAAACACTGCAGAAAGGGAGATAGGCAGTGCTTAGCCTGGGAGAAAGCCAAGAGCAAGAGTGCTTAATGGATGGCACTAGCACTCGCTGGGAAGGCAGTATTCGATTTCTGAACAGAAAACAGATTCCTGTATTTTTTTCTTGTGTTGAAGAAGCAGGGTTGTATATATCTCTTTTTTTAAAAAAAAATTATTTTATTTATTTTTAGATAAGCAGAACTGCACCAAAGAAGCGCTTGATTTGTCTCAGCTTGTTGTCTTCCCATTGAGAAGCAAGTGAGCTAGCTAGACCTCCCCCCTTTTCGTGCAACCCCTTGGAGAGAAAAGGAAGCAACATGACATTCGAAAGATGAAATGTTTTTTTTCTTTGTATTTCCACATGTCGCAGCTTAGACCAGGCTTCTGGGTTAGACGTGGTGGGAATCAGGAGGGATCAGCAAAGGTGAGGGTGCTTATGTTGGATTTAACGTCTTACAGACAAACTACTTGTTCAGATTATTTACGGTAGTTACAAGCAACACTGATGCACTGTGAGTGGAGCCTGACTGCCGCTGGTGGCTTGATTCATGCAGGGCTCGGTAGGTGCATTAAAATTGATGTACTATAGCATTTCAATGTTATTATTTTACTGATACTGCTGAAAAATAGATGCAAGAATTTCTAGGATGAGGATGCAAAGGGTTCATTGCAGGGGAAAAAAAGTCTCAACGGACTTTTTCTGACATTGATGAGAGCAAGTTGGACACTTGGGATTTATGGTAACCTCCTGACAACAAGATAATGCCGTGGGGAAGTGGGCTAAAAATTGCCAACGTATTCTTTGTTAAAGAATACTGGAGTGTGTGAGTCATTGGGGATTAAATACAGGAGAATAGCATTCGTTTTCAGACAGCAGCACATCACTGCCCACCAAATAGGTTTAATGTTTACCCTATTGTAAGATTTTTCTTTACTCATGGATTTGAGAACATCTTGTTCACTACAGCTTAGTCACAGATGTGTCCTGGTACAATGACTACAAAAGTCCAGGTGGAAGAGCCGGTGTCTGTATCTGCTGGTATTCATGCTGCAACATGGTTTTAGAAATTTGTTGTAGGAGTCATTGGTATGAAGTGTTAAGCACTTGTGAGTGTTTGTTTTTCCAAAAATGTCATTGGTGGGGAAAATTGTTGTTTAGAATTACATAATATTTTTCTTTTTACGTAGAGTGGTCTGTCTTGACAGGTGTATTAGTTGTAACTCCTCATACGGGTGCTCAGTTCAGTTGTGACAGTATATAGGTATACAGAGTACTATGGCAAGTTTTTCCTTCCTACTTGTATGATTTCTCTTGATATTTATTTATATGATTTCTTTTCTGCTCGTAGTGGAAGGACTCCAAGTCTTTAGGATGAGCAAGCCAGAGATGCCTAAACCTGGGGGTAAAACTCTTGGAAGAATATGTTGTTTTGTGATCCCAATAATGAAAACAGAGAAAGAGCTGCTTTCATCTGATGACTGGTAAAGATTTTTGGTTAGAATAAGGCAAATGGTGTTATACTGACAGGCACTGTCCCTTCCCTAGGAGAAGGGGTTTGCAGAATAGGACAACCTTCCTCTGTACTTCTTTGTACCCTTCTTGTGAATGGAAAGGAAACTGCTGCTAAGCAGCTTACATGGCCCTTGTCTGTGCTGCTTGTTTAAATGCTGAAAGCTAACCTGACCAAAGGTTTCAATCCACCTCCACAACAGGAATTCAGGACAAAGTGATTCAGTATACTAGTGGGAACTAGAAGAAAGAAAGAGAGAACTGGTTCTGTAGTTGCTGGCTTTGTTTAAAAAGCAAACAAATGCTACTTCAAGATAATATTGGATTGCTTTCTTTTTAACAGAAACAACATCACGTGTCTTGCCTCCACTTCTGTACTTGCATTTGCTTGTATTTTCCTTATGCAGTCATGCTGCAGCTTTGTTCCCTGAACCCTACAGCCAGTGTTTGTGTCCCAGTCCTGCAGTGTGCAGAGACAGACCCACACGCCAGTGTGCAGCCTCTCTAACACAAGCATTGACCTATGAGGAGATCAAGGCTACGGTATTACAGAATCACAGAATCACAGAATGGTAGGGGTTGGAAGGGACCTCTGTGGGTCATCTAGTCCAACCCTCCTGCCGAAGCAGGGTCACCTACAGCAAGCTGCACAGGACCTTGTCCAGGCGGGTCTTGAATATCTCCAGAGA
>Ga0181612_178863_pt1 | contig 10073 bp, 10 predicted proteins | sample HoacroProtozoa21_FD_119630 | JGI IMG/M metagenome (GOLD analysis project Ga0181612, IMG submission 119630) | Hoatzin crop microbial communities from Cojedes, Venezuel. Combined Assembly of Gp0051906, Gp0051904, Gp0051908
GAATAGTGGCTGTTACATAACCAAAAAAAGGGGCTAAAATGCTGAAGCTGTCAAAAGGCTTTAAAGCATCTTTGTGTGAAGTATATGAGACTTACCGAAAACACCTGAGGTACCATACGCCTCAGCCTCCCCCCTGCCTCCAGCCCAGCTCACCACCACGGTCACCCACCACCACCTTTGAAGTCACTTCATTGGTCATAGAAGTGCTGCAATTTCGGGTACACACCTATCATTCAAAAGGCAATATATCACCCACGTGACAGATGTAATCAGTCCCTTGGTCTCTTAGAAGTGCAGCTGTTGGTGAATTCTTTTTTGTGAATGTAATATTTGAGAAGACTTAAGTTAAAAACTGACACTTCCATTGAAATCTCATCTCCTCTGGAAAGAAGGTTCCCGTTTTCTGGCTTTCCTCCGTGTGTGACAGCCAGGGATGTGTCAAACACCATTCAACTGACAGTTTCCAACAGAGATGCCATTAGAAAAGATGGCATGAAAATAACCCTTCCTTAGAAACATTTTTAATGTGAGCTGTTTGTCTTCAGAGCTCAGGCAAGGCCAAATCAAGAGGAAAAAACTCATCTAGGAGGAAGGCATATATTTCAAAAAATAATAAAAAAGATACTGCAGCTTGGAAAGACGTAATGGTGGATACAGGGGAGTCAGAGGGAGTGGGGCAAGACCAGAGATGGGAGAAGTGCAGGGACCAACAGTGTTGTTTTCAATGCTGGAGCATTTTCACCCTCTTTGTCGGTATTTATATCAAGTAAGATGACTCCTGCCCAGAAGTCACACTGGAAAAGGACTTTACTCCAAATGGTGGAAGGAAGGCACTTCCTTGCTTTCCAGACGGGGAAGGTACCCTTCCCCAGGTGGGCCCCTGCCCAGAGTCACACAGGGAGCTTGTGGCCGAATTGGGAAGCAAACTCTGGGCTGCCCAAAGGCTCGTCCAGTGCCTGAACCGCAGACTCGTCCTTTCCTTTTATTGGTAAAAATAAAAATATGACCTTCTTTTGGCAGCCTTACAGAGCAGATGCTGCTTTTTAGATGACAGCATAGAAATGCAGAAAAACTTTGGGGATTTGCAGAAATTCTTTCCAACGACAGATTGTCTGGCCTACTAGTGTCATAATGTCAGCCCTGAAACATGCCATAAAGCTTTCTTTCAGCAGAACAAACATAACCCCCTAGACCAGCTCTTTGACAAGTAAGTAAAACAAAAGGAGGGTAATTGCGGCTGGAAACCCACCAGGCTCTTAACGTGACCTCTTGAATACTAATAGTTATTAGAGATGAAATGAATAAATGTCAAGAATATTACAAGCAACCCGTGTTTAAGAAAAGGACTCCAGAGGAAAGTTTGTGAACGAAAAACTTCTGAATGTAAGTTAGAGTAACGAGGAAGTGCTCACGTGGCTCCTGGAGAGCCTGGATATATTTTTCGTGCACTGGTGGACTGAAGGATGGAGACAGAGGACTCCAGGCTGCTACCAGATTGCTGGATCCCCTGACACGGGAGATAAAAGCTCAAGCTCTTTACGGAGCTGCTTTGTTCAATAAATACAGAGGCGGAAAATAAGCGAGGAGGGAATAAAGAGGCTATGGTTGCGGCAACTTAGCGTCTTTGGAAGACCACAGTTGCTTATAAAATGTCTTTTGTGTGTGTGCGTGCGCATGTGTCAATCACACAGATGAGGCATGCATGCATATGCAGAGATCAGCCCCAGGTGCCCATGGCTCTTGGGAGATCCTCTTTCTTTCTCCCTCCTGCCCAATTACTGGGTAACTGGAGGAGGAGAACCAGTGGTGTGTAACTTGTGGGGTTAGGGTCAACGTGCCTCCGGGGCAGGAAAGTTACCTTTCCTGGCAGAGTTTGCCTCTGCCTTTAGCTTTGGGCATTCTAATTAGTCTCGATAACTTTCCCATTTCCAGCTATTTCCCTTGTGCTCTGGCATTGCGTGTGACATGTCAGCGCACAGGTTCTACTCAGCTAATTTTGCAGAGAAAACAATACCAGAACACTAATATATATGGTCAGAGTTTTGGTAAGACCAGACTGCATGACGCAGAATATATGCTTTGTTCTGTCATTCTGGCCCAAGGAAATTCTGGTTTTGCTGAGAAGTTTCTGCTCCTTTTCACATAGCAACATGAACTGAATTAACAGAGTAAAGGAGTACAAAAAAAAGCTGTATTTCATTTTGTGTAAGAGCTGGAAGACGAGAGAAATGGGATGATGGGATTTTCCATACATAGGACCTCAGTGCTGCAATGGAGAAGCCAAGACATTTTGTCCCAAATAGCTGCAACTATGTGACCGTCCTTGTACCCCACTGGAGAGCAGTTTTACATTAGACTCCTTGCACCAATTTTTCGATTGAAAGGACTCAGGTGGCATGGTTGCTCCGTCAGCCGGCGTTTGGCCGTATACCCATGGCAAGAAATAGGTGGACCTCTGTCAGCCGCATTTAATAAAGGTGCAGAGATCTTGCGGCAGCACAGCCAAAAGGACGTGCAGCTTGTGCAGAGCTGTTGTCCTTTAAATTGGCTTCTTAGCCAAGCCATTTTTGACTGTGATTTCAGCGGGTCGGATATGTCAGCCTGTTTCCTTTTTCTCATTCCCTTCTCCAGCGTCACCAGCGATATGACTTAAGACTTGGGAGGTAGCACGGAGGCTCGTTGGGTGGTGTATGTAAAATGAGACACTGTTTAGTTTCAAGGCTGGGAATTCAACAGTTTAGCTGCACTAACGGAGTAAAAAAGTGTTGCTTTTTATTGGTTTTGAGTGTGCCACCTTTAAATGTTATGGAGCAGCCCCTTGTCCCTGTGGGAAGAGAAGCCATGGACCTCTGCCTCTGCGTGGCTGCTTCCCACTCTGCCATGTCTTCACCTCTTTTCCTCCTTTCTAAGGTAAACAATCCCATGGGATCTTTTTGTGCTTTTTTTAGTGGGAATGCAAGGTTTCAGCTCTAAAGCATAGGTTTAACTTCAGTGGTTGAGCTTCACAGGAATATAACAAAGCCTTAAAATTACACAAACACTCAACTTCAACAAAAGGATGAGTCAACTCTGGGGGAACTGGGTTCCCACATTGCAAACCCACATCTCACCAAAGAGCAGGGACGTTCTGTAGGGGCCACCTCTGATCAACATGCTGATGATTAGACCTAAAATGGCACGAGACTGAGGTCCTAATTGCTTTAATGGGTGTTTGCACCGAACTTCAGCAAATCTGTGCCCTGCAGGACACGAACATGGCTGGAGGCTGTTTTGGTGGAGATTTTCTTGTGTGAGGAGCTGGCTGATCTAGGGCAGTTACACAGGCTCAGTGCTGGTGCCCTACCAGAAGGTTGTTTCATCTTGCTTACTTACTGCAATTAAAGTTCCCATCTTTTAGTTCCTCTAGACTTCACAAAACCTTTTCTCATTGGTAGTGGTGCTGTGACTCTCCTGCTCAGACGCTCCTGCACTGTGCGGTGCGATCACCAGCAGGGTCAGACCAGTTCTTTCTTAGTAATGCAGTTCAGAAAGACGTGTCTGCCTTATCTGATCGGCCCAGAGAGCCTCGCCAATGTTCTCAGACATCCACGCAGGGAGCAAATCCCACCACACTGCCACATGAAGGGACGAATCCTCCTAGGTGCAGGATGGGATCTAAGTGGATAAGAACGCAAAGAGAGACTATCAGATCTGTCTGTCTGCTTATGAGTCCTAAAAAACACACTGGCTGCGGCATGCATACCCCAGTGTGAAGTCAGCCAGGAACAAGCCAGAGAACCTGCCTCTGACCCTGAGGACATTGCTTGAAAAATATTTTCCAGAACTCAGTGCCTGGGGACCTGCAGCTAACAAACATTCTGGAAGTGTAATCACAGCCTTTGGCTCTGCTGCCGAACCACCTACAGGAGGTGAGTTTAAAGAGAGCGGCTTTAAAGCTGTCAACATAAGAAGGAGGGAAGCCAAATTGCTTTCGTGCTTGCGTTCGCGTGCCAACTTGTTTGTCATGGGATTGGTATGTAGCAAAGATAGAGTTGTCTGCAGAAAAGCTGTATTATTCTTTTTTTGGATGGGTCCACTGGAGATCAGTCAGGGCCCACAGTAATTTCCTGAGGGGACAAATCTAGCCCTGAGATAGACCATTGGCTCCTCACTGGTTGCATGGAGCGTTGTGTTGGGTCAGAAAGTCAGCCTTTGAGGAGAAGAGCTGGAGAAGCCTTCCAGGAGTGAGAGCTGATAAGACAGCAGCTCCCCAGCTGTGCTGTGGCCACACAGTGCTGCGTATGTCATCAGAGTAACGAGAATTAATAACCCTGGGCCAGGCTCTGACCTCTGCTATTTAGGCATATATCTCCGGCAGCTCCATCGGCCTCCCTATTGGGCTGCGCATCGGTTTGTGTAACTTGTCTCAGCCCTCCCACAGCCCAAGTCTCCCTGTCTCCCACAGACTCTGGCTGGGGTTGGGGACATCTGGTCCCTCTCCAAGGGAGGCCTGTGGAGAGAAGGATGTAGCCCTGGGGAGCAAGATGAATGACAAGGGCTGTGCTCCCCTGCAGAGCATGGAGCACTCTTCCTCGTGGCATCTGAAATGGAGAGATGTTGTGAAAGGCCTACGTAGCAAGGGATGCAACGCTCTGTGTCCATCCAAGGAGAACCACTTAGAGGTGGTGAGAATGTGGCACGATGGCTCAGAATTTATGAGCAGAGGTACATATGCTTGATAGAAGAAAAATCCCTGGTTTCCGACAAAGCATGTGGTGTATTCACGCAAGGATCCAGGTGAAACTAAGGCCAATCACATTAACAGGAGCTTTTCCAGATGAAGAATTTCCCAGGTGTCACTGCTGCAGGGTGAAAGGTGTTGGTCAGCATGGAGCATCCTGAAATGGCCTTACTGGTGTGAGTTCTGTCTGTACGCTGTTGGGACCTGCAGAGTCTGAGGGACAAGTGATGTGGACAAGGTGGCCCTGTGCTGTGGTGCAGGGCAGGAACACCTGCCCTTTCCATCGCCAAACCATCCCGGGAGGATGGGCAAACAAAGTCTTCCTCTTGCAAACTAATTCCCAGTGCTCTTTCTGATTTTTACTCCGAGAAGGAGACACACAGAACCCCACAGTGGCATACTCAGTTTTTCTCTCAACAACTCTCTAAGTGCTCTATAACACAAATTAATGTGAGAGTGGGAAGGACCGAATGTGCTGTAGAGAAGGAAAGGTCTAAATTTATGCAGCATAAATCAGGGCTAAAGTGTCCCCAGCCTGTGCTCAAAGAGCTGTGTTTGCAGTCGATGCAAGAATGGGGTGTTTGCTTGGCTTGCCCACTACCAGCTCCCCGGGCACCTCGGCGTGAGAAATCTCATGATGGGCCAAGACGGGCTGGAGGGACCTGACAAACTGTCTTCCTACAAAACCGCAGCCAGGCTGCAGCTCTGTGGGAGACATGAAGCCAGAGGGCTTCCCTCACCCTCTTCCAAAGGGATGCCTTCCCAGAGACGCGTGGTCAGCTCCCACCACCTCTCCACGCCTGGCGCAGCGAGGAAAGCCGTGCGTGAGCTGGCAGCCCCCGCAGTCTCCTCCCCAGATGTGGCTGCTCCCCGGGCGATGCTCGGCCCACACCCTGCGTCCCCGTCCTTCGGCGAGCTGTTCCCACCCTCCAGCTGGCTGGGGAGTGCCGCCAGCTGCCTCCGTGAGTCAGGAGCGCCGGCTCAGCCCGTCCTCACCTTTCCGAAAACATTGGCAGCCGCTTGCAGGGCCCCCGGGACACGGCTGCAGGAACATTTTCTCTAATAAGGCCTGCAATGTGTAAAAGGTGCCGTGAAGAAAGGCAGGAGGAAAGCTCGGTCCCGGCTGCGGCGGAGTGCTGGGCTGGAGGGGGAGAGGTCGAACCCATGGGTATTGGGGACGGTGGATTTGCTGAAGTCCCTTTTCTTATGCCACTGTTGCCTCATTGGTTAAATCATGAAGAACCAAGCCTGGCTCAGTGACCCATAGGTTTATTGGGGTGGACGGATTGAATGGTGCTTTCTTTATTTAGTGGAGTTGATCTGGAGGTAAACCGTAGTGCTTGCGACTGGCTAGAGATGCTTAGATGAAAACCATGTGCAGCACTGAAGGGCTGGGAAGGGACTTGTTAAGTCCATGTGTTACATTGAATTTTCTCTCTATCAGCCCCAAGCTGCAGGCACTTAGGGGGCCAGACAGACTCCCTGATGCACAATTCACCTGTAGACCTCATCTGGGTTTTACCGTGAAGCACATGAGACTGCAGCCCCAGAGAGGCTCTGGGGTGGAAAGGACAGTGCCAGGCTGATGGACTCCACCAAGGGTGAGGATGGTGTTACTCCTCAGACACAAAGCAGGGGCATGTTCTTCCACCCCAGCTCAGACTGGAAGGATTGGCAGAAAGAAGAGGTTTTTGATTCACTCTTTAACATACTTATACGTGGGGGAACTGGTACTGTACCTCCAAGGTCATCTGGGCATTTCCAGGCTACTGCAGGGCTTTAGGACATGGGTAATACCCTCCTTGGTTTTTTTCTGGAGACACGTTACAGCTTGTAGTACAGACATCCTGATGTTTGCCGGGGTCCAGGGAGGCACGGGCTAAACCTCTGCCTGCTCGAGCTGGCTGGTACAGGTGGTCCCTTCCCGTTCTCGGTTCCTGAGGTATTATATCATATGATGTGTTTATTCATCTGTTTGCAATCTTGGGGAAGCTGGTGTGGTTTTAATTAATGAGCAATTGTTTTTGTGGTTGTTGTGCAGCGCCCCGAGCGATTCAACAGGGGTGGGGGTGCTTATAAATAAAACAATTATTATTACCCAACTTCATTAACATGCAACACTGCGGTTCCCTCCTCCTGTCCTGCCCCCTTGCTGCTGTCCTTATCCAGGTGGGTCTGGAAGGGAGAAGAGCTGGCAGAGCCCATCTGCCCTGGGCAATGGCAATGTCGACTCACCGGTGTCTCTTAAAGGCTGAGCCTTTCCCTCACCCAGGCCAGAAATAAGAGCTTTCTACTCCAACCATTTCAACAAAACTTACAGAAACCAAATTCTTTTTGAGAGTTTTACTCATCTCCAAACTGGGCTGAAATCACCAACAGGTTAAAAACTGCTTAAAATAGACAGCCATGGTGTATTTACACCTGTGCACAGAAACTACATAAATTCCGGGGTTTTCTTGGGAACAAGACCCAGAAATGCACACGTGCCTTAAACCAAATTTAGGCAGAGTTTATTACCTGAGTTTCAAAAATTCTCCTAGAGGTGCTCTTGGATCCTCTCAAGGTGCTGGATGTTTGCGTGCCCATCAGGTGTTGCAGCTGGTCCGTTCCCCATGACCCGCTTCAACTCAGTCAGGGTGATTCCTAGGTCTGCTTTTTTACTGCCTGCCTTCTTACAGCTGCCCGGCAAAAAGGGTCCCTGGAGCCTTGTGTTCTCCCTTCTCCAGAAGTTTTTATAATTGCTGCTGCCGCAGGACTTTCTTTTTCCCCAATAACCAGAGCAAAGTGATAGAAATCAGCATTTTCAGCCTTGCACCTGATGTGAAGAAGGAGCCTGCGCCCACCCCCACAGCTTCGCCTTGTATTTTGGATTCAAACCATCAGGCGGGTATTAAACTGAGGGAAACCCCAGCCTGGTGCCAGACGGCTTTTAGGGCTCTCCTTGTGCCTCTGCAATGAAAGGGTCGTTAGCGCTGTGCCTGTAACCTCACAAATTAAAATAAGCCAGGGCCCCTGTGTGCCTCCCCGGCAGCCTGTTCTTGCTGAGCCCCTGATGGCTCTGCTGTGGCGAGGGCACCTCCCTTGTCACCTTATAAACCTGCGCAGCTTGTGGCCCCTCTCTGAACCAGGGAGTGACTTTGTTTCCCTAATGACCAGGACTCAAAAGGCTTTTTAAAATGCAACGTCTGAGCCTCTGAGCAGTGGGTCCTGGGATGGGATGTGGCAGCCCGGACTCAGAGCAAAACCCTGCCGGTGGCATCGCTCTCCTTGTGACTGCATGGCTGTAGCCTTCCTCCAGCTCTGGGGTATGGGAGACTCGGCTGATTGGCATCTCACCACAGTCCACACCGTTATTGGGCCTCAGGGTCTGCATCTTTGGGAATGGATGTGGACCAGCCCTGATGCTTTCCAAGGGCTGGTGGGAGTAACAGCAGAGCCCAGCTGGCTTCTCTCAATCTGTGTTGATTTGCCTGCGTCTTCATCCCCAAGACAGGCCAGACTAACTCGCATAAAACCATTTTCTTGGAGGAGAAGCAGCCCTGCGCTCATACCACAGACAGAACTAGACGTGCTCCACAACTACAGTACAGTGTGTAGAACAGGACCGTCCCATCAGACGGCTCTGCTTGACCCTCCACATGCACATGTCCTCTCTGTGGAAGCGTGGCAGATACCACCACATCCCAGTTTTAACAATGGAGAGGCAAGTTTGGCTCTGCATTTGGCAGATCCAGCCACTCAGGCCACCGTCAAGGTGTAAGCAAGTGTCCTGGGAACTGTATTGGCCCTGAGGCATCAGCTGGAGCTGGAAACCTGAGAAGTCCAAGTGCTGGGACAGCAACCTTTGAATGTCTTCTGTGGGGGCAGCTCAGACACTCAGAAAACAGCCCCTTTTCTCCTTTTCACAGAATCACAGAATGTTTGGGGTTGGAAGGGACCTCTGTGGGTCACCCAGTCCAACCCCCTGCCCAAGCAGGGTCACCCAGAGCAGGCTGCACAGCACCGCGTCCAGGCGGGGCTGGAATATCTCCAGAGAAGGAGACTCCACAGTCTCCCTGGGCAGCCTGTTCCAGTGCTCCGTCAACCTCAGAGGGAAGAAGTTCTTCCTCATGTTCAGATGGAACGCGCTATGCTTCAGTTTGTGCCCGTTGCCCTTGTCCTGTCTCTGGGCACTACTGAAAAGAGTTTGGCCCCATACTCTTGACATCCACCCTTAAGATATTTTTAAGTATTTATAACATTGCACTCTCAGTCTTTTCTTCTTCAGGCTAAACAAGCCCATGGAGTTGCTTCTCTAGACAGGATAAAAAAGATCTGAAAGGGTTTTCCAGTTCATCCTCTTGCTTCAGAGCAGAATCCACTTTATCTAATCAGCTCCTGATAGATATTTGTTCAACCTGACCTTGAAAATTTGCAGTCACGCTGATTCTTCAGACCTTTCCACACTGAGCTGCTGTATAACATTCCCTACAATTCAAAAGCTTTTTGTAAAATATAACTTAAATCTTCAAGTTGCAATTAAGACTATTTCTTCTTGCCGCGCCAGTAAACATGAAGAACAGTTTGTATCTCTGCAACACTTTTTATGTGTTTGAGAACTGATACTGTATCTTCCCTCAATCCACTCATTGCTAGACTAAACAGATGAGTTCTTTCAATCTTACCTCATAGGTCACATTTTCTATACCTCTGAAAATTACATACCTCTGCTGTGGTTTCTTTATTGGTCTTTCTTCAAGTGAGTTGCCCAAAAATGGCTGTTGTACTGCAGCTGAAGTCTTATCAGTGCTGATTGGAACAGAACCTTGCTTCACATGTCTTCTATAGAGCTGTTTACACACCCCCATCTGAAGTCTGCTTATTTTACAACAGCATGACAGCACTGGCTTGTTCAGTTTATGATGCAATGCTACCCCTCGATGCTTTTCTGAGGGGCGTACTGCTTACCAGCAACACTCCACCACCTCCCTGTGCAGCTGATTATTCTTAAAAATAATACTTTACATCCTTCCATCTTGAACAACATCCTATTTTTCCAGGGTTTTTACCATTTTTTATTCTGATGATTATCCTATGAGATGATGTAGATGTGCATTCATACCACTTAGTTCACTGCACAAAGACCACGTGACAGATTCACTGTCCTGTCTCCTGAGGAAAGGCCATGCATCCCTCAAGAAGGAGGGTGTCATAGCGCAGAACTAGCACAACTTATCACAGAATCACAGAATCACAGAATAGTAGGGGTTGGAAGGGACCTCTGTGGGTCATCTAGTCCAACCCCCCCGCCGAAGCAGGGTCACCTACAGCAGGCTGCACAGGACCTTGTCCAGGCGGGTCTTGAATATCTCCA
>Ga0181612_182540_pt1 | contig 10073 bp, 5 predicted proteins | sample HoacroProtozoa21_FD_119630 | JGI IMG/M metagenome (GOLD analysis project Ga0181612, IMG submission 119630) | Hoatzin crop microbial communities from Cojedes, Venezuel. Combined Assembly of Gp0051906, Gp0051904, Gp0051908
CCGATCTTCATCTTGTACTTCTTTAGGCAGAGTATAGTTACCATTTTCAGTTGGTAAGATGAAGTTGTAAATAGATGTATAGCAAGTGTTAAGCTTTGTGTAGAGGATATTCAACATTGTATGCATTCCAAAATGGAGGTGGGAGCGAGTTTGAATTGAATCTGTCAGCTGGCTATTACAACTCCCTGAATTACTGCTAAATGTATGGTAGTTTTGGTTTCTAGTAAAAGTTTTCAGGTTCTTATTAAAAAAAGAAACAAGCAAAAGGACCCTCAAAACTGTTACCCATCTTATATCCCTGTTTTTACCCAAATGCAAGAAAAAAAGGGTCTTTGCTATACCTGGAAAGTTTTCCATTTGGCAGAGTGTTCAGAGATCAAGGGAGTCAATCTGTCAGCAGGCTGCTCTTCAGATAGACCGTTTCTATTCACCACAGGTAGGGTGAGATGCTTTCACAGAGAAATGCGAGGACAAATGTCATAAGAGGGAGATCAGTAGTGTGGATTTCCATTACATGGAATGCAGTGGGGTTTTTTGTGAGGTGTGCTGGTTAGCTTTGACACGCTGTTTCTGTAGTGAAAACAATGTAGAAAAGAAATACTGTCCTGGTTTAGATACGGAACTGTGAGAAATCTGACTTAGTTTTTCAGATGCTTCATTTTATTGTTCAGATGGTAGAAGGACTAGATCCTTCTAGTTTTTAATACTTAATCTTACAGTAATCATGTATCTGTTCAGCTGATCTGTTCCATTTGCTATCAAGATCATGTTTGTTACTGTGCTTTTAACGTTGTGCTAGAATGTAAAGAATGTTGGTTTTGAAAAGAATTATAAAACTATAGCAATAGTGAGCAATGGCAAATTTATCAATGACTGGTAAAGTTTACCTTTTTTTCCAATTACTGCAGCTATTACTATTACTTTTAAGAAACTTAAATCGAACAAACACTTTTTGATTTCACTCAATCATTTTTCTCATAAAGCAGACTCTTACCCAGAATTCATGTGATACAGTGGGAATTTGTCAAGCATTCAGCTGACTGAATAGCACTTACATGTTTTGTCCTCATTGAAAAACATCTTTCAACTCTTCTGTTAATATAGAGCCAGGAGGCAGTGGTGACCACGTGCTGATCTATGAAAGTTAACTTTGCAAAGTGAAGCAAACCGCAGACTGACTTTCAGCTTTTACGGTCAGAACTTGGAGCTTGTTCCTTGTAAATTTTTTAGATTGTGTATCAGCTGGAGTTGGGGGCCATGTGTTGCAGGGAAGTCATCACTAGGTCCTTTAACAAAGCCAATGAAGACTACAAAAGAGCAAAACAAGTAGAAGAAATACTTACCTATTAAGTCTCTGTTGGGAGTCAGTCTTTTTTTTTTTTTTTTTTAACTCTCCACTCAGGCAGAACCTATTCCTCTTGAGTACAGTATTTCAGAAAGCATGAGGTAATACACTCATGCCAAGCTTATTGAGCCAATCTATAGAGTCTGGTAAAGTAAAGCTAATAATTTCCTTTCAGCCTCCTGCATAGACAGTAGCTTTCTTCTGGTCTTCCCTCTTCAGCATGAAAACACCACTAAATCTGTCAACTGACCTAGTGAATTCCCTTAAAAAGAAAAGAGTTTTAGCAATTTCTGACCTGGGCAAGAGCCCTTGAAAATAAATTTGTCCTTAGGACAAGTAAAAATGATGCACTGCCAGTGAGCTAATTATGTGTAGTTAGTCATCAGATGGTGGAAACAATTAATGTTCTGGGAATTGGCATGTATTTTGCATTTGGAAAGAGGGTGTTTGGTTTGGTTTAACTTCTCTTAAATAATTGCAAACTCTCTAGGAAGATGGTGTGTAATGTTCTGGGTGCGTTTGATCTTTCTAAACTTTGGGGATAGACTGTTTTGGAAAAGGATTGATTTTACTGCATTTTGTGCTGTCACTGTGAGATGGATAGATTTTGCACTAGAGTTTCCTTAGAAGAATACTTCTGTGTCAATTGATTTACAAGGTATTTTTCATACTCATCTATTTCTAACCATTGAAAGTGACAAAGGGTCTGTCTTTCCCATAATGAAGGCTTTGCTCAGAGAAGTGTGTTCTTTTATTGCGAACATCAGGTTTAAATTTTCACTTGAATACCATTTTAGATAAAATCCTGACAGTTATCCACTATTTCCAGAGTCTGCATGGGTCTAATTTTCATTGCAAAACAGATATTTCATTATTTTGTCATAAATGGTTGTATCTTTAGATCCCAATTTCTAAAATTTACTTAAAATAGTCATTTTTGTGAAAACACTCTTTGCAGATTTTTTTTTTAATTATGTTGTAATAAATGTAGGCGTTGTAGTTATTTATCTGAGTCCTACTGTGAAGAAAGAATATTGGGGTTAGATGTTGAACAGTGTAAGCTCCACTAAGCAAAAAAAAAAAAATCCCATTTTAAGACAATGCTTTAACTGAATAACACGTCTCATTTAGATTTTGACAGTGAGTAAGGGAGCTGTGTTTATCTTGTCTGCCACCTTAGTAGTTTATGAATGACAAATGCCTGCAAAGAAGTCAAGGGTTAAACAGCTGTGTTTTTTTGTGTGTGCTTACTACAGCAGGCCACTGAAAGAACTTCAGAGATGACTGATCTGTAAATGAGACAAAGGCTCTGTAGTTACGGTAGTACGGGAATTAAATATATGCAGAAATGAATATGGCTTGAGTGGTCACAAGAGGGATATTGCCAAAATGATTGTTGATAACACAGGAATACGTATCATCTCTTGTATAAAGGGAAAACAGCTAAAATTATGGGGTTTTTTGTTAAAGTAATTGCAGAAGCCTAGTCGATTGAAGAACAATATGATGTGATACACAGCACCCTTGTGCAGTAGAATATCTTTGAAAATATACTAATAGCAGGGTTTTTTTTGTTAAAAAACCTTATGAAAAGTTGAGAAGATTTAGTAGTAGTAGTAGTATTTTAGTAGTTTGATTATGTCAGTCACATGTTTGTAAGATTTTCTTATGGTCTGTCCTCTCTCTGTGCCGTTGCAACTTGGCAGACCATCACTCTTCTACAACAGCACTATGTCCCTGAAGTGGCTATACCAAATTCTCACTGCCCTTTGTTTAAGGACAGCTTTAAGTTATTCCCACGTTGCCTGTGGCCGCAAGTGTATTCAGATTCTTGTTCATTTTAAATGTAGAGAGTGGCAAATTGAGGAGATAGATATGCCTGTTTTTTCTTTTTTTAACTTTATGCAAGATGTCCATAAAAATCTGTTAAGCAGACTAGCACTGCACATATCATCCATAACTTTGCTATCGTGAGTGCTGGGCATGCAGAACTAAGCTTGCTCTCAGAACAAAAGGTATCACCGTTGTGAGCAGAATGCTAAAATGGGCTTGCGTGGTAGAAAGAAAGAATGATTACATTTCCTGTCTCCATAATCTCTCACTGTGTCGTGAAATAGAGAATTAGCTGAAAAAGGCACATTTAGGACAGGTTTTTGCTGAACTTTTGAAACATGTCATTTATTCATAAACATAAAATAAGCAAACATTAAAATGTGGGGAAACTGTCCGGCAGCTTTGGATTTCAGTGCAAGATGTTCTCTGTGTACAGTATTAACACAGATGATAATGCTTACTAGAAGTATCACAAAATGATATATTGACTCAGAGATACCCAAAGAATGGAAAGTAGTAGTTGCAAAATATTGTTACACATAGAGTTTCACAAGCTGCAGAATATTTTAGAATGAACATTTTCAGCAGTACTGAAAAGTGTCTGATCTGGCAGAAGAGTAATATTTTAATGAAGGCTTATAGCATGACAAGAGGAAAGAGAAATTATCAGCAGGTGTTTCTTCACCACTTAAAGACTGCTGTTACTGCTGTAGCTCTCCAGCCATTTAACAAAGAGTTTACAGTCTTTACAGGGAGTATATATTACCGACTGTAGAGCAGAAGCCTTTGTTTGTTACAGTATACTGTAAAGTTGCCATTTCCTAGGATTTTTGCATGTGGGACCTTAGTTCTTCTGCATGCAACTGGTGCAAGTCTCCCAGCTCTTAAGAACTTGGAATTTGGTGTTAGTATGGAGGAGTGGCTCACCCTTCGGAGCCGCGTCTTCTGTGAGACCTCAGTGTCTGTCCTTCTCTTGAGAAAGGTTGTGGTGTTCTTTTCTGCCAGTTTCAATGTCATGAATGATTTTGATGTTTAGAGTAAAGTTATCAAGAACTTTCATTTCTGACTTGGAAGCTATTTGATATCGAACCATCAGTCTCTTGTTCTTAGCTAGATGATTGCTGCTTTCTTAAAATCTGTCCGCTAAGCTGAACCTTACGAAGAGCTGTTAGAATTCCACCAGGCATGTACTGGAGAGCTAGAATACCAAAGAGAAGTTCATGCTGGAATGAGATCTGGAGAGAAACAAAGTTGTGGGCAAGTATTTTTCCTTTTTCCAAATGTTAAGCTTCAGCCATGTTAATAATATTTCTACAGAAACATTACTGGGCTGATTTAAAGCAAAACTCTAGAACTGTGATATCCCACATGGCATGAAACATTCCTGCTTTTTTTTTCCTGGTATATTCTTTCATGGAAAGGAAATGAATTTTAGAAAGCGTGTTATACATAAACCATTTGAGACATTCTCTGTTAAGGAAATAACAGCTGTCAAGAAAGATGCAGCCAGTGTTGAGTTATATTAAAAACATTGTAAAGGAAATATGCATCAAGAAAAAGTGGATTAATTAATATATTTTTAACTATTTTTGGTCCGGAGGAAGGTTAGGGAAGTTCTGTATAAGCTTCCTCTAAATGCAACCATTATTAAAAGCCTCCAATTTATTATTTCAGAAGGAAGTTGACTTAGGTAAGTTGTTCGTTAATGTAGAATAAAGAAATTTCCTGACTACAATGTAACTAGTAGGAAAAAAAAGACAAAAAATACTTGGAGTCATTATACTTTACTACCTTCAAATTCTATAAGCTTACTTTCATTGATTCTTCTTTATGGACATAATTTATATCGGGAAGAAAATAGGTTACATTTTAGGATTTTCATATTAACATTTTTATTTGAAAGTTTGTTCTTTTATGAGCCATTAATAGCACTAGGAGGTATTATTTTGCATCTGTAGACAAAAATAGTGAAGTGCACATAAAAAGGTACTTGGATCAGGCATGTGAAATATGATAGGATTTACCCTTCCATTAATCCACTCTAGCCTGCCGGCTTTAAGGAGTTGTACACTGAATATGCAGATTTACTGCAATGGTTTGAAACATAAGCTTTTTGTTTAATTACCACTTTGCTATTTTCCCCATTAATCCGTTCATGCTATCAGATATATCCTGAAATGTAGCAAATAAAGAAACAGTGATGTCTGTTACCTTTCCAGATAATGCTCCAATTTTTTTTTTTCATTTAGGTGAAGAGGTTGAAGGGGATGCTTAGCTGTTATGGTTATGTGACCTACTTAAATGTTCAATTTTTGGTTTTAGAAAAGCATAAATATTGTATATAGGAATGTTAGGTCTTCCTCTTTTTAAGATATCCTGCCTTTTCATTATGATTATTTTCTGAAAGTTCATGAAGATCAGAAGGTTTACTTTTGTTCCTTGAAAATAGTAAAATTACATTTCTCATCTTATAGGATTGCTGCTAGAGACGAGCAGTGGTTGTTCCACAGAATTCGCTTCACACTAGGCTCGTGATCTTAGACTTTGTTAAAATACCAACAGAAACATAAATACCTAATGATTGATGGGCTAAATTTTTTGGTGTCGCCCCCACCTCCACATCTGAATTGACAGTCTGTAATTCCATTAACACATTACCTTTTTTCCCCTTAAAAAACTTACTGTTCAGGACGGCTTGTATTTTAGGAATGCCTGAAAGATTTAAGGAATGCGATCTCTAGAACCCACGTTATTTGTTGCACATGCTTGGTGTTGTATACTGAACTGAATAGAAGATTGAAAGGGGTGATCATCTGAAGGTTTGCTTAGTTAAATACCACTCTGAAGAGCTGGATTTTGCTTTTTACTTGATAAGCAAGGCGCCTAACGTTGTTATTAACAATAACTAATTATGAACTTTGTATTGAATAGTAAGGTTTCAGGTTGGACACCTACAAAATATAGAATGCAAACCTTTCACAGCTGTAGCTGAAGCTAATAGCAACTGTGAACTGTGCTTGTGATGTACTGCACAGTGACAAATACTCTGAAAAAAAATAGTCTGGAAACATTCCAGATTAGGCATACACAATTCATATACTTTGTGCTGTGGATCTTGAGTTATAAAAATATAAATAGGATCTGTTGTGACAATAAATTACTGATGTATAACACTTTCCGATAGTAGTATAATGAGCATAATACGGAGGCGAAAAAAGTGTTTGGTTTTTTTTTTGTCCTAGGGTGTTAAAATTAGCCAAAGCTATTTAAACTGTACTATGAGAAGGGGGGAAAAAGAAATACAAAGTCTTTTCTCCATGTTAACCCTGCTGTCAAAGCATGTGCATTGGATAAGGCAATGCCTCTGTTTGAAAAAAACAAATAAACCTGCCAGGAAGGAGAAGCCTTAATTGTGGTGTTTTATAATTTCTGTCTGTTTGCTTGTGCAGCTTCAGTATCCCAAATGTTTTTTTGAGTGTAATATGAAGGTAACAATTCACTAACAGTGTGGTGGGTGATGCTGAATGTCCCTGATCTCTTAGCTGTGAATCTGGAAAACTGTAATTATGCTGTGGATGACCCCTTACTAAAGATGATGTTCTCCCTCGTGTAAATTCTGATAGTTCTGTATCTGACCTAAATGCTTTTCAGGCTGAAACTAGCTATTGTATGTTAGGCTTCTGCAGAATCAGTTCATCTGTAGTCTGAGACTATGCTTTACTGGCAATCTATTTTATCATATGCAGAATGGTAGATATCTGAGATCAGTGCTGACTCCAAAGATAAGTAACTAGACTGAGTTCCTGAATATGGTATCAAGACCGCTAATCATGTCAGGGCAGAAAAAAAGAATCTGTCAGTATTCCAAGTTATTTCTACAAAGCAGTTAACAATTGTAAATGAATTTGCACTTTGACTGAATTACACACATCCTACTTTATGCCTCTCATTTAAGTCTTGCTTTTTCCAGAGTGAAATAGTGCTTTTGTGTATTTACGTATGCATAATTGAGCATATGGTTATTGTTCCAAGGAGAAGTAAGAGGAAGATATAACCTCTTCTAATCTGTCAGTTCACATTTTGAAATTTTCTTTATAGTAACTCTTATGAAAATTGTATTAGCCATCTAGGATCACTTTTTTCAATTTCAGTCTGATGCCTCTGCAATCAAGATGGTGGATTGGGATGCTTTCTTCTGAGAAATTAATACTGAACCATTATGACTTGACTGACTTTTAGTGTCTAATTGGTAATAGACAGGTTTGCCCAATCTTAGTTGGCCTTGACAGTGAAGATAAGCCTAAAAATGTAGTTGAAGTTATTTGCTCTAAATATATCTTAGTCCCTTATGATATTTAGAGTGAGACAAAGCTTATTTGATGAACTGGCAGACATCTTTACAGGTGGATAACATGAAGAGATGCAGTTTGAATGAGGTGTGAAGCTTGGAGTTTTAGTTTTATCCTAGTTTAGCTTATTTGATGGCCAGTTAAATATTTTCTTCAGCTGTTGGTCGAGGACACACTAATCATCTTTATGGGTATATCTGATTCCAAATTACAATTAATGTTGTGAATTCCATGCCAGTGAGAAATAATGCTCCTCTATGCACTTTTAAAGAAAGAACTTTGGGGGGAAAAAAAGTTATCGCTACAAATGTCTGTTATGTGTGTGTGTATATGTATGTATTTCTGTTATCTGTCCTGCATAATAGAAATTGACTGAATTATATTGTCAAAATGTGGAAGAACTTTAGAAAAGTTGCAGGGTGTAGATGTTCTTTGATAGGACATCTTGCAGCTGAGTTGAGCTGGTTCTTAATGTGCAGAAAAACCTACTTTCAGTTTTAAAGGGTCACAATATATCTTGATGTAACTTTCCATCTATATGCTTGATATCTTTATCTGACAGTATAGAAGCTAGAGATGGAAAGTTATAAAGATGAATTATTTGACTACATTGTGTTATGGGACAATTGATAGATGAGTCCCATTAGCCATGTTGTGTTGAACTGTAGCCAGCAATTTTGCAATATTTTAAATCCCTAGAGTTCCTGAACAGATGGAGGAGAATCCTTTTCTGATATTGGTTCTAGAAGGGATTATTATTTATTTTTATTGTAGTTTGGTCTAAGAATTTCAGTGAAGTATCAGGAAATTATTACATTTTTCCTTAGTGACTAATGGAGTCAAACCTGTTTTGAAGCGTGGAATCTGTGACCAGTAAAAAAGGCTTTTGATCATGCTGTTAGAGGTTTAAGATCACTTTACATTTCTTTTTTTCCCCATAAACTTCCTAAAATCCCACCAGTATAAGTCATAAGCTATTTATCTGTACACTTTAATTGTATTTGTTGGGTAGAGAATCCTGTAAGAACAATCTTGTGCAAAGCTGATTTTGCGAGTTTTTCTTTGTTCTGTTCGTTACACTTGTGATGATGCTTTTCTATTTCTATACCTCTTCAAATTTTCCAATTTATCAACATTTTGAGATGCGGAAGGTGATTGGTCTGAGTGTCTTTGTGCCGTATGGTTTGAAGATAAGATGCATCTGTAGCAGCTGCCACTGAATCCTGAAGCAATGCCAGGATATTTATAATGAGTTTGCTAGAATGACTTTATTTCTTGCTCTGTCACAATTAACCTCTTTCTTCTTTGCCATAATATTAGTTATTAAAAGTTCTGATGTCTTAAGAAATGCTTATCAAATAGCTTCTCATTCTCTTTGTCCATTAGTTCCTTTTTTGCATACTGCAGATTACTGTAAATTACTCTGGAAAGCACTATGAAAAACTAATGGCTTAATAAAAATAAGTGAAAAGGATCTTTCAGTTGTTGCTCGTGTCTTCTGGTTTACCTATATGTTTGGTACTGGGTCCTGTTACCAAAACGTGGAGATAGAGAGTGACAAATGTTGGCAGACCAGTGAACTTGTTTGGTCTGGAGTATATTTACCTTTTCCTAAAGTAATTTGAACTATTTTGTTAGGCTGTACTATGACACAGAACTACTGAGACCTTACACACATTATAAAAAGTTTTAAAATTGGAAACAGTTTCACCTGTTTTCGTCCTGATTTATTTTTGGTAATGATTGGTATGAAAATGTCATCTTTATTTTGTTGATTGTCATGTTCTGTCTTTTAATCTCTTGTTAGTTTTTCTCTCAGCCTTGCAATATTGCAAAACAACATTATAAGCTTAATCATTTGCTTCAGGAAGTTTAAACTGAAATGGAGCTGAGGACTGATGAATTTTTAAGTGGCTTTATAGTCTCTTAATTCTGTAGCTAGCAGGGAGGTGTTTTCAGAAGCACTGGGATAACTCAGAGTTTCCTAAAAGTTTACCTTCATTATTCTGGTTTGAGTTAGGACCAGGACCAAAGGAATTATTCTAGTGGTTAACAGCAGAAACACCCTCATGCTGAATTTGGAGGGCCATAAGCTCTCTTTTTGCTTGTTGTAGAAACCCTGTGCAGCAGCTGAAGGGACATTCAGTGGCTTAACTTCTCAGCTAAGAAAGACACTGTGGGTGCTTCCAGAAATTTTTAGGGTGGAGACCCCGCACAAACACATGCTAGCCATACTAGAGAGAGTTCAGTGAAGGGAAGGGCCACAAGGATGACGAAGGGACTGGAACATCTGACATAATGAGGAAATGCTGAGAGAGCTGGGACTCTTCAGCCTGGAGAAGAGAAGGCTCAGGGAGGAGGATCTCATCAATGTGTCTAAACACCTGAAGGGAGAGTGCAAAGAGGACGGAGCCAGGCTCTTGTCAGTGGTGCCCAGTGATAGGACCAGAGGCAATGAGCATTAACTGAAACACATCAGAAAACAGTTGGTTTTTTTTTTTTTTACTTGGAGGGTTAGTGAGCACTGGTGCAGGTTGCCCAAGGAG
>Ga0181612_102461_pt1 | contig 10072 bp, 10 predicted proteins | sample HoacroProtozoa21_FD_119630 | JGI IMG/M metagenome (GOLD analysis project Ga0181612, IMG submission 119630) | Hoatzin crop microbial communities from Cojedes, Venezuel. Combined Assembly of Gp0051906, Gp0051904, Gp0051908
CACGTGATACACCTGACTGTCGGGGATGCAGAAGATTTGTCTGCCGAGGAGCCGTAGCCTCCAGCAGAGGTCGATCTCCTCGCAGTGAGCGAAGAAGCGCGGGTCGAGGCCTCCGGCGGTCCAGTAGTCTTTGCTCCTTATCATCATCGCCGCCCCTGTTGCCCAAAAGAGCGGCATCTGATAGTCGTATTGTCCCTCGTCGTTTTCCACGCTGTCGAAGACTCTTCCTCGGCAGTAGGGGTATCCATATCTGTCGATGAATCCTCCTGCCGCGCCGGCATACTCGAAAGCGTCTTTATCGGCTTCCGAGAGGAGCTTGGGCTGACAGGCGGCCGCCTCGGGGTGGTTGTCCATAAATTCCACCAAGGGGGTGAGCCAGTGATGAGTAACCTCCACGTCGGAGTTGAGGAGCACGAAATAGTCGGCCCTCACTTGCTGCAGGGCCTTGTTGTATCCCTCGGCGAAACCGTAGTTCTTGTCCAAACGTATTACCCTCACATCCGTCTGCTCTTTCGCGAGATATTCCAAAGAGCCGTCGGTCGAGGCGTTGTCGGCCACGATCACCTCCGCCTCGTCGCGGGTATATTCCAAAAGCGTAGGCATATACTTCCTCAGCATCGCCTCGCCATTGAAATTCAATATCACTACTGCTGTTTTCATAAAAACATTACTAGCCTTAATCTACAATATTTATAGTTTCTAAACCTCTTTTCCTCATCTCTTCCTTTCCGATGTTATCGGATACAGCCTCTTTCCATGTTTCTTTCATAGCAACTGACTTGCGGAAAGCGCGGGCTGCCTCTTCTTTATTCCTAAAGTTTCGTATCATAATAAAACCTCCTTTAACGACGTGGTCGTATTAATTCTCAAATCTCAAATCTCAACTTGCAGCGCATCTTTTTTTATATTAAATCCACCTAATTTTATTAATTTTAGTTCATTATCGAGCGCCGGGTCTGCGCTTGCCGGTGGCAGTTCAACTCTGATATAGTTGTCGGTGAAGCCGTGCATGGCTTTTCCTTTCGGTGCCTTTTCGAAGAGCACGGTGCGTGTTTGTCCGATGAAACTGCTGTAGAACGCCTTTGTCTTTTCGTCGGAGAGTTCGAGCAGTCGGTGGCACCGTTCTTTTTTGTCTTTGTCGTTTACCTTATACGGTATTTTCAGCGCCGCGGTGCCCGGCCGTTCGGAGTAGGGGAACACGTGCAGCTGACTGACGTCGAGGCTTTTGAGGAATTGGAATGTCTCCTCGAAGAGCTCCGGCGTCTCGCCTCGTGTGCCTGTCATCACATCGACTCCGATGAATGCGTCGGGCATATATTTTTTAATAAGGTGTATCTTGTGCGCGAAGAGTGCCGTGTCGTATCGGCGGTGCATAAGCCTTAGCACCTCGTCGCTTCCGCTTTGCAGTGGAATGTGGAAGTGGGGCATGAAGGCGCGGCTCTCGGCGCAGTAGGCTATCAGCTCGTCGCTGAGAAGGTCGGGCTCAAGACTGCTGATGCGGTATCGTGCTATTTCCTCCACTTGGTCGAGGGCTTTCACGAGGTCGAGGAAGGTCTCGCCGGTGGTTTTGCCGAAGTCGCCGATGTTCACTCCGGTGAGCACAATCTCCTTGCCTCCCTCCGCCGCTGCCTGACGGGCCTGCTCCACGAGCGAGGCAATCGTTGGGTTGCGGCTGAAACCCCGGGCGAAGGGGATGGTGCAGTAGGTGCAGAAATAGTCGCAACCGTCTTGCACCTTCAGGAAGTATCGTGTGCGGTTGCCGCGGCTGCAACTGGGCGCGAAGCTCTGTATGTCCTTGGTCTTTTTGGTGAAGTATCGGCCCTGCTTTGAGGCTTCGGCTGTCGTCGTGCTTTCGGAAGTGTCGGCGTTCTTCGGGCATTCGGAGGTGTCGGCTTTTATCGTGCTTTCTTTGGCTTCCGCGGCTGCATTGTTATTATCTCGCTCTTCCCAGGCTTGCGAGAGGTATTGTATCAGGTTCGCTTTTTCGTCGGAGCCGAGTACGAGGTCCACTCCGTCGATGCTTGCCACGGTCTCGGCCTTGAGTTGTGCGTAGCATCCTGTTACGATGATGAATGCCCCTGGGTTGGAGCGTGCCATACGGTGAATGGCCTGCCTGCACTTGTGGTCGGCGACCTCTGTTACCGAACAGGTGTTTATAAGGCAGATGTCGGCCTGCTCCCCCTGCTTCGCCGGGGTAACACCCATCTGCTCCAACATCTTCGCGAATGTGGAGGTTTCTGAAAAATTCAATTTACACCCGAGGGTGTAATAGGCTGCCTTTTTGCCCTGAAATGCCGAACTGTCTATCATACTCAAATCTCTTACACCTTATATATAATATATATATGTCGCGCCGAAGTTCCTGCATCGGCTTGCCGATGCCACCTCTTAACAGCCAATCGGCTTTGCCGATTTGCCACCTTTTAACCAATCGGGCCTCACCCGCTTTCTTTTCGGGTGCAAAGTTAGTGAAAAATCCTGAGAAATCGTGCTTTTTCGTGTTTTTCTTTTTTCTTTACAAAATTGGCTAAAATTTTAACACTTTGTAATTTATTGATTTATAATAAGTTATGAAAAAGTTACAATTTTGAATGAAAAAAATCGAAAAAAAAGGAACAAGGAATTAAAAAAATATCTACCTTTGCAGCGTTTTAGAGAACAAATGATTGTTTTACAATTTAAAAAAGGCAAAGAAAATGAAAAAATTAGTTTTGATGTTCGTAGCTGTTGCAGCTATTTCATTCGCATCTTGCGGTGGTGAGAAAAAAGCAGCTCCCGCAGAGGGTGAGGCTCCTGTAGAGGAGATGGTAGAAGAGGCTGTAGATTCAGCAGCTGCTGCTGTTGACTCAGTTGCTACCGATAGCGCTACAGTTGCAGAGTAATCAGAAAGAGAGAGAGAACAAAGATTGTTTTACAGATTTAAAAAAGCAAAGAAAATGAAAAAATTAGTTTTGATGTTCGTAGCTGTTGCAGCTATTTCATTCGCATCTTGCGGTGGTGATAAAGCTAATCAGGCTCCTGCCGTTGACACTGACTCAATCGAGGTTGAGGTTGACAGCATCGTTGCTGATTCAGTAGTAGCTGACAGCGTTGTAGCAGACAGCGTGAAGTAATCAGAGCTCCAATCGAACTATGAGAGAACAACCGTCAGGCATCGCCTGACGGTTTTTTTTTCGTAAAAAAACACTCTGTTAAGAGCACCCCCGGCTGGGCCGGGTTAGACCTAATGACCCTCTGTTAAGAGCAGTCCCGACTGGGTCGGGTTTGACTTGAAGAATAAAAATGCTCTCTGCAAGAGGTTAGTTCTGACGGGAAAAACTGTCCAAATAAAGAATTTTGGTAAAAAAAGCCCGAAAAGTTTTGGCGGTTGGAAATTTTTCAGTACCTTTGCACTCGCTAACGCCGATATGGCTCAGTTGGTAGAGCAATTCATTCGTAATGAATAGGTCCCCGGTTCGAGCCCGGGTATCGGCTCCAAAAGACTGGCAGGGCTTTCCCTCCAGTCTTTTGTGCAAGCGGCAATAGCTCAGTTGGCAGAGCGTTGGCTTCCCAAGCCGAAGGTCGCGGGTTCGAGCCCCGTTTGCCGCTCACCATAAAAACACATCAATAAAAATCTGATTTTTAATTTTCCATTATTGTAAGGTTGCCATCGTAGTCCACTCTTACGGTAACTCGGAACTCCGCTGCCTCGTTGTCGGGCTGTATCAGCACGGCGGTATGGTCGATGCCGTTCTCCGACACCTCCTTGAGCTCCATGTCTTTCAGTATTGCTTTGTTGAGGAATTCCTCCGGCACTTTGCCCTCGAACATAGTCTTGCGGAAGTCCTTGGAAAAGACTTTGCGCTTGCCGTTGAACACGTTGAGGTTGACGATGTTGTCGTAGTAAACATTGTTCACTTCGATGCCGTCCTCATTATAATAGGAACTGATTACTTTATAGGTGGTGGGGTTGATTTGCACGTAGCAATGATAGCGCTCTCCGTTATGGAAAACGATAGTGTCGTGCTTGTTTACCTCTTTGATAACCTGTGGTTTAGGGTCTTCGGCTTGAATAAATTCTTCAACTATCTCTTTCTCCTCTTCGGTGTTCTCGCTCTCGTTACGGCGCAGCTTCACCTCGTCGTTGTTTTGGTTGCGGAAATAGAGTAGGTGGTCGGTGAGCTTGGTGAGTTTGTAGCTCGTGCGGCCGGAGCTGTTGAAGAGCACGAGGCTGTCGTCGATGACCTGGAAATACACCGGCAGGCTGGTGCTGTCGGCATAGTAGAGGGTGTCGCCCTCGAAGCGCATCGAAGGCTCTTGAGTGTCGGCGTCAACCCAAATGCCCTGCACGGCCTCCTTCGCCTCCTTGTCCTCCTCTCGAGCCGCCTCGCCGCAAGAGGTCGTCAAGACTGCTACAGCGCAGGCCACGCCAAGCACCGGGAGGCACGCCGCGCCTCTCGCCACAATTCCCTTAATATCTTCAATCACTGACATTTCTATCGTCTTTTTTTCTCTCTCGGATATGACTCGTTTGTTTCGCTCACCGCGAGGTGCGGTCATTTTTTTATTGCTCACCGCGAGGTGCGGTCCCGGCTGGGCCGGGTTTGACTTAAAGACCATTTTTTGTCTTCAGATTCGCCTCTCTCGGAAAGGCCTCTTCTGTTTCGCTCACCGCGAGGTGCGGTCCCGGCTGGGCCGGGTTTGACTTAAAGACCATTTTTTGTCTTTAGATTCGTCTTGCTCGGAAGCCTCTCTGTTTCGCCCACCGCGAGGTGCGGTCCCGGCTGGGCCGGGTTTGACTTAAAGACCATTTTTTTGTCTTCAGATTCGTCTTTCTCGGAAAGACCTTCTCCGATTTCAAGTGCAAATGTAGTGAAAATTTCTGAAATGAAAAAATTTTTCGATTTTTTTTTCAGATTATTTGCGTATTTCGACAAAAATACGTAACTTTGCAACCAGATAAACTGAATTTTGCCGTGATAGAGATAGAAAGACATATAGAGACACTCTTGCTGAGCCACGACTGCGTGATAGTTCCGGGGCTCGGGGCTTTCGTGGCCCATTACGTTGACGCAAGGTTCGACGAGAGGGACAACATGTACCTCCCGCCGCTGCGCACGGTGGGCTTCAACGGAGGGCTCACGCTCAACGACTCGCTCCTCGCGCAGTCATACGTGGAGGCCTTCGACCTCAGCTACCCCGACGCATTGGCAAGGATACAAAGCGACACGAAGAAGCTCAGGGAAGAGCTCGACAACCAGGGATGTTACGAATTCGGAAGCCTCGGAACATTGAGCTACAACGACGAGGGAAACCTCGTTTTTGAGCCCTCAGAAGCCGGCATCCTCACACCGCGACTCTATGGTCTCGGAGGGGTGGAAATGACACCTCTGAGCCAACTGAAATCGCACTCGGGAAAGGCCGCTGGGTGGACTTCAAGTGATACTTTAATCGCGCGCGCGAAAAAGGCTGGCGGAGAGGAAGATATATATGCCGCTGCCGGCATCAATGTGGTGGCCGCAGACAGCGACGGAGAGCCCCTCGCACCACCAGAGCCGAAAGCACCGGAACCGGTGGTTGACGACGGCCCTTCCGACGACCCCTTCGACGAAGACGACGAGGAGGCATCGGTGAAAATACCGATTCGGGTGGTTCACTATGCCGCAGCCGCGGTAATAGCATTCATGGTCTTCGCAATGGCAATGCCAAACGTGGGCAAAGGGGAGGCAGGAGAGCTCAACGCCAGCGCAATGCAAAATGGAGCACTCCATAAACTGCTTAGCGGACCGCAAGAGACGACAACGGCAGCAGAGGCCTTCGGAATGGCACAGGGAAAAACCAAGGCAACATCGGAAACCCCGACAAATAAGGCTTCCGTGAACGAGGAGACAACCGCAGGAGAGGCATCTGCGAAAGAGATGACGGCACCTGCAAGAGAGGCTGCCACCGCAGAAATGACAGCTCCGGCGAGAGAGGCAGCAACCGCAACCCCGATGAGCCCGGCCCCCGAAGCACCAAAAGCAACGGCAGAAAAGACTGTTGACCCACAGCCTTTCTATACCCTCGTTCTGGCGAGCATGGTAACAAAAACCAATGGACAGGCGTTTGCTGACAAGCTCAAAGGGAAAGGGGTGAAAGAGGCAAGAGTTTATACCCAAAAGGGTGTAAATAGAGTGATTTGCGGACACTATGCCACAGAGGCAGAGGCATACAAGGCACTCCGCCAATATCGCAACACCACATCTGACTTCAAAGAGGCCTGGGTCTATAGAGCAAAATAGGAATGAAACGCGTAAGATGCCCAAAATGTGATAATTACACAATTTTTGACGAGACGAAATACGAGGACGGACAGTCGCTCGTGTTTCAGTGTGAGCATTGCGGAAAACAGTTTGCCATAAGACTCGGGGCGGCGAAATTGCGAAAACTGCAAAAAGAAGAGAACCCCGAGGAAGAGGCAGGAAAGTCGGAAGTGGGGGAGATAGTGGTTATCGAAAACGTGTTTCATTTCAAACAGGTGATACCACTGCGAATGGGAGACAACGTCATCGGAAAATACCAGAAGGGAAGCACCATCAACACGCCCATCGAGACATCAGACCCCAGCATGGACATCACGCACTGCGTAATCAATATCAGCCGCGACAAGAAAGGGCGGCTCAAGTACGTGCTGCGCGACGGACCAAGCTACACCGGCACTTTCGTGGGAGGAGAAATCCTTGGCGACAAAGAGAAAAGGGTCATCACCGGAGGAACCGTCTTCTCGCTCGGTGCCACATCCATTATTCTTCGCACCCCCGAAGAAAAATGATGCTGCCCCCGACTGGGTTGGGCCCGACCTAAAGAAGAACCCTCTGTTAAGAGCAGCCCCGGCTGGGCCGGGTTAGACTAAATGACCCTCTGTCAAGAGCAGTTCCGAACTGGGTTGAGCCCGTTTTTTTTGGTTCTTTTTGGTTCAATTTGCTAAAAATCGGCAAGAAATGACTTTTTTTTAAGAAAAACACGGCTGATTTCATTTTTTTTCGTATATTTGCACCCGATTGGAAGCAGTAATAAGTTACGCATAAAGGGAAACTCCTCATGGAAACATATATGTTGAAAGTGGACAATCTCATCAATCACAAACAGTTAGTCGGGGAAATGGTCTTGCTTTCCACTTCGTGGAAGAGGGGCATATTTTCGACTAACCCAAGAAATGCCCTGACGTGAAGGGCCTTTATACTGCTTCTACCGCTTCATCGAGAGCCCGCTGCTAAGCGCGGTCCCGGCTGGGCCGGGTTATTCAAAAAAACTCTCTGTTAAGAACAGCCCCAGCCTTTTATACAGCTGTTTCGAGAATTTAGCACTTTATTTTATGCCGGAAATCAAGGAGATGCCGAGGAAATGGTTCTACATCAGTCCGGGACTGATGAGAGAGCGCAAAGTGCGGGACTACCTCGAGGGCAAGGGAATGGAGTGTTTCATACCGCTCACCGACAAAGTGGTGGTGAGAGACGGACAGAAAAAACACTACAAAGTGCCGTATATTCACAATATGCTCTTTGTGCGCACAGACTACAACTCGCTAAAACAAGAGAAAATAACACTCACGGAACTCGGAATGCCGTTCGCCTGGAAAATGCTCCCGGGAGACAAAAAACCTATCGTCATCCCCGACAAGACCATGGCCGACTTCATTCGCGTGTGCGAAGAGAGAAACACCATAATCCTCGAAAACTATGACCCTGAAAAACTCAAGGAGGGCGACTTCGTGGAAATCATTGACGGACCGTTCAAGGGAGTCAGGGGATATTACTGCCGCCCGCTGAAAAAACACAAAAGCGTGGTAGTGCTAATCGAGGGCATCGCAGCAGTAAGCACCACATACATCCCGCAGTACAGCGTCAAAAAAATAAGTGAAACAGAAAATTAAAATATTATGCAAAAGATTGATTTAGAGGGAAAAACGATTTTCGTAACAGGCAGCGCCGGCTTTATCGGCAGCAACCTCGTGAAAAGACTGTTTAAGGATTTGAAGTCGGCGACGATTGTCGGGATCGACAATATGAACCACTATTACGATATCCGTCTTAAGGAGTTCAGACTCAAAGAGTTGGAGAGCCTTAAGCCAGAGGGGATAAATTATGACTTCATCGAAGGCGACATCGCCGACAAAGCAACCATCGACGGCATCTTCGAGAAATACAAACCGCAGGTGGTGGTGAACCTCGCCGCACAGGCAGGAGTGAGATATTCGATTACGAACCCCGACTCGTATATACAGTCGAACCTCATCGGTTTCTATAATATCCTCGAGGCCTGCCGACACAGCTACGACGGCGGACAGACGGGAGTGGAGCACCTGGTATATGCCAGCTCCTCAAGCGTATATGGAAGCAACAAGAAAGTGCCGTACAGCACCGACGACAAGGTGGACAACCCCGTGAGCCTCTACGCCGCGACGAAAAAGAGCAACGAGCTGATGGCTCACGCATACAGCAAACTCTATAATATTCCGAGCACCGGACTCCGCTTCTTCACCGTTTACGGACCCGCCGGGCGCCCGGACATGGCATACTTCGGATTCACCAACAAACTCGTGAAAGGCGAGACGATAAAAATCTTCAACTTCGGACACTGCAAGCGCGACTTCACATACGTTGACGACATCGTGGAGGGAGTGGTGAGAATAATGCAAGGGGCTCCCGAGAGGAAAAACGGAGAGGACGGACTGCCACTGCCGCCGTATAACGTGTATAACATCGGAAACAACAGCCCCGAAAACCTTCTCGACTTCGTGGACATCCTCCAGCAGGAGCTGCTCAGAGCCGGAGTGCTCCCCGCCGACTACGACTTCGAGGCACACAAGGAACTCGTGCCGATGCAGCCGGGAGACGTGCCAGTGACATACGCCGACACCTCGGCCCTGGAGCGCGACTACGGTTTCAAGCCCTCGACATCACTGCGCGACGGACTGAGAGCATTCGCAGAATGGTATAAGGAATTTTATGCTAATTGAGAATTAAGCGCCGTTCCAGCGCAAAGGCTCTCCGCAAGGAGCTGTTCCGGCAGAAAACGAATTTACAATTATGGAAAATTATCAGTATCATATTTTTGCCCCCTATCGGGTATGCCCGCTCGGGGCGCACGTTGACCACCAGCACGGTCTCGTAACTGGTTTCGCCATCAACAAGGGTGTGGATTTGTGGTTCACACCCCGCAAGGACGGCCATGTGCATTTGGAGTCGAGGTCGTTTGAGGGCACTGTGGATTTCGACGTCACAACCCCCTCGCAGGTGAGGGAGCACCACTGGGGCGACTACGCCCGCGGCGCGAAATACGCCCTTCGCAAGAGGTTTGAGATGAAATACGGTATCGACGGCGTGTTGCAGGGAAGTCTGCCCGTGGGAGGCCTCTCATCATCCGCCGCAGTGCTCATCGCCTACGTCATGGCATTAGCGAAAGCCAACGACATCGTCCTCAAGCCTTTCGAGGTGGTGAAAATCGCATCCGAGGCGGAGAGGGAGTATATCGGGCTCAACAACGGTCTCCTCGACCAGGCCTGCATCGCCTTGGGACGGAAGGACGGGCTCCTCTTCCTCGACTGCGACAGCAACGACTGGCGCATCATCAAGAAAAACCCCGCGATGCCCGACTTCGAGATCGGCATCTTCTTCTCAGGGCTCACACGAAGCCTCGTGAACTCCGACTACAACCTCAGGGTGTTTGAGTGCAAGACGGCGGCGTGGAACACCCTGGCATATATGAACCAGCCGCTGAAAACCTTCGACAAGACGTTCCTGCGCGACATCCCAAAGGAGAATTTCGAGCAGGTGATGGACAAGATGCCCGACCGCTTCGCACGCCGCGCAGAGCATTTCTACGGCGAGTACCGTAGGGTGAGGCAGGGCGTAACAGCCTGGGAGACAGGCAATTTGCAGCTCTTCGGACAACTCTCCTTCAGCTCTTGCGAGAGCAGCATCCACAAATACGAGTGCGGCAGCGCGGAGCTCATCTCCATCTACAATATCATGCGCACCCTCCCCGGAGTCTATGGAGGCCGCTTCTCCGGCGCCGGCTTCAAAGGGGCCGTCATCGCACTCGTCAACCCGCA
>Ga0181612_119310_pt1 | contig 10072 bp, 6 predicted proteins | sample HoacroProtozoa21_FD_119630 | JGI IMG/M metagenome (GOLD analysis project Ga0181612, IMG submission 119630) | Hoatzin crop microbial communities from Cojedes, Venezuel. Combined Assembly of Gp0051906, Gp0051904, Gp0051908
ATACTGATTGCAGATAACAGAACAGCCACTAAGATAGCAATTTAAAAATATGTTGGGTATAAACTAGATTTTATCTGATGATCTAAGAGGGAAATAATGAGAGTCAAAATCTCTAATTCATCCACATCTCTTCTTACACAATTAGGCTTCCTTTCTTGAAGCCTGGAAAAAAGGGACTGTATATGACACTAGCATCAAGAAATCTGTGCCGCAGCAAAGGTTGTAGCTGTATCAGAAGTATGAACTTCATTAGTTTTTTTAATTCCATTTTATTTTGCTTTGTGTTGTAACCTCCATTTGAGAGCGTTACCTTGAGTTTCATTACAGAATCACAGAAGGGTTGAGGTTGGAAGGGACCTCTTGAGGTCATCTGGTCCCTGTGCTCAAGCAGGGTCACCTAGAGCCGATTTCTTAGCACAGTGTCCTGGTGGCTTTTGAATATTTCTGTCTGAGGTGGGAGATTCCACAACCAGTTCCAATGCTCAGTGACCCTCACAGTGAAAAAAGTCTTTCCTGATGTTCAGACAGCACCTCCTGTTTGTGCCTGTTGCCTCTTGTCGTGTCACTGAGCAGCACTGAAAAGAGCCTGGCTCCCTCTTCTTTACGTCCTCCCTCCAGGCATTTATCTATATTGATAACATTGCCTCTGAGACTTCTTTTCACCAGGCTAAACAGTTGCAGCCCTCAGCCTCTTCTCCTTTACTGGGCTGTCTTCAGTAGCTCCATATCAAGTTTGTACAAGGAGTTTTGTTTTATTTATCGTGGATTAAAACATTTGTTCTGGATTGATGCCTTTTATGAAAAATCAGCACAATCTAGCACTTCTTCTTTTAATGGTTTCTCTGATGAGCCCATCCAGAGAACCACTAGATTCTTGAACGGGAACAGGGGCAGAGGCAGGTTCAGGACAGTTTCTTCCTTTTAGTCATCTGTGGCTTTGAGTGCTGTTGACGTGTCAATGGTTAATGCACATTCCTTTGCTAAGCTGGTAGTCTTTGCTTGCTTGCTGTGTTTTCCCATAGCCACCTGAGAGCCCAGAATGAGTGGAACTTGATAGAAATGTTTATGAACTCAGAAAAATGAGACACTAATATCAATATCCAGAGCAGCTGGGTGACAGCATCCTACTGGAAGTGAAAGGTGCCAACTGTAAGATCTCTAGAGAAATCTAGAGCTTATAGGGAGTGTTTAATCACCGTCCAGTCCCAAGAAGCTGCATATAGTCACCTTGGCCACTGGGAGAAATAGGTGAGGCTGAGATAAATCTTTTTACTCATTTCATGATCTGAAAGGGAAGACTTGATGGACCTAATTTAAATTGCAACTAGATGAAATCAACCGTGTTAAGGCTTGTATAGTGCATAGTAAAGGTAATGTAAAATGAAAATCAAATTCTTTATGCCTTGAGGTAGAAGATTTTTAGAGCTAAAGATCTAACATTACGCTGAATAATTTTTATCGTTGGACTCCAAAAAAGTGTACTTTCACAATTGTTAGCACCCACTAGCATAGGTGGTGTGATCTGCATGCTTTAGCCATAAGAGCCAATTAGGCAATACAAAGATGAAATATTTAATTCAAGTGCTTGTTTAGATATTCAAATAGGAAAACCTCAGTCAAACATTTAAATGATGTTAAAGACAACGGACCAAACTTATTTCTTGTGATTCTCTTGTACCTGGGGACAAATCTGGTCCGATTTGAGTCAAGCAGTACACTAGTGAACTACTCAGCTTTAGTACTTCACAGGGGAATAGCTGTCAGATATTTAGCTACTTCTTAAAAGGCCAAACTCCTTGTCGTTAACAGCCCTTCACAAGTGCAACATTATTTGGGATTTCTGCAATAGGGAGATCAACATCAAACATTCAGTTAAAGAAGTAGAAAAATATATTTTAAAAATGCATAAAAGAATATAGGAAAACGATCAGAAATACAACTGATGAAAATTTAGCAAGAGAAAATTATGTGAAGTTATAAACAAAAATCATTTGAAGTCAGAATATTGGGTAAAAATGTATTCCTTTAAACTTTACTTTTTTGGTAGAAGATTGTTTAGATAGTCTTTCGATACCATTTTCACACTTGATTTGGGAGATGAAGTAGAAAAATATGGTAGCTCTTTATGGTGATAAAGACAGATTTGATCTGAAACTTTTGCTTTCCATTACTGTATGATAGTCTGTAGGTCTGTCTTTGTAACATGTCTCTGCCAATTGTATACCATTCAGAAAACAACTCACTGAGTTTTGATATGCACTCACATTACTACTTGCACAAATGATCCTGCAGGATACATTATCCTCTGTCAAAGAAAGGGTTAAAATAGGTATTTCATGCTTTGCTTTCATTGATGTTAAGGTTTATATGTTAGATTCTAGACCTTTGGAAACATGTTTTGCAGGCTCTTCCTTGAAATTGTTCTGTGTTTCAGTCTGATTTTTGTATCTTTCCGATTTCAACGTAGTCATGATGTTAAAAATCAGCTAGTTTCAAATTTAAAAAACATTAAGAATTGAGGCCTGTTTCAGAATTTCAATCATTATAGAGAAGTTTTAGATTTAAGACATGCGTTGTTTACATGCACCATTAGTATCTTAATGTTTGTTATCATTCTTTTCTTGGGTGCTAGGCGTGTTTTTGCCTGATACTTTTCAGACAGGATATCAAAACCGATAGACTGTTGATATAATATTTTGTAGGTTGAAGTATTTCAGTAGTTCTGATTCCTATAGGCATGTCTGAACTTCCATCTATTTATTATTTCTGTACATGGTCATGGTGGAATCATTCGCTTAATAGTATGCAACAAGAACAGTGCAAAAGTAGTTGTAGCTTTTGAACTGATACAGAAAAACTGCTGAAAATAAATACTCATAGCATCAAGAATTCTTTTAAGTAGTGCACAGAAAAGATGAAAATACAAATTGACAGACATCAGTTCAGAGAGCTTTCAGAATAACTTCTATTTGCCTATTTTAATATCAGCAGCCACGATATTTCATATAAACTTGACAGGCCTGAATGTGACCCAGCCAGTTGCCTGCCTCCAAAGCAGCTGCTGAAGGACTGGTCCAGTCCCTGAGACTTTCCCAGGAATTCTCAGGAGGCTAGGAGGGAAAAAATAACCCATCATCTTGCAATCCCCAGCTTCTGGGGAAGTGGAGGCAGAAAAAACCCCACATACCTGAAGAAGACTTCTGACTTTGTCCAGGACTGTGGGTGTCCTTTTCTCTCCACTATTTATTTACATTCAGTAAGACTCAGATGTGGCCTAGGATGTGGGCCAGTAACTGCTGTACTGGAGAATACTATTAGTCCATCTGATGGTTTAGAGGAAGACAACCCCCTCTCCTCCTTCCTTCCCTTCGTAACGCACCTGGCCAGTTGTGCAACGCTACCCAATGAACAGCTGCTAACAATGAGGAAATTGTGCTCATAAGAAGTAGCTCAGGATCTGATGGTTATTCTCTGGGGAGGAATTGAAGCACTAGGGACTTGTTTCTTGCCAGGATGCTGTTGTTTTTTTTTTTTTTTTTAACTTTAAAAAGTTTTCTCTGTGTTGAATTAAACACTTTTATCTTCTCTGTTTATGACTTCGTGGAGCTGGTTTCTTTAGAGGGACTCCATTTCCCCATCATTTCCTCTTCTCCCCCTTTTCCCTCTCCTGCTCCCTCCCCCCCACAGTCCATCTGGGAGGATTAAGGATTTTACAGCTGAGAAATAGCTAGGCATTGGAATTGCTATTTATAGTGTGACTGGTGACTTTTCCTAGCAGTAATGTTTGTCTGCATTAATGTTATCAATATATGTGTAGGTGAGTATGTGGATGTGAATTAGCATATAGGGTATATTTTACAGAGTCTGTGTGCAAGTAGCAAGTATCTGGTATATCCTCTAAAGGCAGTCCCAATTACTGACTGTCCTTCCTACAAACATCTTGTAGTACTTAAAAAAAAAACCACAAACAGAAAACAAACCACCAAGAAAACCAACACAAAACCGAACAGGATATGAAAATTCAGTGCCAAAGAGGCAAGTCTTTAGGTGTGATTGAAACTTAGCTAAAAACATAAAGAACTCTATCTGTGAAGGGAAGTCAGTTCTTTGGGCTGGAGAAAATAAGCAGAAACATCTAAACTCCACTGTTTTAGTTTGAGAAAGTCTGCCATCCTTCACAGCCTGAGTTAGGCATATGCTTATGGGAGAGCAGTCAAAGAAATTCCTATAAATAATAAATGTAGGGAATCTTGTTTCTTTTGTAACTATGAAATTCTTGCATTGACTTGTCCTCAGTGTGGTAAAATCCTTGAAGTGTAAACAAATTTGATTCAGAGTGGCTAGACAGGAGTTTCAGAAGTACCTAGCACTACTTGTACTGCTCCGTGTAAAAGTTACTTTTCTTTTTTTAACAACTTCATTTGAATCAGATGCTATCAAGGGACGTATAGAAATCACTATTAATCTGTAAACTCATTATTTTAGTACGTATTTCTCTATAGGCCTTCCTGTTTCATCGTGAGAATGATCCAACTGCAATACTCTGCCACAGTTTTATTTCTCATGTTAAAAGAATTCTTACCAACTCATTACACTTCTTTAGTGGCATAAGAAAGCTAAAACTGTTTCTGGCTTGCAAGTATGTGTGTTGCAATACAAACAAATGTGTATGCCGTTCTGTATGAAACTATAAAAAAAGATCATCTTCAAAAATCTGCTATAGTTTAAAGTTTTCATGAGTGGATAGAAAACAAGTGATCAGTAGCAGGCATGATTCATCAATCTGTTTAGCAATGGTCATGGCATTTAGTAGAAAATCTACTAGGATCACTTTAAATACAACTAATTTTTTCTGTTCTTCAACTTGAAATAGCCTACAGACTTCATCCAACAGAAAGTGGAAAAAAAGATTAAAGTAAAATTAGAGAGAGTACTTGGACTGGTGCTCCAAAGCTAGTCACTGGGGTACCATTAAATGGAAGTCAACGGAGTGGGCAGCATTTGCCTGAAGGTGTTGATGTTGTGCTTACAGGTTGGATTTCAACAAATGTGGTTGTTCCCATGAGTTGTGAACCTTCATGTAGCCAGTCCTGAAATAACTGCGAACACTTTACTCAGAAACGTGCACTGAATCTGACATTTTTAGTCATAATTATGGCCACCAGATGACAATATCTGAAAGTGTTCCTTACAAAAAGCAGACTCCAGCTGCCTTCAAAATTGGAATCTCTGATCAGATGAGCAGAATCTATAAGTATCTTGCAGTGACCAAGGAAGCAAGAGCTAAAACCTAAAAACAAGTATCCCAAGCCTATCTTGTTGACGTGGTTTGGGCCAGTCACAGAGAAAGCGTTTGAAGACTTGAGGAAGTTCTGGCCTACCACATAGCTGATGAAAAGTCATGAAGACCATCTGATCTTCATAATAACTGAAATTGTCTATGCCAGCTTCCGAGAAGGCAACATTCCATCATTCCTAAGCATGCAATAGTCTAGCCAGTTTTGGTTGAATGTACATTTCATGCCAGTGCCCTCCTAAGTCATACCCATGCTTCTTCCTGTCTCATCTCGTGTCCTGTCTCTTTCTTTTAGCAAGATTGCAGAGTAGATGAGGGCAACTCGTCCTCTGTAGTACCTTGATTCTTTTAGAACATGTATACCATGATGTGACAGAAATAGTGCAAAGTCCAGATGAAATAAAAATTTTCAAGTTCTTGTTGCTAGATTTCACTTCAGCCTTTGACAAATTTAAATACATAGTGCATATATATATATATTATGCAAGGTAGAAATACAACTCATTCCTTTGGGAGATATAGCATAGCATTTCAAAGCCTATGCCCTTTACTCATCTGGATATCTTTTTTACCTCTTTGTTATCCAGGACTTACTAGAACAGCTGAACTCCACAGAAATGATTCTGTACAATTAAAGCTTACGTTTGGGAGTTAGATACAAAGTATTTTCATTAAAATATTACTTAGTAATGATCATATGTATGAATTTTAATGGTTTTAGGATATATTAGTAATTCCAGACTATATTCTTTCATTGGTTATAAGGGTGCACAGCTAGTCTAACTCCACTGAGATGCGTAGAAATACTCTGGAATTCTTCAATCCGAATTTACTCTGCAAATACCACTAGGCACTGAGGCAAATGCAGCTGTTATTTTTAACCTGATAATGCTAGTACATTAGATGAAGTTATCTGTTTCCTGATTTTTTTTTTTTTTACAGTAATTTTATTTTGCTCACCAAAAACTAGGAGATGTCTCTTTTCTGTCACAGCAGAGCGAAAAACATTTTAATGAAAAGGGAGAATGTGGCTGTGAGAGACTTTACTAAGAGAGATGGAGTTATTTAGCAAAACAGCCCACTGTTTCAATCATATTTTTAGGTACTGTTGGAGGCATGACATGGTCAGCATTCATGATGATTAATCTCAGGATTGTAATTATTTGGTAAACATATGTTAATTTCCAAAGTTTCCTACATGGAGAATGGAAATAATATAGTCTTATCAAATAGCAGCCAGCCCTCGCTTTGCGTAAGTCATGATTTTTGTGTTGATGTGGTGTTTGTTAAACATGTGATCCATCTTTTTGTCTTCAACATTGCTACTTGCGAATTTTTATACTTCATGGTTGATTCCTGTTACTGTTCAGCTGCTATACTACTCTTTCTGATCTTAATTTCCTCAAGGGCTCTTGTTAAATATATATTAGAGTTGGGCATATTTTATTATGCCCTATAAAGGCACTTTCACATATTCAAGCTCACGAGTCATTGTTGCTCATGCAGTTAGACCCACTGAAGTCAAGGAGACCACTTATATCAAAAGAGACATGCAAAATCAACTCTCAAGCATCCCAAGGTATGAAATTTAATCTTGTTAGCACAAATCTGTTTTGGGACTTTCTGAGAGAACATCCATGCATCTGTTTAATCCCTGGAGCTTTTACATCATTTCTCTGAATTAAGTTATTATGAGCCACACTTTTTTTTCCCCTCTCTCTTTTGAATCATGAGAGAGTTCAGGATTTTACTTACGATATATTTAAAAGATCAATCCACAGCAAGTCTCCTGAAATAAGTACATTGTACAGTATACTTCAGAGTATTTGAGAAAATAAAGAAATCTGCTTGGGTATCGTTATTAGAACAATCTGGTCTCTTCAAGAAAGTAATGGTGAATTTTCAAAAGTGGCAAGAACACAGCACTTCCTTTGAAAGAGCTCTAGTCTTGCAATTCAAAACGTTGGTTCCTGCAGTTGAGGACTTGGGTTTACCACTGTCTGATTATAATACAGTATTGAAGTAGACTCTTTAATATTACCATGGTTTTGAGAGGTTTTGACCTTGTGGAAGATGGCAGACCTCAAAGTAGACTGTTCATTTGGGCAGAGATTTTGAAACCCCCAGTTATACAGATTACGTCCTCAGTATGGTTGTAGGCACTTCAGTAGTTGCTGAGTTTATTAGAGACCTGAACACCTGGAAGTCCATCGGTATCCCTGAAGAATTCAGATTATGGTGAAATTAGGGTAAAACTCTTTGTCTTTATGTCTTAATTTAAGACAAGTTTAAATAAGTGTAACTAAAGGTGTAATCTTTAGTTTGCTTAAAGCAATATAACTTGAGGGATTGATGTCAGGGGCTAACTTCTAGCCCTGTTGATGCTAGAGGTAAAATTTCTATTGATTTTTTACTCAATGGACTTTATTTTTAGTCAGTTTAAGTTTGCATCATTTTAAAATATGGTCAAGTAAAGCACCTGCCTAAAATAAATATTACCCTGCAGTACTGGGAACAAAGTACAACTTTGTTTTGTTACTGAATCAGAACTAAAGGTGGAAAATAACTTGTCTGTCTTGTTCCATAGTCCAACCTATCACCACAAACAGATGTTAAACTGATGTTTATACATGCAAGCTATGTTCTTATCGATGATCTAGTAATACTGTTTGTAAAGTAGAAGATAAGATGTACCCATTTACCCATTATACAAACCAAATGTATCCATGTGGCGATTCCACTAAAAGCAGGGCAAACCCAATTATAATAAATTTGCACCGCCACCAAGAAATACCCTTCTGAAATGCTTTGAGAGTCTGTGGTCAAGTCATAAATGGTCATGAGCAATGGTCAAGTCATAAAATTTTTTTTTTAATCACTTTAAAGCAGAACAACAACAAAAACACACACTGCCAATGAAAGACGTCAAAAAACTCCCTTCATTTGTGTTTGTGAAGGAGAAATTGCCAGCGTTGGTCAAAGGATAGAATACCTGAGGTTTCTACTAAACTTTATCATCAAGTGATTGGTCATACATTTACAATCTTTATTTTGTCACCTCAAGGGATCAGGATTCATCTTATTTCAACCTTCTCCTGAGGTCCGTTTCAGCTTAGCATTTGCTCTGTGTTTTGATTCAGGTGCGGGTTAGGGAATGCGCCATCCCTGAGCAGCTTTGAGGTACCAATCTGGCAACAGTTTACCTCATTTCTCATTATTCTCCTGTCATTTTGTTATGATGTGTTTTTAAGAACATCCAGCTTTTATTTGCAGGAAAACCATTTCCTCATGCAAAGTAGAACATGCAGACCTGATTTATTTCTCATTTCAGCTGCAAATCTGTTGATTTTTACTTAGAAGAGTTAATGTATTTTTTCTTCCCTCTCCCCCCCACCCCCATCTGTCTCAGAGGCCAGACTGTGACTGGCATGCACAGCAGTACACAAAAAAAGAAAGGAGGGCTGGAATGGAGAAGAGAAGTTTGTTCCTTTTTAACACCATGCATGGGATCCAGCTGTAAGTTTAGACCTTGCTGCTCATACATACTCCTTCAGAGGGAAGTATTCACTACACTCCCCCATTCCTTGTTATGCAAGAAATACCAGTCACTTAGGTTAAATGGAGACTGTAGACTAATACAAAAGGGATTGTGTACTGTGGTTGCTGATCGTAGCAGAGGATTGGGTTTAATGGTGTAGAAGTTCCTTCCCTTTTTTTTTTTTTTGCAAGACAGTGACATAAGTGCTGAGAAGACTCTTCTGCTTCATGTAACCAGTGTGGTCACCTACTGCAATATTCACTGCCTTTACATGGTGTTGTGAGCACTCTGCTTTTTTTTTTTTTCTTCCAGCCTCCAACGAATGTGCTGTTTTGAAGCTTCTTAGGTTTCACAGTGGCAGAGTGAGTTCTTGAGGGCCCATTCCCAGATGCAGATTGCTTGACCATAAAATTCTCATGCTCACTGGTGGCTGTTGGTGTTTTTTAGGGAAATGAAAAAGTGTTCTCAATCAATTCCTCATGAGCAAAATTTGTGCAACAGGGGTTGCCACCAGTGTATCCATTTACTGGACTTTCCAGTAGCAGTATTTCACCTTTAGAAATGGTATTTGCAGGGCAAAATGGAATCACATTTAAAGGTGATCGTAGGGAACTGCACTGACTAGTTTTGTTGATAGAGGATGCTGGGGTTTTTTAGCTACAGGATACAGATTTTTTTTTTTTTTTTTCTTTTTAGCCTATAATTGCATAATGTCTGTGTCTATGAATTGTGTGGCTTGTTTAATATATGTATACATGTCATGGTTCCTATTTGTTTTTTGGGTTTACAAGACTTTCAAGTAATTGAACTGCACAGAAACTTTTGCTGGGATACCAATGTTAAATCCTTGATGTAAAGACTGTGTTGTGCTGTATGGTTGTTTCAGCTGTACGGGCAGAGCAAGCAAGTAGTGTCAAAAAATTCTATTAACCAACAGAGGCGTTAAAGCTGTAAATGTGCTACATCTCTCCTGGTCTGTAGGCACTGGAAGCCTGTAGGTGTGGGCTGTTCTGGAAGAGTAAGGCAATGCAATTGAAGTGGATATGAGGAGGGATTAAATAGTTTATTTATATTTTTTTCCCCTCTGTGGTCCCCTTTTGTTAACAATGTGATGGGGAAGTTTCAGACAGTACTGCTTAAAGATACTGCAGGCAGTTGCAGGAGACCGAATGGAGCCATTAATGCCATGCAGCGGTAACAGGTCAGTCAGTGACGCAGCTGGAGCATGTATTAACGTA
>Ga0181612_119794_pt1 | contig 10072 bp, 8 predicted proteins | sample HoacroProtozoa21_FD_119630 | JGI IMG/M metagenome (GOLD analysis project Ga0181612, IMG submission 119630) | Hoatzin crop microbial communities from Cojedes, Venezuel. Combined Assembly of Gp0051906, Gp0051904, Gp0051908
ACCTGGTCATAATAAATATAATATTTTTCAAGTGTTTGGATAAGAATATAGATCAGAAAAAGCCTTTTTACACTGGACAGCAACCCACTCCCAGCTGATTGAAAAGACTGCTCCTTTTTGATGAAGTTATTAAATGAACTGGGCTCCTCTCAGGAGCAATCTTTGGGACACCCTTTCCCCTCCCCATGAACTATGCATAGATTCCATAGTTTGCAGTGGGCCTTATCCATGTGCAAGCTTTTTGTTCAAAAGCATGTAGAGGTTTTTTCAGAGTTATAAAAATATTGCTTGAAAACACAAAATCAAGCTTTATAAACATTCACCACTGAATGCTTCAGACCAGCAGAAACTCCCAGTTAATTTATCAAGACATGCCTTTCTGGGAAGGATCTTCCCTTTGTTCTTTCTCCATTAACAAAGGAGAGTGGGTATGGGAGGCGTATTCCTGGCATCTCTTGCTACGCCAAATACTGTGAAGTCAACTCTTACTACAAACAGCTGTGGTGCCAATTACATGCGCCAAAGTCTTGGTCTGTTTTGCTTTTAGCAAGTATAACATGGATCAAATTTACTTTCAGGCTTGAAAAGGGTGTTAAATTAAGAACACCTGGTGCAGGAGAAACACACGTTCTTCAACAACGTAATAAATATCCTCCTCTGGCCTGTTTTAGTACAGGAAAGATGCTAAGCTCTTTCAGTTACTTCCCATGCAACAAGCCCTACATCATCCGTGGAGCCAAGTGCCACATCTACGCCACCTGATATTTTACAGGAGGTCTCACCACTGCCCTGTACAATAATACTGATGCTTTGCTTTCATTGTTTTAGGCACATTTCTTCCAATACACTGTCAGGCCATATCACAGGAAGTTATAACTCAAGTCATCCTGCAAGGAAGAGATCAACCAGGTCCCTGTCCCATTCCCTGCTCCAGCTGATGAGCTGAACAGTCCAGCTCAGGGCTGAACACTGGCCTTAGCAATGCTGTCTGTGCTGCGAGCAAGAGGACAGAAATCAAACACCAGGCGGCTAGGAAATTCATCTCAATAAACAAGGTGCTGTACTGGGTTTCCATGTCTCAAGTCTAAGTTTAGCTCTTACGCAAGTCAGCAGTAAACACTGTAGAAAGGATACCAATAGAGCAAATGTGAAAGGATTCGCCAGCATCAGCTACTCCAAAAAATGTTTAAGACCACATGTACAGAGGGAAGGGGACAAGACACACAGAACCTTTTTCTGTGCCAGTTGGCATACTTACAAGGACATTTTCTTCCTTTTGGTGAAATTACAGTACTAATATAGCAAATTCACTGGGCCTACCTTCCACTGTTACAGAAGCTAGCTAACACGATTTCCAGTGCTATCAATGAGAAAAGCCTTCCATATGAAAATGGACACTAACTTATTTCATGTATGTAGCTGCAGATCTACCACAACTGCCATTCTTTCTCCAGTCTGGCATCTACTGCTTCAGAAAGGTGATGATAAGTCAGAGAGGGCTCACAATAGAGTCTTAATGGCTCTTCAGAAGAGCCTTAATTGAAAGAGCGGAAGTCTCTTTTATCAATGGCAAAAAGACTGTATCAAGGTACAGGCTTAAAAGAAAATATAGAAGTAATTTGATTGCAGCCTCTGGACGTACACCACGCTAATTCAGGGGCACTTCAAAATATACCACTTAAAGATAACATAATACATCAGCTGAAAACTAAAACTAAGCAACTTGTATCATAAGATTACATACTTCTAAGGAGGCAATTAACTACTGAGAAAAGTTATGAGAGACGGAGAATGCACTAAACAAACATGTTCTTAATCAAATGAGAATTATAATATTTTCTGCATGCAATGGGGATTGCTTTAAGAGTACAAATACCTGAAAATATCTCTTTGGATAACTTTATCAGAGGCTGGAAACCAGAATAAAGGAGGAGAAGAGAATGAAGAACAGATACTAGAAGAGTCAACTTAGGAACAGTAAAAGGCAAGGGGACTACCAAAAGGCTTTGGGGTAAATCTGTCCTGTTACTAGCATTGCCACATGCAATATTGCTGCTGAAATAAGCTTGCCTGGGGAGATTGTTAAGTTATTAAGTTACAGATAGTATCTTTTCACATACATGAAAATACGCTAATTTGAAAAATGCAATTAGCCTGATCATCTGCTTAACATAGGCTATAACACACAATGGTCCCACCTGGCCTGTATTACTGGAAACTGTAACAGCAGAAATAAAAACAGAAGCAAGTTCTCTTTTCCTGTGTTCACGAAAAGGGCCCAACTTTGCAATGCATTATTTCAGTCGTTTTGCACTGAAAGCATATGTTCTTTACACTTGTTTCTAGGTCTGAAAAAGGCCTGCTATGAAAACTGCATGAAAAGTTGTAACTTGTCCAGAGCATTCTAGTTTTAGGTGGAGGCTGTGATACTTACAGTGTCCTTCCAGCAAGTTTACTTTAAGTAGAGTTATCATTAAGGGCAGATCCCACCTTGATAAGACAGTGGGATCTTCCATTTCAGGTAAAGCAGGGAACATATATTTTGTTTTCAGTCAACTCCTATAACACCAATGCAATTAAACGGCCTTCACTGTACTTTTCTTTGAAGGCACGAAAAATAGGAATTATTATTAAGCTTTCAAATCCCAAACTGAAAGAATAAAAGCACACTGACAGACAACATTCCTCCTAGCCCATCAAAATTTCAACTTAATCATTCGAAACGAAAATCAATTACAATAGCACCTTTTGTTTGTATTATTCAGTCACAGAAGTTTCTATTTGCTCTAAAGCACACTACTGACAATCACTCACAGTGGTAAGACAGAGGACACTCAGAAATCTGGAAACGAGCGTGGTGTTAACATACGACAAACAGGGCTGAGGCTCCTGTCAGAGGGGTGAGCCAGAGACTTCTGGTCTCCAGGGAGAGGGTTTTTCTTCACCTTTTCTCTTGCAATCCCCTTCTGCCTAGTTTTTCTTCAGTAACAATCTTGTTTAGCCTTTTTTCCCCCCATTTTATTCTCTCACTCAAGTTTATTCAGGTCTTGATCCTGTAATAATAGGAGTTAGTGCCCTTAAAACAGGAAAACAAAATGTACGATGGAAGATCAGTCTACAGTCCTTTGCCCTCTCACACCTTGGGACTGAACATAGTCTTCTCGTGGTTAATGGTCCACGTACCTTTACCCACTTATGTTCTGCCTAGAACATAAAACCCTAACACAAGTGTGATACCAGTATTTGTCCCGCTATAGTGTCATACAAAGCAGTGGTCTTTATTCAGTTCTGTATCACTATTTGAGCGTCAACTGTCTTTTAAGGAGAGGTTTCCTCAGAATCCTGATCTGCATTTTGTCCATTAAGCTATGTAATTGCTTTTGCCCATAGCAATTTCTCTGCTGACAGGCAATTTTTTCCAGATTCAGCAAAAAAAGAACAGTTCCCATGGCGAATCTTTGAAAAGAAGAGTTAGTGATATTACCCAGGACAATAACCATGCTCGATATCAGAAGAACAACAACAAAATGGATCTTAGGACTTGCAAAGTGGTATTTTATTTCCCTAAAATCCTGCTGTTACTCTCCAAGTGACAATGTCTTACTAAAGAAAAGCTTCCAGAAAAGTTGCTTTATTTAATGCTACTGTTATCTATATTCTAGGTTTCAAAGTTAGTTTTTTCTCGAACAGTGGAAAAGAGTCCTCACCTACCCTAACTGGTGGGTTTACTTTTAGAGCTGAAAAATGAGTAATTGGTTTATTTATTGACTTTTTTTCCCTTAAAGCACTTCAACCATTTCAGACTAACGGTTTGCTCTGATTTTAAGATACTAATGCAACTGTTAGTCTTAAAGCCTCATTAAAAAAAATAATCCCATCAACAAATTTACCATGCAGTTTCCCAGACCGAGCTTGTTTTTTTTTATTCAAATACAGTCATTTTGAATTTTCTGATTTTTATATTGCTGTTTTACCTTTATATTGTTTTACTTTATGTACAGTGGAACTATAAATGTAATCTTCTTACCCATCTTGACCTAAAACAAAAATGCAGCATCCTCATTCTATCATTTGCAGCTGCCTTTAATATAATTCCAAAAGCATACACAGATGAAAGCATCCATTAGAAAGAAATGTTTCAATTTAAGATAGGTACTGCATCTGCACTTACTGGCAAGCAATCCGATTCCATTTGCTAGTGATCCAACCCAAGCAGTCTTGCCTTTCCCTTCTCCAAAAGCATCCAGCCATTCTAAATACAAGACTCCCACCGCCAGTGGTGATCCGTAACACAAGAACTGGGTAAAGAAGGAGACTACAACAATCACCCAGCCCCAGCCACCATCTGGGGGTTTCTGAAACACCATCTTGTCAGATGAGTGCAGATGTACAGGCAGAACCTGTGTAAACAAAAAGCAAACAGAACAGAGCATTAGAAATACAACTGACCTAGGTTTGCTAATGCATGTGAGATATACAGAGAAGGACACATTCAAACAGATGTTTGTTTCAACCATCCTTGAAGAAATATGTGTAAAACTGCACACAGGCAATGACAATTAGTTACCATTTAGTACTTCTGGCTCTGCTGCATAGCACAGGAACAGTACACAAAGCATTAATAAGTCATACGTACATCAGCACTGTATTACAGAAAGGCGGAACATGTTATTTTCTGAGCATTAATAGGCTTTGTGAAGACCTCAGGCATTAATATCTGCCACAGTTCAATGAGAGAACCACATGGCCACCAGCTGTTAAGCGCTCAGCTATCCTCAGTGAAGCATATAGGCCTGAAGGACAAGAAAAGCTACAAGTATAAAATAATCCAAATAAATAATTCGGGATTTAAAAAAAAAATCACAAGTATAAAAATACTAGTTAAAAGTCAAAAAAAAAAAAAAATCTCTACTTAGTTGTAACCTCAGCATAGTACCTTGCAGTTTAGCAAGGTGTTTGTCACCAGACAGTGTACTCTGGCAGGGGCAGGCCAAGAGGAAGACTGACATTCGGGAAATAGTAACAGTTCAGTATTCTGTTCTGCCAACAAGGTGATGTGTAGAGGAGTGATGCATCCAAAAATCACTTTGTACATATTAGTAAGTGAAGTGAGTTCTAAAACTGTATACAGGTGTTGGCTTATATGCCAAGACATGACAACATTAAACACGCACATAAAAATCTCCTATAACCTATTGCAGCGCCCACTCTCTGCAGTTCGCACACATCATCCACCCCAAACTGGCACTCACTTCTTGGACTCCATAAATACCACCTCACTCCTTTGCACGGCAAGATCCATCACCTGCACAGCTATGGCTGTACATAGCTGACTGTCCTCACGCCTTCTCAAGGCTAGTTCCTGAATGTAGGGACTGATGCCTTTAACATCTAGCAAAGACTTTAGAAGTTTCCAGGCTAAACTGCTTTGGAGTTCAGACGACTCCAAAGATACGTGAATCCCTACGCACACAACTAACCTGCCCTCCCACTCTACAGGGAGCAATCTGCCGAGGTGATGATCACAAAACCCATGTTCTGCTCCTGGCTCTGTCACTAACCAGACGCATGATTCTCAACAATTTTATTTCCTTTACCCTGTAAGACAGAAACAGATAAGATCTTACCCTGTTTTCTTCATGAAACACTCTCAAGGACCTTCTTCACACTACAGCTTACGCGTTAAGACTGCCACAGTAGCAGTTCTGCTTTGGGAGACCCCAAGAGGCAAAGCAGAAAAATAAACATGTCTCATTGCCTGTTTGGCTTACAACCCAGAGGAGATGGAGTTCTTCAGCTTTTCAGTGAAAAGAAAAAAGTTACAGCTTTATGAACACAATGGTGTAATTGAGTAGACAATAACAGAACTGCCATTCAAGCTCCCTGTACTCATTGATCAAGCAATTTGTAAGAATTTGCGCTGAAAACTTGAAGAAAGCTGCAGTATAAAATTTTGAGGAATAATTAATATAGAGACATGAAAAAAAATCCAGTTCTGGTTTACAGACACACTTAAACGTCACTTTGAGGGTAGATACTTACAGATGACGACACCAAAGTCCTTCAGCTCCCTACAAATGTACCTTCAAGTGGCAACACTACCTGCAGAAAGAGAGCAGCAAAGCGAATTTTCAGCTGCAGTATCACTGCAACCGTGAACACAACTCTGAAAAAGTGGTGTCTTCACATGAAATGTTTTCTTTTTAACATTTTTTTACAGGAACTTCAGAAGTAATCAAGTTATCTCAGTGGAGAAATACTGATTCCCCCCTCAGTTAATTAACAGCTGACAGCAGCCTTGAGCTCCAAAATAACAAAAACATAGTCTACTAATGTAAAATCAACTTTGATGTTCTAGGTCCTTTAGGAGTGATTTACAGTTTTAACATACTGACAGTCCTTCAAGATACAGTATTTCTAGTTACAAATGTTACAAAGTTATACATTTCAGTTACAAATGTAAGCTCTCATTTATTTCCCCAAATGTCTGATAAGTGTCTCTTGATCACATCAGAAGCAAGGGTGACAGCTGCGATACAGAAATCATACCATATTGTAAGGCATCAAAGCATTAAAAAGCTGCTTATAGGCACTTTCCTACAACAATAACCTTTATACAAAAGGAGATCTCCATATTTCTACACAAATATTTAAACTATACGTATACAGTCACCAAAAGAACTAACATATGCCTCTCTCTGTGCATTAAACAAGCATCACTTGACTTGTTTTGTCCCTGACTGGAGTAAAAATGGTGGAAATAAAGCACAGCTTCAAGAAAAGACACTTCTACTGAGACAAAGCAAGGAAGTTTTCAGTAACCCACTAAAATATTGGAAATAGTGAATAATCCCAACGTGTATTTATTTAAAAAGTAATCTTTAGAAAACAAACACATTGTAGCTGTTATATTGATGCTCTAAAATTTGGCACAGAGACAACTCCAAGTTCAGTTCTACTATTCTAAATATTTGATGGGAAGGAAGAGAGGGCGGGGTAGGAGACGAAAAACGTTTTTATAATCTTAGGTCATGTAGTCTTTTCTAACAGAAAGACTAAAAAACCAAACCAAACCTTTGGATCAGTTCCTCATCTGCTGCAAGACTGCACAGCTTCATTGACTTTAAACAACTGCTCTAAACTTACGGCAGCAAAAGAGCTGATCCCCTACATCCCAACGCCTCCTATTTTGCACCACAGATCTCTTTTGCACCTTTTAGCTAAATAACAGGAATTTAGGTAGCAAAAACATCTCTGTTTTGTAAACACTTCAAGCCATTTACAGTCTGCAACTGTCAAGCAAAAACTGAAATCCACCATCACTTTTCCCTACAGAAATCGCCCTCAAAGTGAAAAACAGATCTACAAAGTCCCAGAGTTGTTTTCAGCAGCCAGCATGACCCAGCTTTTTCTTCACTTTCTAGCAGTTTGCTCCTTCACCTCACACCACTGTGTGCCTATTACCTAAAATAAGGCATATTTTCTAACTTCCCTGAAGGCACAAAGTTCTCCTGAAGAGAGCACGTGAGCAGAGCCCTGTGCTAGGCGCCTGCTCCCCAGAGCCCTCTGCTACGATACATGGTTAAAGATGTCCCAGTCAACCAAACTGCTGCTGGGACTGTGCATACCGATACATCTGGTATTGGTACATTATTTCATGCTTCCCTGAAAATGAGAAGTTGTAGTACAAACGATTAGTAGCACAGACAAGAGCCGATAGTGGGAACTAAACCTTTGCTACTTCCAACACTGCCTGCATGGGCATCAAATCTGCGCACCAACTTGGGAGGGATCCAAAGCGCCTTTTACTATGTTTTATCTCTGTGGAAGAAGGACGCAGACTGCACAGATACACACGGTCATCAAAACAAAGAAGCAGAAACACACAGAGAAAAGAGCACTTCACAGTGGTGTTTTATCTTGGAACCAGCCAGGAAGACTTGTGTGATCCTGGAAAGAGACAAACCACCGTGGGCTTAAGATTCAGGTGGGAACCGTTTCACAAACCCTAAGGATTTTGTTTCAGACTCCAGGAAATGCAGTCACTTCAAAAATACTGATATGGAGAAATGAAGCATAAGGAATTAAACAGTAACTTGAAGTTTGGTCAGAAAAAGCTTTTCAGTGAGTTGTACTCACTGCGAATAAGAATCAGAGGAAGAGAGCTGCTTGATGAAAGCCTTCACCAACAACAACAGAAAAAAACCCTAGAGAATGAACTGAACAACAAGAGTTTTAATGTGGAGAGAGAGAGGTGCCTGGCTGCAACTGTTTTCTTTTATCTAAGCAGCTTTATCACAGTTTCGAGCTCTTTTTCTATAAATCTTAAAAATTGGCTTAAACATGACAAAGGAGCACAGAAAAAGAACTGGTCTAAAGAACACAAGTACGACTGAAATGTTAGCCCTCAGCACAGAAACTTGTATTAATCTGTGGCAGAGAGGAATCTTGAGAAAGACAGCAGCACTACGACTGTGTCCAGTTGGTTATTTGTGCAACTGAAGTCTGGGTAAGTACGCTGCTTTCTGCGAGCAGCACATGGCTGCAAACAAAGCCGATGTCAGCAGAAATCACTGTATGATTAACACTCAACTATTCCAGCTTTGCAAGGCACTGGTACAAATTAAGACGGTACCAGCCAGAACGGTAACATCACTCATTTTAAGTTGAATTACTTTGCACGTAAATTTCTATCTATTTTTCAGGCAACCTTCTTTCAATTGTCATCTGAAGTTTCTGCTACCCTTAGCTTGCAAGAAACACCTAGAGCATTAGAGCAGCAGTAATACATTACAGCTGTTTTTAACATACTCATTGGATCCAAGCACCTGCATAGGTACTGCCGTGATGGCATAAGCATTGTATTAAATGCACTGAAAAAGACACATCGGTACTTTGACGACATCAGACTTTAACTCACATTCTAACTACAGTAGCTCCCCACGTTTAAATATTTGTCCAAGTTCTTTCACACTGAAGACTTATTTCCCTCTAAGTTCTCAGCGCTCAGATCTACCCGTTTCTCCTGCTCCTCTACCTTCCCTTTTGTAAGTCAAGCAAAAGGTTCACCAATATAAGTATTTCCTTCCATTTCTGCCCGACGAAAGAAGCAGCATGGAGTTTAAAACAAAACGCCAGAACAAAACTTACTGATGACATAACCACGTTTTTCCATTGTGCAAAATAAGCTCACATAACGCAGCATCACCCAGGGCAGCACACGAACCAGCCAGCTTCGTACAAATCTGTCAGCTCAGCAGAACCAGTCCTACCTGTTTCCAGAGCCTGGCTGCCCCCGAGGGGACGGGAAACCCCCCCGAAAGCATATAGCTGCCTGTCGGACACTCGCACGCACCCGCACAGACAGATGGAAGCCCGCGCCGCCACGGACCGCCAGCCAGCTTCATCTACCAGAGCAGAACTGCTCTGCAGAACGAGCGTGCGGTCTGCGTCGCCGTACGCATCGCGACCCGCGACGGCTGCCCTTGGCGTCTGCTCCCTCAGCAGGTCCTCGGCCAGGCCCTCCGTGGGGATGGAGGGGCTCTTATTGCCCCCGGCTTGCCTCGCCTCTCCCCGCGGGATGGGGGCCAGCCCCCGCCCCCGCCGCAGAGGGACACGCCACGCGTCGACGCCTTCCACCTCCAGACCCGCTTCATCCCCACAGCAACGCGCGCCGAGAGGTGACTGCAGGCCGCCCTCGCCGGCCCGACGCCATGCACGCGGCGAGACGGGGTCACACCACGCTGACCCGCTGCCGGGCACCCGCAGCCTCCGAGACCGGCACCCACCCATGCCGACGGGCGCCTGCTGCCCCGCGCCCGCAGCGGGCATGACACCGCCACAGCGCTGGGTGCCCGCCAGATGCCCACGGCACCCACGAGGGACACAGGAGCCCCCGCAGCCCGCACCAAGGGGTGCTCGCAGCAGGCACCTGGGGGAGACGTCGGCGGGCACCACAGGGGACGCAGCCGCCCTGGCGGGCACCGAGGGGGGACGGCAGTTCCTGAGCCGGCTCCTTTCCCCGAAGCCCGGGCGCTGCGGAGGCCCCTGCCGAGCCCGCTCAGGGGCACGG
>Ga0181612_138956_pt1 | contig 10072 bp, 7 predicted proteins | sample HoacroProtozoa21_FD_119630 | JGI IMG/M metagenome (GOLD analysis project Ga0181612, IMG submission 119630) | Hoatzin crop microbial communities from Cojedes, Venezuel. Combined Assembly of Gp0051906, Gp0051904, Gp0051908
GACTTTTCGGTTCCTGGGAGGCTGAACTAGTGCAGGACGTGTTTCTGTATAGGTCATCAGCAACTGAATTCTCAGAGAGGAGGAAGAATAGTGATGAAGTGGTCAGCCCTTCTTGGGATGTTGTTGCTACCTCTGCAGTTCAAAGGCTCCAGATTCCCCCAGCCTTTGTGGAGTCTAACCCTTAACTTCAAAAAAAAAAAAAAAGCAAGGGAGGAAGATATCAACAAGACACCACATTGTGGAGGAGCCAGGATGCAACTCCTTACACCTACAGTGAAAATTCCCACCCTCACCATGATATGGGTGAACTGAGCAGGCAACTCTTAACAGCCTTTCTTCCTTTTCCATGCCTACCAGTTTTTCTAAAACATCTCACCTGAAACACACAGCAGTGCCAAGTTCACGGACAAGCAGCACTGCAAGTTCTTTCACAGGGTCACCAAGAGAGATGCAGGCAAACAGCAAGGCATTGAGATCTAGTTTCCAGTATTCCTGGAAAAAATACACTGGCTGCATTGTGTGTTCCCTGGTCGAGGCCGGCCAGCCTTGCCCAGATTTCTCTGCTTTCCAAGAAACGGCATTTAGATACTCAGTTTTATATACACCTTCTTCTCTGACTGACTCTACTATACACATCGGCATTCAGAAGCTGAAATGTCTCTCCCGACTGTCACCAAGGCAAGTGGACAGGACTTTATACTGTTCTTTCACATACTAAACCTACTTTGCTCTTTTGCAGATTTCTCATTTACTCTTAAGGTTGTAAGTTCAGACGGAGTCACCAAACACATACACAATGCGTATGAGATCAGATTAATGTCACGATGACATCCTTCAAAAGGATGTCAATGTAAGGCTTAATAGTAAACCAGCTTAAAATATAAATGGGAAGTTAAAAGTGAGAGCATCTAATTTCTGCTGTCACTTCTATAGTGTTTAGTTTCCCCACCTGTGTCTGTCAGCACTGCCACAGTATTTTTCAGTTTCAGAGACCATTTTCCCTCTTTTGGGTAGATCAGTCTTTTGGGACCCTTAGGTATGCACGAAGAGAGAGCTGAAGGAGACTGGGGACAGTTAGTTCAGGTGGGTTAGAAAGCAGATGGTGCTAGGGGTAAAAAGAACCAGCACAGACCATTACCAAATTTGTGCGCAAACCAGCACTGAATTAAACTTTTTCCAGTCAAGTTCACACCCAGCTGCCTACTTGGAATAGGCATTAGGTACTGAAAAAAAAAAAAGTTTTATAAAAGATACAAGGCAAGAGGAAGACCCTTCCAAAAACTAGACAGTTATCAACATGCACACATGGATGGGGCCTGCAGTCTGACAGCTTGTCCCGACCTAAGTGGCCACTATTGCATGTCTGTATTTGCACACATGTGGTTTGTGGCCGCTCTGCAGGGACATCCAGCAGACCACCCTTTGTAAAGCAGATGTCAGCATTTACTTGCGTCATTTGCTGAAGCTCTTGGAGGAAGTTTCCCGTGCAACTGTTCCAGTGTGTGCATCTGTGTGTCTTGGATGGGGTGCAAGTCATCTATTTTGCCCTGAGCATGTTTGCATGTCTCTGCGTACCAGCACTGCAAAGTGCTACACGGAGCTGTCTCGTGCAATCTGAAGCCTAGCTCATGCAGCGATCTCCCTGTGGGTGGTCTAGGACATATGTAGGGAGCCTGCTGAATATTTTGTGGCTCCACCCACACAGCACTTGTTGCTGTATTCAGTCTTAGGCTGGAAGGCAGATCAGGTTGTCCAATGCCAAAGTAAAGGGGCTTAAAATCGGGAATAAATCTATTTCGGCTCTGAAAAGAGTTTAGAGAACATTTCATATGCAACAAGAAATAGAGGCTAAGGGAAAGAAAAAATCATCTATTGCAGGAATCTGGAACTTCTTAGCACAAAAGGAGAATAACTGAGTTACTTCCAGAAAAACAAATGGCTTCTCATTATGCGATTTTGGGAATGTCTATAAAACCACAGTTTTTCTGAGGAGTGGCTCACCTCTTGCCTTTCAGAAATCTGGTTTTCCTCAGAAGGCCTCTGACACCAAGCCCCAGTGTTTAAAGGGAGGGTTTATGTGGCACAGAAAGCTTTATGGAATTCCCATATATTAAAATTCTCACTTGCCTATGTAGCTAGGAGCTAGAGTTTGCAATTATTTTTTTATGCCTTCCAAGCCGATAACATTTTCTCAAATTCACAAGACACCCATCCGTCTGCCACATGATCGCTAATAAGTTTAACAGATTGTTTACATTACAGGAACAAGTCACATCTGAAATATTGAAGCCACTTTCCTCTGACAGGTTAATTAGAGAGGGAATTTCTATACCCAGCTACTAAAATGTTTTTTTCAAAATATTGGAATCTTATTTCCTCTCGCCAAAAGTAGATCATCTAAAGCCCATAAATGGGGGTTTTAAGTACAAATTTACTTATTTTTCATTAAGAGGTTGAAGGTCTTCCAATATCGTGCTTTGTTTGATGGCAAAAAGCCAGGGGTGGTTGAATGGAAATGGTCTGTTCCCTGACACAAGAAGGTAAGGGAGTAATGAGAACAGAGAAAAGCAACACAGACAACAGTTCACTCTTCAGCTCAGTCCCAGACTGATGTGCCTTCCAAGCATCTCCTGTAACCTCAGGGAAGGTTACAAAAGGGAAGCCTTGCCTGAAATTATTTTATGTGCTAAACAGCAGTGGTCACTGTACTCACACAAAGATGAACAGATGAAGGGAATCAGAAAGGGAGAAAAAATCTCAGAAGGGAGAACTTCAGTTTCTCACTGAGCAAAACTGTAGTGGTAAAAGACTTGAAGTTTGATGGATATACAGTTGTTTGTACATTGCTTGTTAGGCTTCACATGAAAAGTATTTGATATTTCTATCAGATGTCTAAAAGCCACTAATGGCTGCAAATTAAGCAAAGTGAGAAGTTAATTATTAAAAGGGACTTTTAATAAACCACAAAAGCTGAAAGATGGAAGAGGCCATTTCAGCAAGCCCAGTGCTCATCCTGACAGTACATTTCCAGAGCTGTGCCCCATCCAGATTTAAATGACCAGACAATGAGATTGTCTCTGTTCTGTAAGTCACGCCAGAATACACAGATGTAACACCAACAGACGCACAGATGCTGTGGCAGCACAACGCCAAGCATGCAGAGAAGTTGGAAGAAAACTATCATCAGATGAGTGTGAGCAATGGAGAGAGGTTGGGACCCTTCTCAGGACTTGGGTGAACTGTAGGAAGAGAGCCACTATTCTGGCCTCTGCACAGAGGCTAGATTTGGAAAGAAACATTCTCACCCAGTTTTTACCCCATTAATACAGAGAGCAATGAGAGTGATAGAAATCAAGAGAACTCACAAGCAGCAGAGTATTTCACTTCCTGAATTTTCATCCCACCAGGATTTTTTTATTATCTGTACAGTGCACAGTTTTGCCAACCAGCAAGTACTCTAGGACATAAATCCCAAGCTGAAAAAAGAACTGAAGGTGGAGCTTGCTTGGAGGTCACCTTGTGTGGTGTAACAGTGCTGGGTCGGTCAAGATGCAGCTGATGCTTTCGTATCTGTGACTTAACAACCCATTTGTCAGAAGTTTCAGGGAATGTTTTTGTCCAGACTTTGTCCAGGCAGTTCGGACACAGCAGAACTTCTCTCAGTTTGTCTTTCAGTCTTGTCTAAGAAAAGGACAATGCCAACATTGGTTTTGTCAGTAGAAGCAAGTTCTGCAACTTCAACCAGACCACTATCTAGATGTCTCACACAGGCCAGAAAACATTCAACAGCTTCAAGACATTCCTACTGTTGATGCATTTACCTGTGTGTATGGCAGTTGTTTCTGGGAGTGTATACTGCAAATCCTCACTTGCAAACTGTAAGCTGCGTTACTATTCCTTCCCAGGAATAACATGGCTGTCATCTTACCAGTAAAAGGAAATGGTGGGAAGGCACTAGAGAAGTCAGAATTTAGGTGATTTTAGCTACATCTAGATGAGAAAGTTGCCATCAGAGACAGCTTGGCTTTACCCTAAACCCCCAAGAAGCTGGCTAACTCATTCTGAAGGTAGCAACTAAAGAAAAGGCAGCTTTCCATATGGTTGGAAGCAGTCTCAAGGAGAATATCCAGAACCTGCACTACCTTCAAAATGCAGATGAGAGCTCATGAGTCCCTGCTCACGGCAGGGGGGTTGGAACCAGATGATCTTTAAGGTCCCTTCCAACCCTTACCATTCAATGATTTTATGATTCTAAGAGGACTGCTTCCTGCCTTTGCAGTTCCTCCCAAGGCACCCACTGGGTGGTGTATGCTCTAGATTAACCCAGTCTACAGGGTTTATCCCAGCAGCTGAAGATCCCTTCATTCTACACATAACAACATCTCCTTTTCTGGTCTTTCTAGTGCACTCTCCCCACTTTTTGACTCTTTTCCTCTGCAGTGGAGTTGATTGCTGCTTGACTTGTACCATAGCATCAGCTAAAGCTATAAGGTTTCTTCATCCAGGAGCTCTGGAGAAGGCTGTTTGGAAGGGGTTCTTGCCCTCATTTCATGACAGCTTTTTATCCATATTAATACTTTGACCTTCAGGGAGCTGGAGGGAAAGGGAAGAAAGGGGAGTGTTCTTGTCAACTCAATTAGAGGTGCTCATTGTAACCCGGACCCAGCACAGTGCTGCTCTGCATTACTGCCACACAGATTTCACTTCAAATTAAAGAGAGAATCAGAGCTTCTCATGTCATTTCCAAATGAAAACCAGGTGTTTCAAACCCAGAAGTGCCATGCAAACACTGTATCATATTTTGTCTGAAAAGGTTAAAAAGCTACAAAACTCTCAAAAAAAATTGACTTGCTTACCAGTTTGTGAAACAAAGAACATAGAGAAATAAGGACCTTGTTTTTTATTCTTTGTAAATCAGCATCTGAGAGGACTCTCTGTCTAAGAAACTGACCTAATCTTTTCCCAGAGTCCTCAGTATCATCCTTCTCTGGGAAGTTTGTCTTAAAGCTGATTTCAGGCAATAAATGTTACAAAGCTCTGCAGAACTAACAGTTTTTTCAAGATGTTGCCCTGTACGCACATTAGATATACTGGACACCTATGCAACTGAAAGTAGTGTAAGCAAAATGCCTGCACACAATACGAAGGACACCAGCACAGAGCAAAGAAAGTCTGGGATCTTGTGCCTGTTCCCAGAGATGAGGCAAAAGGACTTGCAACACTGTGGCTTTGCTCTCTGAATAATACGGAAAATGGTATCAGGCCTCTTTAGCCATGTCCAGGGAAATAGTTAAATAGCCACAGCCCTTGGATGAAACAGAGAATGTGGGTATAGAACACAGAAACTGAGTTCTGATAGAGAAATTGGGTCCTTTAGAGCACACAGTGTCTCCCAAATACTGCAGCATGAAAACACAACAAAATTGCTGTTTTCTCACTATTAGAGTGGTATTTCTAGACACAAATATCCTCCTGAATGGCAATAAACTCTGATTAATCAAGTGCACATCATTAAAGCAGTCAGATTAAATAACAACGCAAAACGGAGTTTAAGGTCTTTAATAAACATTTGTTTGCGATCTAATTACTTGGAGGATCAGAGTTCCATGACATTGCATACAGTACTGATGTTTCAGTGCCCCAGATGACATACTTTATCCGATATGCTAGAAAGCATAATCTTGGATCCTTGTAATTCATACAGGAAACTTAACAGCAACAGAATACTCACCTAATGCTGTACGTATGTAAGTCTATGAACATGAAATCGAACAACATGAACAATCGCTGAATAAAAGTTTTACCTGAGTACTGTCATTCCTACGCATTACTGGCTACACTTTTCTCTGAATGTTAGTACTTTCAGGGTGGCAGTGTTCTTCTGTTTTTGCAGTTTGAAGTCAGCATTAAGTAAGTCAGAGTGTGTTACTCTCCTCTGCTTTCTGGATTATAATTTCCTTCAGAGCAGTCCTGTAGAGAATTAAACAATTTCAAAGGAAGTGGAAATTAAACTGATTAGCAAAAGAACATGATCTTCAGAAGTGAATGTTATCCTCACTTCTCATCAATCTTGATTTATTCCCATTGTTCTTTTCCATTCCACAGTTATGCAAGTACCAAAGACTAGTATCCACATCCCAATCAGCTTTATTTAAAGGTGCACAAGCAATCAGCTAAATCGCTAAGGGATATTCACTATCACATCATTAATCAAATAATTATTTCAAATTAAGACAAAAGGAGCCCCTTGAAAGGGAGAAAATCATGGTATTCAGAACAAAGCAGAAGGGGTGCCTCAGTGTGCAGTGAAAACTGCTAATCCGTACGCTCCTATGCAATGCCACCATAAATGCATTTCTCTTTAAATCTTTAAAATAACTCCAATTCACTCAGGAAGTTGCAACATGACTTTCTAGAAATATTTTATTGTACAGATACCTGGAAGTTAAGGCAAGAAGCCTATTTTCTGAGTAAGCAGGACATATTTTCAGAAAGAAATATCAATATTCCTCCCAAATTAAAGTCTTATTTTAATACCAAGGAACAAAGACATTATACAAATGTTGCCCCATTTTAGCAAAAATCTTTGCCTTTTCCGACACTAAATCTGCTATTTTTTAGGTCAAATCAATATTTTCCACACCGAATAAATGCAAGCACTCTGTATAATGAATGCTGCTTGCTACCTCAACACTACGAAGGGTATCAAAAGCTTTTACATTGATTAAGTACTCTTAAAGGAGAAAAAAAAAATACATATGCCTCTTCCCCTTACCAAAGATTGCTGCTGAATGCTATTCAGCATCATGAAAGGGACCTAGCTGTACAGAGTCATTAATATAACCATTAAGAACTGCTCTAGAGTTTTCTAGCATTAATTTCCTTCTGTAATGACACAGCTGCCTTCTCAGTTACATGGTGAAAAGATAGAAAAGGACAGAAAAGCATGGAAATGTTAGGATTGATCCCTCTCTCAAATAAAGAAGTAAAGACACTCCACATTTGTCCCTACACTATTCCCCTTCCTTTCTCCCCCTTGAAATCTCTCTCAGAGACTTGTCCCTGTCAAACAAGCTCAGATCCAATCCTTTATAAAAATTCTGCTATGCTTTAAAAACAGCTAATTCATAAGCAAACATGTTGGACAATTCTCTGTATCCATCTATGAAACTTGCCTAGCCACAGCCACGAAGAGAAGCACAAAGAAGAACACAATTTCTGCAAAACCTAAAGTCATAACAAGTAAATTATTTTTATAACATGATCTCAGGCTGGTTTCTGGATGAGTTAGCAGAAAACAGATTATGAGGTAAAGTGAAAGCCTTTTAAATCTGCCTCAGTGCTGGCAACAGGTTGAATAAATTAAGTACTTTGAGTAAAGGCATGCCCCAATCTAGATCCTAAGTGCATTATCACTTAAGCCACGGGGCACTTCATGAGCCACACTGGAGTTTTACTTCAGTGTCTGGGAGCATTGCTTAAACCATCTTGGCTGTTTGCTGTGGTGGGTGGTTCAGATACATTTCTAGGAGAGGCTAGACATGCCTGCTTCTTGTAACAGTTGCGGCTCATTTGGAAAATTCTGCTCGTTTCTGTGCATCTCTGTGAGGGTCTGGCCTACAACACCTAATGGTGTCAAGAGGAAAACTTCTCTGACTTTAACAGTAAGGATTAAATCATACCAGCTGCCTGGGTTTTCCTTTTGCAACCACAGTACTGCCTTAGGTCTATTTCCATCACTGACAAAAGTTATTTTTCTTTGTACACCAAGGGTAAAGCATCAATCTATAACCATGTTACTGACTGTATGTACCAATAAACAATTATGCTTCATGCCAAGGATAAATGCCTAGTTTTCACAAGCACTCTCATGACTTGAAATTCTGCAGCAAACCCAAAAAGCAGGTTTTTGTTTGGTTTTTAATGGAGCCAGCTCTACCAGAAAAAAGCCAAAGCTGTCACCTATTTGGATAATCTTAAATTTCCAGGATAACATTATATGTTATGTAATAAGATAAAATATACTTGGCCCAAACCTGTACACATGCAGCCAGATAATCATCTTGGGTAAGTCGTGGCAGCAGTACTGAGTTCAAACGAGTGTTTTATTTTCATCATCTGCTGAACTGGTCCAAATAATGGTAGTTTTAAACATAGGCACGGTAAGGTTCAGGTTAAGACTGCCGGAAAACTCAAAGAGGCCATGGTTGTACTATCTGATTTGCTGATATCACAGACCCGAGCTAAGGGATGATTTCTGCTTTCTGGCATCTGTTGCAACCCATAAAGCCTAAAAAAGTGGTAAGCTGTACCCTCCAGACATCTGCCCTGCTTCCTGTTTACGTCCTGACTTTTCTCATCCTTCTGTCTTCTCCCTGAGGCAAAAAATAGTCCTGTTTCTCATCTTTGGCTAGCAAAGCTTTGTTCCCAAGGCTGAAAAGTCATCAGCTGGTTCTGATTAAGAATTACTCCATCAGGTGAGAGGACAGGTTTTCTCACTTGTATAATGTGGCAGAATAGCCTTGCTGAGAAGAAAATTTTGGGCACACTAAGCCAATGAGAGTTTTACCAGTTTTATTAGGATCAAGATTCAGCAATATGTGTCTGTTCTCCACGTCTAACCCTTAACTTAAAATGAATTTTTTGTAAGTGGCAAAATTGATGTTTCCTTCCACAGAAGGGAAAAAGTTCATACTATTTAAAATTGCATAAGATCTCATAGTTTGGACAACAAGGATAGCAGTGTTTTCTGGTATTTTCAAGCATTTGTGCTCAAACATGATCTTCAAGTGGTAGGGAAAAGTTCAATACAAAAATTACTGCATTCCATTAGCCAGAGCGAGCAGATTTGGAAAACTCACTTATTGACTGGGTTACACTTCCAGAACAGCCAAAACAATGTTAAACTAGCAGCCACTGAGAACTCCAAAATAATTGGTTTGGAGCTTTTCAAGGCTCATTTTCAAAAAAGTATTAAAATATTAACACTAGGGAGAATATTCAGAATTCTAACGGGAAATATGTAAAAATTAATTAAAATGCAAAGAACTTTGGAAATGCCAACTTCTGGAAATAGGGTAATTGCTAACTACAATGGTCTGGAAGAACTTTCTGCATAAGAGGTAATTCCATTAAAAAAAATTGTCTCTAAAATTCCTTTTCATATTGATCAATTTTGAGAATTGTTTGCTGCAGTGCATTAACCACAGTACAACTGTTCTTATTCTACAGTGAATCAGCATGAAATTTGCCATCAGGCTCAAGGGATAAGAAATGCTGAAGTTCACAGCCATACCAAAAAGCAAGTGATAGATATTTAAAAAGCAATTACACTATTTTTAGTGAATAGAATAGAATAGAATAGAATAGAATAGAATAGTATAGTTCCACCCGGAAGGGACATACAACAATCATCTAATCCAACTGCCTGACCCGTCAGGACTGACCAAAAGCTAAAGTCTGTTATTAAGAGCATTGCCCAGGTGCCTCTTGAACACTGACAGGCAGGAGGAATTGATGACCCCTCTAGGAAGCCTGTTCCCGTGTTTGACCACCATCTCGGCAAAGAAATGAATGCTTCCTAATGTCCAGTCTAAATCTCCCCCGATGCACCTTTGAACCATTCCCACACATTATGTCACAGGGCCCCAGTGCGAAGAGCTCAGCACCTCCCTCTCCACTTCCCCTCCTCAGGAAGCTGTAGAAAGCCATCAGGTCCCCCCTCAGCCTCTTCTTCTACAAACTAGACAAACCCAGAGTCCTTAGCAGCTCCTCACAGGACATGCAATATTAATTTGTATTTAGTGAAAGTTAGCTTAAAATTAATTCCTTTTCCCGGAAAATCATATACATGTTTTATAGACTAAAGTTCATTCTAAATTCAGATTAGTCACTTGCTACAAATTCCTCACTGCTGTCCCCAAATGACAGAATAAGCAATCTCAGTTAAATAGAGTTGCTACTGAAGTCTTTTATGAAGATGAAATTTCTCATAGAATCATAGAATCATAGAATTGTAAGGGTTGGAAAGGATGTTAAAGATCATCTGGTTCCACCCCCCCTGCCATGAGCA
>Ga0181612_106661_pt1 | contig 10071 bp, 8 predicted proteins | sample HoacroProtozoa21_FD_119630 | JGI IMG/M metagenome (GOLD analysis project Ga0181612, IMG submission 119630) | Hoatzin crop microbial communities from Cojedes, Venezuel. Combined Assembly of Gp0051906, Gp0051904, Gp0051908
CAAGCCAGGACGCTGTTGGCTTTCTTGGCCACCTGGGCACACTGCTGGCTCATGTTCAGCCAGCTGCCAATCAACACTCCAAGATCCTTTTCTGCCAGGCAGCTTTCCAGCCATTCCTCCCCAAGCCTGTGGCATTGCATGGAGTCGTTGTGACCGAAGTGTAGGTCCTGGCATTTGGCCTTGTTAAACCTCATACAGTTGGCCTCGGCCCACCACTCCAGACTGTCCAGATCCCTCTGCAGAGCCTTTCTACCCTCAAGCAGATCGACACTCCCACCCAGCTTGGTGTCATCTGCAAACTTACTGAGGGAGCACTCAATCCCCTCATCCAGATGACTGGTAATGATACTAAAGACATTAAGACTTGGTGATATGAATTTGGTGATGTTGAAACTGAAATACTGAAGTAATTGCAAACATCAGCTCAGGTTGATAAGTTGGATTACTGCACTGGTAGTTCTGGAAGCGCGTGTTTTGTGGTAGGGTATCCTTGATTTCTACAGCTGTCCATTCAGTTCATTCCCCAAAATGGGAAACTGTATCCCAGGTAGAGCAACAAGAAGTCAGAAAAAATTGTCTTATTTTTCAGTGGCACAGAACATGTTCTTCTGCTTGCTGTAGCTGCAGGATACCCAGAATATTACGGGAGAACTAAGAAGCTTGGAAGAGACCATATATTGTACTCAATATCCTGCTTGAAGGTCTAAGTGCTAGGTCCTCCTTGCTAGCTTTTGCCTTGATCTGCTAGTGTTTTTTGCTGAAGGCTTCCTCTACTGCTGCCAGTGTATTTTTTTGGGACATAGCTTTTACGTCAGTCACTAGGTCATCTCAAAGCAGAATGTGAATCTGGTGGTGTATCTGCTGCCCTTCCCACATCAGTGGTAGCACCCTTTCCTGGGCTGCTCTGCCAAGGCTTCTGGTCAGCCACCCTCCTGGAAGCTAGGCCTGAGCCATCCGCTCAACTAGCTGTGGTGAATTCAAGCATGAAGCAGAACTGGCCACCACAGACTAAGTCAAGTAAGTCAAGAGCAGAAACATTACCTCCACTGTGTTGATGCAGCTATGGGTGTGGTGAAAGGAAAATGGAAGTGTCCCTGGAGGGAAAAAAACCCGCTATGGAATGTTTTTTTATGTAACAGACTATCATCTGAAGCCAAATGATGTCCTGTTGTCACCCTCAAGGCACTGCACTGAGATGTGGCTGCCCTATCTGTTTTGATACAGTGCTTAAGTGAAAAAAGAAACAAGGGTGCTTACCGAACTGAAAAAAAAGTATTTTAGTGCTGTTTAGTCTCGAGGCAGTCGTGCAGGAGTCTCTGCCCTCGCCAGAATTAGGGCTACCTTCTGTTCTTCCCCTTGACTCAGCCAAACTGTCCCTCTGATACAGCAAAGGTTCCTGCTGGTCACCTTTATACAGCTCATTGATGAGCTCATTCAAGCAGAATGTGGAAAGACAATTTGCTTACAGAATTTTAATCTTGCTGAGACAAAAAAAGCAAAAAAAAAAAAAAAAAAAAGAGTAGGTGAAACATGTGGGGGATCACTGCTCTGTAGGTACCCAAAAGGGAAATACATTTGAGGTACAAAACCCATAATACCAGCTGTCTTTATAAAATGAAACCTGTAATGCTTACAAGACCTAGAGATGTTTTATAGACTAACGGTTTCCAGATATTCACATTACAACACATGTACTGTCATTTAGCAGCTATTTGCAGGAAGAAAAACTGAGTTCTCTTCAAGCCACTTTTGCTGCAGAGCAGAACAAGCATAAGCTGTCCCAAGCCAGATGGCAGAGCAATACTAAACTACCATACTAGAGGTTAAATGTGGACTTGCCTTCTCAGCATGTTTTCCGAAAGAAGTGTTTTGCTAAGATTTTTGTGTGAATAGCTGTCTAAAAAGAAGGGGGTGGTGTCTTTAAATCAACATCTGGTCTAAGAAAAGAGGCAATGAACAATTTTGTTATTATATTGGAAATGCTTCATCTACAATAATTAGAACATTCATACAGAATTTTTCAAGAGTCAGCTTAAAATAATGCACACAATACATTAATTTCAAAACATCCTAGATGCATCAGTTGGTTGTATTCACTGACAGCAAGTTTCTCTCCTCTGCAGGTTCACATACGCCCACCAACAGGGCTGGTACTGCTTTCCACGCCACACCACTGAGGGGTATCTGATCTCAGCAATCAAGGTGGAAGTCAAGCTTCACACGCCAGCAGGCTGACAGACTCCAAACCGCATGTGTGCTGACAAAGCCTGGAGGTTTTTACTCATGCGTGGTAGCAAAGGAAGCTCCTGCAGCAGCCAGGCAACCACTGGCTCTATATGCAGTATGGTGCAGGACAGCAGGCAAAGAGCAGCCAGCGATGAAGAAAGCAAGCTTCACATCTAGCTCCAGGGTCAGGACCTAAGCTGGCAGAGGAAGGGACTATTCGACCTTAAGTGCAGTAGCATCAGAGAGCTTGTGGATCACATGACTTTAATGGGCCTGTGAAGACCGACCACATCCTTGTCAGCTTCATGTATTACATGGTTGCCAGTCCCTACTGAACAAACATCAGTACAAGCCCAAAACATTAACATGTTATCCTAACGGGTACAAAACTTAACTATATCTTACCATGAGTAAGTACTTGTGCATACTTTATTAACAGAGTATAAGATCTAGAATTCCTAAAAAGAACACCACAATCTTAGCCTAAGCCTGGGCAATTGCACACATACAGGCATACAGGAATTACAGGGCTTGGAACAAAAGACAAGCAGGTAAGGGAGTTTTCTTGACCAAGAGGCAGGGGTGAAGTGCAATCAACTTCATTGAGCTTGCATCCTGGAGCTTTATGCAAATTGCAAAGTCATTTTAATTACTTAGTTTATCTCTTTATGCTTTCAAAAACAGCTATGGCTGGATAGAACAACAAATAGCAGGAAGTGAGGGTGTACTACTTGTAGTTCTTCACTCATCCACTAACGCATACAAAACAAGCATCACAAGTTATTCACTGGCCCATTTATGATGTCTGACATTGAACACCGCCTCTAGGGTGATGCTCATCATCTTCATAGACTTCTCCGTTATAGTGGTGTTTTCTTTTTTGAGATGGATCAAAGTCCACTAAATCCACCTGCTCCATTTCCTCAGTTTCTTCAGTTTCCTGCCTTGTAGGTAGCAGTTTTTCAAGTAAAGACAGCTTATCTGAGGAGAGGAAGCCACTCTCTGGGAAGTTCACCTGAAAACATGAAGAAATGGAGTTACTTGAGTCTGCTTGAATGGGCCTTTTTCTATCCCACTACAGGTCAAGTACCTGCCAAAGTCCACTTTATTATCACAGATGACTTAAACTCAGCACTTAAAAAGAAAATAAATATCTAACTCACTGGGCTATTTTTTAATGCCTGCCAGAAGTTAACTTCTAACCCTGTCAGCTTAACCAAGTCTTATCCAACATTTCTTCTGCCTCAGGCTGCCCTCTGGAATCACCCTAGAAGCCAAGGACAGGGTGTATCAACATTACAGCTATGGTTGAATCTCCTCTGAAACTGCAGCAGACAGAGCCTGCTGCCACAGCTCCCAGCATTAGCTTCTCTCCAGAGAGGGAACAAGCACTTTCCAGCCCACTCCTTTGCTCCAGCACAGGGGAAGTTACTAAGCCATCCTTCCTACAGGATGACGTAAACTAAAGGACGTGTCAAGCAAATAGAAATTCACAAGGTATCCAAAGAAATTCTTCTGGTACTTGAAGTACTTTCAGCACAGAGTGTTCCAGAAGTTTTTTGTTTGTTCTGAACTGTAATTCTGTTTGGTGGTTTACATGTTCTCACCATTGTCAACAACAAATACCAAACCAGGACAACTGATAACTGGTATCTCTTCTTGAGATAGTGCTTAGAGGCTAAATTTTGGACAGATATTCAGTGCTGAACTGTGCCATGGAAATAAGCTGACCTACTTACCCTGAATTCTATGATCAGACGTCCTTTCTCATATGGTCTGCGATAAATTGGCATACCTTCATTCAACACACACTTAATAGCGCCATGCTTGACAACCTGGCCTACAAAAAGATCAAAAAAAGGAAGGGATCCATGCAAGCATCAGAAGCAGCTTTAGTTTTAACTCCTTTCAGTATTTATGTAACCTTCTGCACTGTAGTTAGACAGCTACACCAATATGTAGTAGTCTAACAGGGATTCACTGCCTCGTAATTTCTGAGTAGGAAAGCAGGTTGATGTCTACGTTACCTTCTTGTAACATCATTATGCTTCCTTTGGGAAGCATACTTACAAATTTATTAAGTGCTCCATCAGTTCCAAGGCTGAAAAAGTGGTCTTCAGAGACCCAAGGCCTTCAATTCTCATGAGGCATCCTCAGGATACAAGTATGTCCATGAGGTAAGGTCTGTTACTATATCACGCAAAGAGAAAGTTACTGCTGACTGCTATCAAAAAATCCTTTTTTGTTTAAAGATTTGTACTGCAAAGACTAGGGGAAAAAAGCTTGATACCAGCACACATCCCTTGTACATAAAGGTGGGATGCTTCTGTTCTTTTAAACTTTCAGGTTACATTCACTGTATGCTTGGACTTTTAGCAGAAAGCAAATCAACACTTACCAGGATGGGAGGTAATAATAATAGTCCTATTATCCAGCGTTGTGATAGGCTTTTGAAAGCCACATAGTGCTTCAACCAGTTGAATATCCATAGACATAAGGAGGTCTTCATCTCGTCTAAGGCAGGAGCAATCAACAACAGTCACAGGGAGGGAGAAGCAGTAAAAGCATCATACTCAACTTCAGTATTTAACTTGACAAGGACAATAAAGCTGCAATATCAATATAAGCCTGGACAATTAAATAGAGAACACTGAATACTGAGGCAGCACCTCATGCAGGCCATTACAGGAGTGATACCCATGCTGAGAGCCATTACTGATCAAGTCTAGCTATCCAAAGTGTAGGAGTGTTCTACTGAAAATAAATAAATACAGCAAGGCTCAATTGCATCCAGTTTCACTTCAGTGCTCCTTCCCAATTCTAGTAAAGTTATCTCTCCGCCTCCTGAACATTGCAACTGGGATAATTAATCCCTCCCTTTATGTGGATTAATACTTTCTCCAGTGCATCAGCTAGCTCTACATTATTCCGTTACACTCGCATTCTGAAGATCTGGTACTAGGGAAGTTTGAACAGGTGATGGCCACTCTGGGTTATGATGAAAGTACCTTCTAGAAAGCATCAAAAAGTATCTGGAAGAGAGGATGTAATTGTTTTAATTGCCTACTCTGACTTCAGTATGGCAGTGCTAGTGATGTCTGCGTGCACTGCATGTTCAAGGGCTACAAAATCCTCCAGCCTACTTAAAGAACTTGGTTATTTCACTCACCCTGTTCTAAAGGTCTCTGGAAGGAGACTTGCCCAAAAAGTTTATTTTAGACTCTGATGGGAGCAGGGGAACATTCCACTCGTCCCAGAAGCAGCATGGCCTCAGCACAACCCCACAAGACGAGTAGTATCAAGCGTTATCTAAGGACACTAGATCTGAAGGCAGTGGGCAGAAAGACAGACAAAAATAACCCACTAGAGTTTCGACTTCAAGTCCCATGTAACCATGCAAACAGTTTGGCCCAGACTGTCCCTTTGGCATGGCAGATTAAGTATCTGGTTTCACTGGAAGTTAAGAAAAATCAGCTAAGTAAGCTTGTCCAAAGCAAACAGAACTTGACTCTTAGCCTGTGAGCTCAGTGTTCCTTGGCACAGAGTTCTGGCACCAACCTCCAGAGTTCAGCACCACGAAGGACTGTCAGGCAGGCCAGCTGCAGGTTTCCCAAGAACCTTTGACTCACCGTTCCTATTTCCAAGTACAGTGCCAGTGGTTGGTGTTGAGACAAATGCTTTCTCTAAACCCACCAACTCCCTTTTTACTGCTCTGAACAGCAGCAGTGAGACACCAAGCACAACACATTTCTGTGAGATGACCAGTGTTGCTTTTAATCGGACCAAAATGTACTGGACAGACTCCTTCCACACACAGTAACTTGAATCGAGCAGTACTGTCCAGTAACACAAAATATTCAAACCACAGTCAACGCTGCTTGAGTCACTTTTGTTTTTGCAAGAAAGAACAGACAGGACTGATTACCCTGCCCAGTGCATTCAGGCAGGAAATGAAGTGTGAGAAACCACCTTTGGTCAGAAGGGTGGATGTTATATTCATTAAGTTTGTCATGAATAAGATCCCTGAGGATAAGAGAACACACTAGCAGCTCTCTGTGCCTTGAAGCCAAGTGGGCAATGAACAGCTGCCTACACTAAATAATATTCTGAAGTAAGTGATGGAGCACTATTCTAGAAAGAGGAAGAAAATAATCACAAATATTCATATATATTAAACAAAATCTCAGTATTTTAAGAGTTCTCAAAAACTCTTAGCAACTGTAACTAGTTTTCTTTGCCTTCCATCCCCTTTCACTAACAAATTCCACGTAAGACTATCTCATACTACCAGAACACAAGCAGCTGTGATTAGTTGTACCAGGATTCCTGCACACTCAGTGCTCCTCCGGCCACCCACCCAAACTCACAGGTGAATTCTAGCCATGTGATCCTATCTACTGGTACTTCCAGTGGGTAAGAGGTGAGTGGTTACCAAGGAAGCAAATAGACAAGGAACACAAAGAACTTCCAGAGTTCTTACCTTGTAAATAGAGAGTGGTCTTTTTGATCCAAGACAATAATAATGTCCCCTGGCTCTAGTCCTGGCTCTTGGTCCCCTTCACCATGGAATGTTATTTTCTGACCATCCTTCATTCCTGTTGCAGAGAACAAACACGCAAATATTTTTCATCTTTTTAAGTGAAAAATGGTAGTAAGAAATATTCTTATAGGCACTAGCTGGTACCAAGAGATCTCTGGATCTTTAAATTAGAACATCAGGACCTTCCCTTGACGCATTCATGATTTCTGTAAAACCACTCACATGTCCAACAGAGCTTAGTGGTGCCAACCTGAACTAGGTCTCAAGATTATAAAGCTTGTGTTGCAAAACAGCCACCTGCCACGATAAAGTCCTTAAGAAAAATATTACCAAAGACAGCTTTCATTCTACACACAAGCTCTAAAAAGAAAACAGAACCACTGCGTACAAAATACATTGGGAACAGGTAACCAATCAGCTTCTTCAGTTTTATATGTGGCAGAGCTACCTATGAAACATGATCTCAGTGCCTGCCGAATACAAGAAGCACTCTCCCTAGGACTGTAACCATCATGTAAGAAACCTGTCTCACCCACACAAAAGTCTCTCCACTGCAAGTTCTACATGCCTCACGCTAGCTCACAGTCTGGTTTTCTGTAAGGAAGGGAAACGAAACTCTTCTCAGTGATTTCCCTCTTTAAAATGTCACTAACATATCCTTACTAGCCCTCACATGTAACGTTACTGCAGGATTTTCCCTGTTAAAAACAAATCCAGGCATTGCATAAGGTGTCCTTACACACACAACAGTTGCAAGTGATAATCAGGCACCAGCCTGTAGAAGCCACGTGCTTGTCAGCCTGCTCTGTCTTACAAGCTGCATTACACCAGAGACTTCTCCCACCAGCTTCTGCGCACCCTCCTCAAGAGGGATGCATTTTGCCAGGCAGAGCGTAGCTGCACTGCGCAGCACTGTCAGGGTTGCATAGCAGACAGAGTTCTAAGCACGAGAGGCTTAGCACTGTCTCTGCACCCTATTACTATAGCAGACCTGGTTCCCCTTCACACTGAAACACAGCAGAAGTGATCGGAGTCTGCAGGGTTTCCCTACAGGCAGGGAAAACTCATTAGGCAAGCTGAGCCAACAAACGATGAGTTCTCTTTTAATTGGTCCAGCTACCTGACCAAGACTTGCGCTTGTAAGGTTGCTTAAAATTAATTCACCGCTTACAATACTACAGGTTTCAGAATTCACTCTTAGTTACGTGCACTAGTATTAGATGCAAACGCAGAAGCAATCAACCTTCCCTAAGAACAAGTCTCTTACTTTTTACAGGCAGCAACAGGCAATTTTACTGTTTATATATTCAGCAGTGTTACTCACCAAATCGACACCATGCATTTGCTAAAGCTTCTGTTTTAGTGCTGCAAAGTCAGTCAGTACATCCAAGTTCAACACTTCCTCTTAGCAAGACACCTCACCTTTGTCAATGTGAACTTCTAGTATCTTCTTCTCTCTCACAATTTTCCTGCCAGTGCAGCTCTTACACCGGTCCTTGGGGCTGATACGCTCCCCGTGCCCCTGGCACTCCATACACACGGACTGGATTTGTTGCACCATTCCTGGCCCGATCTGGTGAATTCTGATCTGCATGCCTGTTCCTCTGCAATTAGGACAGCATTCTACCGCACCTTTCTTACCACCACGACCTGGGGAGAATGAAAATTGGAGGCTAATGGTTATGTGCTGCCAGAATCCACCCCCCGCCCAAGCTTTAGCAGCAACTTGTGTTTGGCTTCACAGCTACCTTCGCATTTGTCACAGATAACATTCTTCTGCAGTGCAAGTTTCCTCGTTGCACCATTGTACATATCTTCTAAACTTACTGACAACTGGTGTACTACATTTTTGCCTATAAAAGAAAACAGGTATTTACTCAAGTTTGAAAGCTTGGTCTCCAAGTAACAGCAAATTTCCCATGTGACTATGCTCACATCACAATAAACCAAGCCTATGAGTTTTAACATCCTGTTCTAATATAGTTTTGCCTTGTTTTGCTGGTATTACTCAATAGCCCCTTCCTATCTGATGTCAAATTCAGCAACAATTCTAATGGCTTTGTCAGTAATGCTTCTCTGTTTGAGTAAGTCAGAGACTGTTCTGTGAAAGCACAAACAATAACAGAAACAAAATACGTAGAAACTTAGACACTTCAGTTTTATAACGCAGGACTTCAGTTTTAACACAGTGACTGAACGTGTCTTCTACAAGGAAGTGGGAGACAATGCCTAGTGTCAGCAGAGTACTTTCTTCCTCTCACCAGGGTAGTTTCTAGAAACTGAACTAAGCAATTACATTCATACACTCAGGAATTAATTAGAACTCTAGCTAATTTTGCACGTTTAATTTTGTAACAGGATACCAATTTCTAGCTTACTATGAATACTTTGATACAATACTGTAACATTTTGATACAGACTCTTTTTTCTTCCCTTTGTCACCAGGTCTAACCTAAGAGGTGACAGGGTCAGCACTACTCTTCAACAGTTTAATTAACACTAGTCTTTCCCAGTGTGATTAATCTGGACTTTCATTTTTGAGCAGCATTCTACTGCAGCTTCAGCTCAATTCCACTGAAAACACAGGAAAACAAAACAGTTTCACAGACTGAATTTGATCTGGCTATCTTATTTAGATATAGTTACTCACAATTAAAGACCAAATTCACCTTTGGACACTACACTTATGGTAGCTTAGTGGGAAAAAAAAACCAAACCAAAACATTTTAAGGTAATTTAGCATTCCATTTCCTATTCAGCCTACTAGCAGCGGGGCTTATGCTCCGCCAAAGGCTTTAAAAGCACGGACTCTGGTTAGCTATTAACGCGAGACCAAACTGCCACTGTACGAGCCAAATGCCCTCCCCTGCTCATTACAGGTGTTAAGAGCTAGGGACCACGATTTCTCCGATTTTGAGAGCAAGCCAGTAACTCCATTTTAACGCTATTTAAAGTCTTACGTCTACGGCATTCTCCTCAGAGACTCTTGATCCCGTCCAACACAGCGATTACGCGGTAAAGCCTGGGAAAGCATCGGAAAGCGGCACATTGAGTTACCTCGTCTCTCTCTCTGCATCCTCCCACCGCCACCAAAGAACATATCGAATATGTCCATGGGTGACCCGAAGCCACCACCGGAGCCGCCCTCTTTGATGGCCTGCTCGCCTCCTTTATCATACAGGTCCCTCTTCTTGGGGTCCGACAGCACTTCGTAAGCTTGGGAAATCTGCTTAAACTGCGGGAGACAGACAGACAGGCGAGCCTCAGACAGACAGACAGACAGCCGGGACTCGGCCTGCGGACCC